>JAABUP010000658.1_pt1 | contig 74200 bp, 78 predicted proteins | sample 5559201 | NCBI WGS metagenome assembly JAABUP01 (sample SAMN10711887, study PRJNA513373) | rock metagenome | isolation source: Antarctica rocks | place: Antarctica | reverse complement strand
TGGCGTAATGCGGCCGCCTGCTGCTGGCTTAGCGGGCGTAGTTGCGTGCCAAGCAAATTCCGATCCTTCCCGCCCCTGCACGTCTCACCCCCCAGTTCAAAGTTGGCAGTACAGTAGAAGTGGACCCTGACCCTGACCCTGACCCTTTCCCTGTTCCCTCCTTTTGTCCTTTCCCTCTTTCTTTCCCTCAGCTGAAGGGCACAGGTCCACCACGACTACCTCCAAAGTCCTCACATCACCACTTCCACTCCCCACCAGCCCGACCTCTTCCTCTCTTTGCCCTCCTCCGCCCCCGACCTCTTGGTCATTTCGGAACGATTCTTCTCCTTCATCAGCCCTTTCGCTGCACTTCTGCCGTTTAATAATTAAGATTTTGCGACCGGGGGCCGTTCTGTCCCTCCTTCATCTCCCACGGTCGCACTCGTCCCTCCCGCCAAGCTACAGGTCACTCCACTCCCGGCCACCCACCACGGCTCCACACGCTGGTCGGTGACGAACCGTTGTGCCCGCTCCACCCTATTGACTCTCTGGCGCTACCGTCTCTGCTCTTCAAACGTCACATCGGCGCCACCTCCAAGGAAAGCCAACTTGTGCCTAGTCCACCGAGGGTACTTACGGACGTACCTTCCATGACCTGTATTCAGCCACTACCCCGTCCATGATCCAAACATAGCTGTTACACGGCCGTCTAGCAACACGTCACATGGCATGTTCTCTTTCCCGTGGCCCTCCGTCGCTCGAAATGAAAGAGCGCCGCCGGAGACGGCCAACCTCATGCCACCGGCAACCTCGATGACTCAATCGCCTACCTTCAATAAGATGAAGAGAAAACGGGACAATAGCGGGTCGATGTCACCGCACCTGGATTTTCCTATGGCGAAGAGAACGACCGAGACCATGAGCCATGTCCAGATACCTGCCCCGGATCTTCAACAAGTCGCGTTGCCTGGATCAGCAATGGGCAGTAGGATGGATAAAGTTGGGGCGACGAATGCTCCAGAGACGGCTGGAAACGGCGTGATTCCTCCACCGAGAGTCCATGGTCAAACTCAGTCAAGTCTCGAAGACGTCACGGGCGGCATCAGCCATACCCGTAACAAGGACAGGATACGACAGGCTTCCGTGGGTCGTACGACTGCTCTTCGTGAGGCTATTGAAGCCCAGTTTGGGCTGGAGATTCTTCTAAAGCACAAGGAATTGCGCCTGATCGACCAGGAATTCGCGAAATGTCAAGCGGCACTGGAGCAACTGCGAAGGTGTCAGGTCGTTCCATATCCAGCACTGTCATCCGACCATGAAGCGATGCAAGCGACCATTAGTGGTTCTGGGAATGCGTTCAATAATCAAGCACCTTATGCGCCTCCATGGGGCGTCGCAGATGGCCCGTACTCTCGTCACTATCAGCGATGGCTGATACCCGACTCCGCATTCGACGACAGTGTTATTGAGAAGGTGCAATTGTCAAGGTCCGCTGGAAAGACCATGTCGGAACGAGCAACAAGAGGATCCAAATCCGAGATAGGCATGCATGCTGGCAAATCGCGAAGTCAGCGTGGATCAACCAATGCACGTCTTCAGGCACTTCCGCATGGGTATCCGGAACCAAAGGAAGAAAAGGGACCGATGATTGTGAAGCGGGGATCTGATGGCAAAATGGTCAAATTGGTGTGTTTAGATTGCCGGCGCAGCAACTTCAACAGTGCCCAAGGATTCATCAACCACTGTCGCATAGCACATTCACGGCAATTCGCAAGCCACGATGCTGCGATCGAAGCAAGTGGTGAAGAAATAGATGTGGATGCAGAAGGTGGTCTGGGAGAGAAGAATAACGCCCCCCAAGCCACCGCTAGTTCCGCACTAGTGCACCCACTCATCAGGTCTTCTGCCCAGCTGGCACGCACATCACCCATTGAAATTTCAATGTCATCAAGGTCCTCGTCAGCAAAGCGGAAGAAGTCAGAAGCATCTGTTGCAATGGGTGATCAACAAGCCAAACCAAATGATGTATCACACGTCATTTCTACGCCCCAACAACCAAAGCCTGCGAGGCTTGCTGAGCATCCTCCATTCACACCTTCTCCTCAAACCCCTCATCTGTCCGCGCTTTTCGCAAAGTTAGGCCGTGGTGGCGATCTCGATGACATGGTGACACAAGCAAAAGCAATGCCAGAAGTGGATCTTTCACTCTCAAGTGACGATGAAGATGATGATGTGATGGAGGTTGCAGCAGGGACCGTAAACGCGCCCCAAAGCCGGAGTACCCGAGGAGTGGTACGGGGTGGCCACCATTCAGTCCGACAGACCAAATCACCTGCACCCTCAGAGCAGTCACCCATCCATCATGCTTTCTCCAACGGCTCACAGAAACCAGCTTATTTGTCCGACATCAATGTGGACCGGGCCTACCCGTCTCCGTACCAATCTGACGATGCGCAAGAAGAGCATCATACTAGCAGTACTCCCTTCAACCTTAGTCCCCACACCATCGAAGCGCACCCAGCACCCAGCCTTGTTTCTGATGACGGAGACTATGAGAATAATCATTCAGATTCAGAGAGCCCCAGTTCAGCAGAAGCTGACGACGACGACGATCACTACATCCGTGCTGAATTAATCGACCACGATGATATGGATCTTGGAGAAGGTAGCTCTGCGACTCATCACATAGGTCTCGGTGAAAAGCCTCATGCGCCGTCAGTACGGAGGAGATCGTCGGCAATGAGGCCGCCAATGGCTCTTCACAACGGGGAGGCAGAACGGAGACACGTGAGCTTCGCTAGTCCGGCGAGGAGACAGAGACGAGATTCCAGGACAGCGAATGGAAAATAGGCCGTTTTCCAACATCAAAGTGGAAAGGTTCACAGTCTTACTATACTTTTTCGAGCATTGTTTTATCAGAAGTTCACAGTCCATGTTGCAATCGGATAAGCGACGGCGTTTGGGATTCGGGGGCCATTGTGTGTATAAGACGGGGTTCTCTGCCCAGGACAGGAATTATATTGGCAACGGATTAGCTCGTATCTGCCTCGTCATGCGTTGGTATCATGGAAAGGAGCCTGCGGGTGTAGGCTAATGCTTGAGCAGCGTTAGTAGCTGATGGCAAGCTGGGGATTTTGGGAGGCCAGGAGGTTCAGAAAACAATGAAACTCACTTTCTCCGTTCCAATCGTCTCCCCTATCGTGATGGTCAACCTCAATGGTGCTTGCATGATTTATCGTTACACCTTCAAGTCTCCTCCATACATTACATGGAACAGCTAAACACATCTGGGAGCAGCAACAGTATGATTGATACATCGCTCCACCAATTCTTTGATCAATAATCCCAAGCCTCCAGCGGCCACACTCCGGAACCCTAGAATCCTTGACAAATCTCTTCACATTCCGTTGAGGTTGTAAAAACGCTGTACGCAATTCGAGACTTGCCCAAAATAGGGTTGGTTATTCAATTTCTTTCACAGCTACCGAGCACGAGCACTATCCGCCATGGAGACAGCAAGGATGGAAATGACAAGATGCATGCACTTGCAACCTATCGATTCAAACTAAGCAGCCCCTCGATATACTGCCTCGCATCAATCCCAATCCCCTCCGCCAGCTTCCCAGGCCCCCATCCCCCACTCCCACTCGCCCCGCTAACATCCCTCCCAAACCTCCCGCTGCTTTTCCTCGCAGCAGGCGCCACATAGTCGCTCGCTTTCCTGATGAGGAAAGCTTCTCGGAAGGTCTTGGGGGTGTTGGCGCCTGCGGTTTGCTCTTCCGGGGAGTAGGGGAGGCGCATCCAGACGACCCACCAGCCTCGGCTGGTTTTGCAGGTCCGTTCCAGTTCCGATGGGCGGCGCCGGGTGGAGGTGTAGGTGTTGAGGATTTGGGAGTGGACGCTTAGGGCTTCGATTCTGGTCCAGGGGGGAGGAGTGTTGCCGTTGGTTGGTGCTGCTGGTCCGGGTTCGGGGATATTGGGGATGGTGGTGTGGACGGTCAGCCGCCTGGGGTCGTAGACGAGATCGCAGATTGGCTGATTGCTAGGTGCGGGAGCTGTGCTTTTGGGAGATGCTGCTTCCCAGAGGCGTTCCGAGACTTTGCTGGGTGATGTGCTGGCGAGGAGGGGGCGCTGGAGGGGTCCCAGTTGGTGGTGGAGGGAGCGGTAGAAGGAGGGCATTGCGAGAGCGTCGGTGTGGAGTTTGAAGAGGAAGGTGAAGATGAAGGGCTGGAGGATGTATACGACGATGCGGAGACGGTCGTGGTAAGATTCCGTCGCTTCATTTTCGGTATTGGGGGAACTGTCGTTTGATTCCGAGGGTTTTGGTCTGATCCGCTCGACATGGAGGGTTCTCATCATGACCCGATGATTCGATTCACTTTCGGATGGATACTCAGCGTCTGTGCTAGGCTCCGTTTCCTGATCTGTAGCCTCAGCTTGTACAGCTTCCTCAAGCTCACCCCGAAGCCCAATGAGAAAGTGGCCACGAGGAGTCTCCGGCTCATCGGCAGTCTTGGGTTTGTCTGAGATTTTTGCTGGCTTTGAAGTCTGGCTGGTCTCTCCTTTGCGGAGGCTCGAGACTCTGCTATGGACGGGCGGTCTTCCAGCTGGGATGCCCCATGCGGATCCGTAGACTCCGAGGGTAAGGTATTTCACTAAAGTATCTGCACCAGACGCGGGGCCATCTGCAACAGTATCGGTACCCAATTGATCGTCTTTCATTGACGCGTCATCAACCTTCGGTGCAGACCTTGTGGTGGAAGTGGGGCGTGTCCTGTCAACAGCGACGATTGATGGTGGAATAACCGGCCCCTCTGGAGCGCCATTCGGCTTTCCCCGTGAATCGTTGCTTTGAGAAGACAAGGCCGAGGAGGCAAGCTGCTGTTCGTTAAGTCTTATGCCAAGACCAGCTGATACCGATGTTTTCATTTTCCTGCGTTTTTGACGTGGAGCAGAAGATGGATTGTCTCGGACTCCGTAGGCATTTTGGTCAGATCTATGAAGCCATTCCATCCAGCTCGAAACATTTCTGACAGACGATCTTGTCAATGCCCCGATGCCCGAAAACACAACGCCATCAGAAGGCCTGGGATGATTTTCAAAAATTTGCGAGTGCTTGCTGGTATTTTGAAATGACGACCCCGAAGAATTGCTGTTAGACAGGCCACTATTCAAACGAGGCGCATCGCCAAAACGCGAAACCACAAGGTCAACTAAACCTTCGGTCCTCCCAACAAATCCTTCAAGAACTTCTCTTTCACCGCTTCCCCATTCTTCCTCCCCTACACCTATACCAAGCTCACCACCCGCAGCGAGTTTCAGGCCATTGAAAATGTCGACCGCAGGATTGCCGTGTAACAAAACATCCCAGCTCAGAATAAAGCCATCCCAGAAGCGTTTGAGGAGACCACAAAATTTCGGCCGAGCAATCCGTACATATAGATCATCGATCGAGGGCGCTTGGTGGACAAGGAATATTCGATGAGCGCGGAGTAATTGCTGGAGAAGCAAGGCTGCCGGACAGATTTCTCTAGCCGAGTATTCAATCTGAACTTTAGATCTTTGAGACCGGTCATCCGTAGGTGTATCAGACAAGGTTGTCAGGCGCGTCAGATCAATTGACTAGACAGTCTGTCAGGATTTGAAGCGAGAATGAAGGAGAGAGCCATACCGCTAACAGCCACCAATCTGATTCGAGTTCATGGAGAATAATCCGTGACTTTTCAGTCTCGATGCAGTCCACTGGTTGACCTTCAGAGAAATTCCTGTTCCGGCTGTCAGAACCCCTCGTGCAGGAGAAGAAACCGTTTATACTTCGCGAAGCTGACCATGCCCTGGGCTAATCCAATCTGTCGTAGCTTTTCGTCCTTCTCCTCTTTGGTTTCTTCAATCTCACCATCGTATTTCGCCTGCTGGGACTTTCTCCGGCCATTCCGGGGCTTAGAGTAATAATATACAATTTGCTCTTCAAAAGTCTCATCAGAATTGCTTAGATTAGGATTGTATATGGCTAAGAATGAGAGAGTAGCAGGAACAACGCCAGCACGTTCGGACATCGCATGGTGGAGATAAGGTTTTTGCTCTCGGGGGAAGAGTCGACTTAACCAACCTCAAGGACAACGCAGTGAGACCTCCACCGTGATCCTGAACCTGAACCTGAATGTAGGCGTTGGCCATCGAACTTCCTGACGTTATGAGACAGATCTGTGAACGAATAGTGGCAGAAATGCTATGGCGACGTATGAGCTAGACCATATGAAGCTGGATCGGCCAAGCTCTGGGTCCTTGCGGCTCTCAAAGCCTCATTTCATCAAAGTATTCTTTTGTTTCCTCGATTGTCAATTATTGCACGCTGCGCAAAATCGCTACTGCGCTCATCACGGTCTACGCCGCCTACAGCTATCAGCACTCTGAGACAGTTTTGCATGCAAAATTGAGATTTCTGAGTTCGAGGCTTTTGCGACCAAGCATCGCTCCTAACCAGTCATGTCGGACAACGGAGTAGCTGCAGAAGATGATCGTTCGCAAGTCAAAGATGAAGGCGGAGATGACGAAGTAAGAGATGGACCATTCCGCTACGTTCAATGTCACGACGTGTGCATAAGTCTCAAAAGGGGCTAGGAGTGTCGCAAGATTGTAAAAGCATGGCCGCTGATAAAAAATTGTGCAGGAAGAAATATCAGCGATGAAGAGGAGGGTAGCCGAAATGGAGGCAGAAGCAGCAAAACTGCGAGAGATGCAAGCATCGTTGGATCAGCAGGATAATGATCTGCGGGAGGACAAAGAGGACATTGATGCAAGGAGTATCTTCGTTGGCAATGTCGACTATGGCGCATCACCAGAGGAGATCCAGGCCCACTTTCAAAGCTGTGGCTCCATCAACAGGGTCACAATACTTCTGGATAAGTTCACTGGACATCCAAAAGGGTAAATCTCCCTTGCGACCCTTTCGGTCTCGGAACGCTTTTTACATGCCCATAAGGAAGCTGTTTCTAGGTATCTGACTTGAAATCATAGGTATGCATACGTCGAATTCACGGAACCTCAACTCGTTGCCCAAGCTCTAGTGCTCAATGAGAGTATGTTCAGAGGTAGAAATCTCAAGGTCAGCTTTTGCCCTGTTACGTCGTCACCGCAGCTACTAAAATCTGGGTAAAGGTCGTACCCAAGCGCACGAACCTTCCTGGCATGACCCGTGGAGGTCGCGGCGGACGTGGTGGTGGACCGCCGCGTGGAAGAGGGGGATTTGGTCGTGGAGGATATGATCGAGGAGGCTATGATCGTGGTTACCCTCCTCGAGGTGGTTATCGCGGGGGATACCGAGGTCGACCGAGAGGATACGCACCTTATTGATGGAGATGAAGACTCAACTATAAAAATTCGACGGGCACATGGCTTAAGAAATGCTGCTCTGTACTCTGGCTAGTCTGCCAAGGACCTTCAATTGGCTGTAAAAGAAAAACCGGGGATCGATATTCTTAACTTCTTGGGGGATTAGGCATACGTACGGGTATCAAATGGAACTTCATGGGCTGTAATTCTAGGCGCACTAGATACATCAGGGTCTCCTCAATGGATTAGGATATTGTCGACCTGATTGAAGCGACTGCATCTGATGTATGAGAGTACAAATTGCAAGGTCGACTGTGATATACAGACGTCACAAGGTCGCATCCGGATCTGCTCTATAGGGCTGATGATGTATCTAAATCTAGCCGTCTCGCCAGGATGTAGGTAGAGCATAACCTACTTATCCCTATGATCCTTTCGACCACTGCAGGCTTGTCGTCGAGACTCTGTACTAAATGATGCCATGTACGTGCCGTTTGTATTCACGAAGCATGATGCCATGAGTTGCAGGTAGTCTCCACTACACAGCCCCCCTGGAGCCTCAACCTCCGCAGCCGTTACTTTCTGACCACTGAGTCTCCGCATTGCGCGCCTCTCAACTCTGACAAGGTTCACAAAGGTTGTGGCGGTCAGGTGCGACCTAGAGGTTGGCCGTTCACAAGATGGACTCAGACCTTCCGTCGTATGCCACCCTCAGCACTGAGCTCGTCATTCAATGCTAATGTGTTTCAGGGCGCCGAACCTCAGGGTTACCAGTAGGTCCCCGTCGGGGCTGGAGCGGGAGACGATGAGGGCTTACACTCATGTTCTATAGTAATCGCTGCGGATGGTCTCTACAAACGCGATGTGTTCAGTGAGTCCCTTATGTTTGGGAAACTGGAACCAGCATTGACTGAGCCTGAATATAGGGTTTCCGGATCCATTCGCCGTTGCCACAATATCAGGAGAACAGACCAAGACAACTTCAGTGATCAAGAAGACACTCAACCCATACTGGAACGAAAGTTTTGACATGTAGGAGGACCTGGCGGGTGACATTAGGATAGAGGAGGCTGATAGGCAACAGGCGAGCGTCAGACGAAAGCATACTAGCAATTCAGATATTCGATCAGAAGAAGTTCAAGAAAAAGGACCAGGGATTCCTAGGTGTGATCAATGTTCGAATTGGATCGGTCATGGATTTGGATATAGGTGGAGATGGTGATAAATTTTCTTCGCAATTAGCGAAAAACCTTCTCATGCTGACGATAATTCATTCTAGAAATGCTGACTCGAGATCTGAAAAAATCGAACGACAACCTCATCGTACATGGAAAGCTTATCGTAAATCTATCTACAAATCTCGGAGCGCCTGTAAATCAGCCAAGCTCTCTTGTGCAACCAGGCTCGTCTTTATCTGTGGGCGGCGGGAGCATAGCATCTACAAGTAACGGAGTTCCTCCGAGATCCCCTGTAGGTTCCAACGGTGCCGTTGGCGACCTTCCGCCGGACAATCCGCCGCCGCACAGTCCCGCACAATCCCAACCTCACAATCCTGTCCCCCTCACTGCACCATCCGGAAATCCTCCACACACAAATGGTACAAATCAAGCACCTCCTAACGGACCAGGCCACCTGAGCTCATTCAGAGATAACCAAGGGATGTTGCCCGCCGGCTGGGAGAGGAGGGAGGATAATCTGGGGAGGACTTACTATGTGGATCACAATACCAGAACCACTACTTGGACAAGGCCATCAACCACCTACAATGAACGAGACCAAAGAAATGCGATGGAGGCGAACACTCAGCTTGAGCGGCGTGCTCATCAAAATCGTATGCTTCCAGAGGACAGAACAGGTGCGAACTCGCCAAGCCAAGTGGAGACACCATCCCCCGCTTCGACGAGCAATGCAAGTGCGGTGTCGATGATGGCAACTGGCGCGACTACCGCTGGGACAGGAGAGCTTCCAGCTGGCTGGGAGCAAAGGCATACTCCCGAAGGCAGGTCCTACTTTGTGGACCACAACACACGTACGACTACCTGGGTGGATCCTCGTCGACAGCAGTACATTCGTATGTACGGTCAGAATCCAAACGGGAACAATACTACTATCCAGACTCAACCTGTCTCACAATTGGGTGCTCTGCCTAGCGGCTGGGAAATGCGTCTCACGAATACCGCCAGAGTCTACTTTGTGGATCACAATACTAAAACCACAACCTGGGACGATCCGCGATTGCCCTCATCACTGGACCAGAACGTACCCCAATACAAGCGGGATTTCCGGCGGAAGCTCATCTACTTCAGGTCTCAGCCTGCTCTCCGTATTTTGTCAGGCCAATGCCATGTCAAAGTTCGAAGAGATCATATATTTGAAGATTCGTACGCCGAGATCATGCGGCAGAACGCTAATGATCTGAAGAAACGGCTGATGATCAGGTTCGACGGAGAAGATGGCCTAGATTATGGAGGCTTGTCAAGGCAAGCTATATGATCTACGAGTCGGTGTGATGAAGTAAAGCTGACCATCTTTCAGAGAATTCTTCTTCCTTCTATCTCATGAAATGTTTAATCCATTCTATTGTCTTTTCGAATATTCCGCCCACGACAATTATACCCTCCAAATCAACCCTCATTCTGGCATCAATCCGGAGCATCTAAACTACTTCAAATTCATCGGCAGAGTTGTCGGGTTGGCTATCTTCCACCGAAGATTCCTCGATGCGTTCTTCATTGGCGCGTTTTATAAGATGATCCTGCGGAAACGGGTCGCTCTTGCAGACATGGAAGGCGTAGACGCGGACTTCCACCGGACTTTAACTTGGACTCTGTGAGCTGCCTCGCTAACAAGTACGCCCCGTCAAAGCTGATCGTTTTTGCAGCGAGAATGACATCACCGGAGTCATAGAGCCAACGTTCTCTACAGAGGACGAGAGTTTTGGAGAGATCCAAACTATCGACCTCAAACCAAATGGGCGTAATATTGAGGTGACTAATGACAACAAGAAGGAATACATAGAGTGCGTCGCTTCACTTAACCCTACAAACTATTGTAGTTTATAAGACATTCACTAACATATGGCAGGCTCATCACTGAGTGGAGGATTCAAAAACGTGTTGAGGAACAATTCAACGCCTTTGTCACTGGGTTCAATGAGCTCATTCCCCCCGATCTCGTCAACGTCTTCGATGAACGTGAGCTTGAGCTATTAATTGGAGGAATCGCGGATATCGACGTTGAAGACTGGAAGAAACACACCGATTATAGAGGCTACACTGAGCAGGACCAGGTCATCAGGAACTTCTGGACTGTGAGTATCATCGAAAGCAGTCTGTAGTAGCAAGTGCTGACCGGGAATGAAGTGCATCCGGAGCTGGGACGCAGAACAGAAGTCACGGCTACTACAGTTTGCGACAGGCACATCTCGCATTCCGGTCAACGGTTTCAAGGACTTGCAAGGGAGCGACGGGCCTCGGAGATTTACGATTGAGAAGTCTGGTTCTGACAAGGCGTTGCCCAAGTCGCACACATGGTTAGTCCCCTACCCTTTTCCCTACTGGTGTTGGGGGCCGACTCATTCCTTCTCACAGTTTCAACCGATTGGATCTCCCCGATTACAAGTCGTACGACGACCTTTCCGGCAAATTGACCATCGCAGTGGAGGAAACGGTCGGGTTTGGACAAGAGTAGAGGAGAGGTGACATTGACGGATTCTTGGCAGGCAGCCGGCGTTTGGGGTTTCGAAGACCTGCATAGTGCGAGGCGGAAGAGGGCAGGCTCCGACTCAGATCACTTGTCTATAAGAAGCTGGGTGGAAGCACCTCGAGTTCTTGACTGTAGACATATTTGCATTGACGACGATATGGGACTGGGTGCAAACACATATTCGACAAAAACCTTTATCAACATTGTTCTTCCCAATCGTTCTTCATTCAGTCTGTGTCGCCTCTCACTAAAGTTCCTGCTCCCGGCAGCAGTTGCCCATTCATTGGTGACTTCGATTCACCGTGATGGGATTGGAGATATTGGAAAACTTTCGCAGCGAGGCCTTCCCGGGGAGGCGGCAACCCTTGCCATTGGCCATTAATCCAGGAAACAGCCCCCAAACCGCCCCGAAATATAAGCGGCGCGTAGGGACTGGAAGCGCTCTGGACAGCTCGAAAGTCGAAAGCTCGAAACATACGTGCAGACAGATCGAGATTCATCAATGACAGGCCTCCGAAGCAGTGTGGGTGATTCTTCTGATCATCTGTAGTAATCACTGTTGCGCTCATTCCATGATGTAGGACACCGACTGAGAAGAGGCGATGCGAGGCGTCATTGCCGTACTTTCCGCGCGGGCATCCATTTCCAATTTCTCTTGCTTCTACAATCAACTGTCAAGTCAATGCAGGTCATGCAACCCATCTCAATGACATTCTATATCTATTGGTCAAGATACGAAATGATGTATTACCAGGAGGCTATGGGAATCCTCCCCGAGGCTGAGCGTGCATCCTGGGCGCTTGCTCCGAGTTTCACGCTTGGGATTCCCGGGCGTCAAGACGGATACCTGCTCGACCATTGGCCAATATCCAGCTCTATGCAGCTACCATCCTGAGAGTCGTTGTAACATTACGGAGTTCGTTCATGGGAGGTGTCATACTGCATGACTGAACACCGTAATACAGTCCGAGTCCTAATCAAGGTCTTTGTACCATACGGGCACGCCTTCTCATGAGGCAAAAATAGTTCGATGATCTATCACCGGTACCGAGCTTTCGTTACATTGTCATTTCAATGTATAGTAAACAGGTATCGGAGCTGGCACTAGCCTGGTCATGGCCTTATATGTTCCCCAAATAACAGACGGGAGCATGGCGGGCGATATGTCTAGTGATGATCCAGGATCCCTAGGTATCAGGTAAAACTTCTCTCTTTGTTCTTTCCTCGTTCCTACAACCTTCGTCCTTGCTTCTGGGTGTCCCTATTTCCCATTTTCGCGTGCATTGTCTTGTCACGGTATTTTCATTCGTTACCCGGTTTTTACTGAAAGCGCTTCCTTTTGGTTGGGATTAAGCGCTCTACATTCTTTTGGGTCCATGAGAAGAGGGATGCTCTACTTGACATGGTCTTTCATCGTTTCATCTCTACTGAGCCTCAATGGAATTGTTTTCGGCTATGTCGCTGCAAGTCCTCGAACACTTGTCCAACGATTCCCTGCTCCTATAATCACGGCAACAGGGGCGTATCCCACACATCAGTTCTCCTACAATGCACATTCGTGCGCAGTCCAGAAAAACGCCAGTGCTGCGATTTCAACCACCGAATCACCACAATCCTACCCAAATTACTGTCTGCTCGGAAGGAGCGAACCTGGCTGCTTGACAACGAAGACTTGGGACGGACCGCCGATTCCGGCAATCACGGAACAATGTGTGCTCTGGGACGAGTCATGCCCGGGAAACATATGCACGGCTGCTCCCAACTTCTTTAGTGATACACTATGGAAGATGACGGAAAAGCCTTGCTGGAAAGGTATGGATAATACATCTTTGCCTTGCACCCAATATGAGCCCACTGGCGTACTATCCGCCATGAGAGACGCGAAAAGCTGGATGAGAACACCACAGTGCTCGTCCATTGGCATCGACTTCGATGCCACCAATTTAGACGGAGGCTGCTGTGGCACAGGCTACATTCTGGCTAAGAATGTTGACGTTTACTACTGGCCGGAGCCCAATGCAACTACAGGGTGCATGGACATAATTGGGGACACAGTTAATCCGCCAGAACAGGGCGCAACAATAGATTCGGGTCTAACATATTGGGGGTGTACAGCCATACATCCTTTGACATCTACTAGCATTTCAGACATTATCGGACCCTCTGGCAACGTTGTATCTTCCGTAACCGTCACAATTGTACAATCAATCATCACCACGGCTCAGATGACGTCGATCGGTTCCATTGCATTCAAGCAGTCCTTATACAATCCATGGACGCCACCAGCTTGTAGTGAGGAAACCTCAATACCTTCCCATTCCATTCGGCACGGAGACATACGCAGCTCACAAGCCTTTATCCATGCTCGGGGTCACTCTCTGGTCGTTCCGTCTTCTGTGACTCAGCAGGATGGTCTGCCAGTGAGCACAGTCGTGTCAGGGACATTCACGTTGTGAGTTAAGATCCCCAATTTTCTATTAAGTCCGTTTGTAACGGCAGGGCCAGTACTTCACCATCCGTGTATGCAAATTTTCACAGCATTGCAGCCAACGACTTTTGCGGAGCGCTTGGATCCGAAGCAACCATAACTCAAACGATGCTCACTTTTTCCCCCGGGGAACTGTCAACCATTGCAGGTCCTCTTACGGACCCTGCAGGCCCTTTAGCGACCGCCAGTATGAGTTTCCCAACTAGACAATTCAATTTTGCTGATTTGCCATGCCCACCTCAGAGCGTCATGGTAAGAACGACTGACCAAGTCCTGGCTATCTGTTAACAACGTCACATCTAGGAAGAAAACTGGTACAAGCCGCAACCAGGGGAACCATATCGGCCTCTCATAGCCCTGCCACGCAGAGTGAAGGCACTTGACCCTTGGTATCAGAATTGCACAGATCTTTTTTTCACCGCTTTTGACCCGCCACGTACTTTGGAGATCGCGGCAGCGATGGTCTCAGACGCAAAAACAAGCGATTCAACGGCGCCTCCGATTGCGCCGACGCCCAGTCCTAGTTTCAATTATCGACCCACGGAGACAAACATCAAGGATGGGCGAGGGTCAACATCAAGTGATAATGAGGCCGTGACCCAAGCAAGTGACACTATAGACCGAGGCACAGTGACTCAATGGAAACCGAAGCTCCAGATCAGTATAGAGGCTGCGAACAGAAATAGCGTACAGCAAATCAGCACTACTGCTGACCCCGGAAAGGTACCATCTCCCAGCCCATATGGAAATGCAAGCCCAGCGAGCCATACACTTTCCAACGAAGTTTCACAGCCTGTGGCGCCTGATAAAACGTCTCATAGCGTGAGTATACACGTAGCTGATCTGCAGGGTGAGCCGACAATGTATCAGTATCAGGATCACAGTAGTGAGCAAGTTGACTCGCAACTAATGGGCCCGCAAACCCAAGCGGGTATTGCATCTGCCCAAGGGACATCTGGACCACAGCTACCTTCGGGCCAGGATTTCAAAACTCCAAGCGCAGCACACCAGCAGGGCCATAGCCAGCCACAATTTTCAGAGGCACCTGTGTCTGCTAGTGGAAGCTATCTTGTCATGCACTACTCAAGTATCCCTACATACCGTCCGACTCATCAAGCCGATAATAACTGGGAGAGTGCTGCACACGTCAGTCCACCTAGTCTGAGCGACACTTTCGAGGACGAACGCCAGACTATTCATGTGTCGGCGCCTGTAGACATGCCCACTGCAACGTTTGCTGGTTATGCAATAGCAGCCATTCCAAAAGGAGCATCCATTCATGGCACCACCGTCGTTGCCGGAGCCCCCCCCATCATCATTCAAGGCACTTCCATCTCGGTGGATGCATCTAATCGCGTTTTTGTGGGAGGCGTGTTGCATCAGCTCCCGACTCCTAGTCTTGCTCCAACCATGGCACTAGCCAACAGCGCTGCAGTGGTGCCGGTGCAGAATGGGTTTTCAATATACGGCACCACACTTGAGCCTGGAGCTCCTGCCATTACTGCTTCAGGGACTGCGATTTCCTTCGACGACTCGGGCGACCTAATTCTCGCTGGCGGCGCTACTAGCCATCCCCAATTACCTGCGTCCCTTTCATCTAAGCCTTGGAATTTGGACCATGGTACTCCGTTCCTTACCTCTAATGCAGCCATGACAGCCACCACGGCAGTCACCAAAGCAGTGGAAACACTGTCTCCCGGTGCACTCGCTGTGACAGTGAATGGCGTGGCAGTGTCTTTAGACTCAGCTGATGGGCTTGTGGTGGGCTCAGAAACTCTTGCCATGAAGAGTGCTAGTGGAGGACTGGGCGGCATGATCATGGGAGGCATACAGTCCGGAGGACCGTACTCTACGAACTCGACGGCTGTAGCGCAGACAACCTCACCAACGGTTTCGGGCACAAGTCCGGGTATTGCACCGGCATCACAAAGCAGAGCGGATGGTATCAAAAGCCTTTCGCCATGGAAGATTGTGGCAACACTCCTAGCTGCGAGCGCAATAGTATGTCTACATGTTTGACATACTTCGGAATGGATCATGCTTCCCACCAGCAACCCGCACGCCACACCCGTGAGCACAGCCACGCGGTCGCCAGTGAAGCCGCCTTTGTTCCTAGGCCTTTTGAAGACCAAAGGTCGTGCACACGTTCTCCGTCACATCTTTCGGTACCCCAACGTGAGCTGTGCAGCCTGGCGAATCACTCGGGGTGAGTGGGGGCTAACAAGAGGGAATGGTGGTTCAGATGGAGAAAAGCCAACAGGTTTCGTGTTTTCAACGCTCTGGCCGAGACAGTCCACACCTCCTCCCTGATGAAGCAGCCACTAGGTGATGGTTCACCACGACAGGACCTATCATGATCCTTTGCAGGATCCGTGGAGCCCACGCTCGACACGGGGATTCGGTCAGCTTGGACAGTGGCGACGACGTTTCAGATGCGCTGGACGAACCAGACTGCCTATTCGCGCAGCCAGGGGTCTCGGAAGCCAACTCAGGATGAAAGCGGTCGAGGAGGGGGCATGCGTATGCCGCATCTTCAGGGGACCATTGGCTGCGTCTCACCCTGAACTTGCGGGCTAGTCGTTAGTGCTCCGCCGCCCGCAGTACCCCTGAGATCCGGCCTGAAGATCCACACCAGGAGCACATGCGAGACCAAGAGGCTAGGCGAGAAGGGGCCGAATAACAAAACCCGCATTCTGCTGCTCCTCTTCTTTTCTTGCTCCTCACCATCCACCACCACCGGCATTCTTTGATCAGTCCGTCTTTGTCCCTCCTTTTTTTATCACATTCTTTCAGTGCTGTCCTAGAGACAAGCCGCCTTTCATTTACGGAGAGCTAGCATCTACCCTCATTTGCCCAGTGCAAAAGCCCCCAGTTCAGGAGACTCGCTCGAATCCAGCTCAAATTCACGACTGAAGCATTTTCGATCGCTAGCCGATTGACCACATTCATTTACGGACTCATCACCGATTTGCACATATCACGTTTCCAACACACCGGAACACTACCTTATCACTATGAAGCAGTCTATCACCATTGCTCTCAGCGCCATCTTGGCATTGGCCGCAGCCGCGCCATTGGAGAAGAGAGATGGCTATACCACGACCGTCATCGAGGATGTAACCGATATCGTCGACGTCTATACCACCGTCTACGTATCATCCGGTGACCCCCGTTTGACCCAGAATCAGCAGCCCGTCACCCAAACCCCAAGCTCCGTGCCCATAGTCAGCGTCACACCACCAGTCAGCACCTCTGCGATTCAGACCTCCGCCCCATCTCCAGCTACCAGCCAGGCACCCATCGTCGTACCTCAGCAAAAACAAGAGGCCCACGTTGAAGCACCAGCTCCCACGACCACACCAGTTCCCTCCGTCACCCCTCAAGCTGTCACCCCCAAAGTTGAAGCAGTCGCACCTCCCCCTGTCGTGTCATCACCGGCACCTGCTCCCAGCCCAGCACCAGCAGCTAGCTCGACGTCAGACTCAGGTCCTTCTGGTGGTGCCTGTGGCCAAAAGAATGGGAAATGCATCGCCTCCGACGTGACTACCTTTGATGGAGGCATGGGTGCTTGCGGCTTCGATGATGCGACTTACACCCAGAACTATTTCGCGCTTGCTCATGGTAAGCCTTGTTCCTGCTCGGCGTGACTACCGAATCTATAATGTGATAACCGTTCTAACACTATTTAGAAATGATGGGCGAAGCCTCGAACAGCAATCCCAACTGCAACCGCACTGCTGCCATCGTCTACAATGGCCAGACTTTCCATGGGACCCTTCAGGACAAGTGCATGGGCTGCGTAAGTTACCTTGAAATCTCTCAGTGTGCAATACAAGGCTGACCAAAATGCCTAGACCGGAGCTTCTCTTGATCTCTCCCTGCCTCTCTTCAAAGCAATTTTCCCGAGCGCCGGGGGCACTGGACGATTCCACGACATCGAGTGGTACTTCACCAGCTAGACGGTTACGTATTACCCACAAGCAAGACTCTTGTGCAATGCACAAACGCATTTCAGACGATTTGACGCCTTCGCATCTTCAAGGATTTTGGGGAAATCAAAATTCCTTGTGATGTAAGGTGCTGAGCATCTAGTGCAGGAACAGGATGGATATTCATGTATATACTTTTATAAGCTTATATGACAAAAGTCGAAATGACTTTTTTCGACCATTTGTGCGCGTCCGGTTTCTTTTTGACCAAATTTGAAGAACACAGTCCATGTGGGAATGATCAATGTTGCTCATAACGATGTGAAGTATGTGGAGTATGTGGAGAGTCACAATACAACTGCAACTGCTAAGTTCCCAATAGTGCCTCCAAAAATCCATCTCCATCCTTGTCCAATCACAACCCCCTCGTAACCTCCTCAACCCTCCCCCTCGCATTCCTCTCCGCCTCCCTCCCCCTCTCCCTCCCATACGCCCCCCAATCCCTCCCCGTCCCCTCCGCCTCCCTCGCAGCCCGCTGACCCCTCTGTTCCGCCTGTCTCCCCTGCTCCCGTCCAAACGCACCCCAGTCACGCGATTGATGCTGCCGGGCTGTTTCCTGGGCGCGAGCGACGGCGTCGACGCCGTAATTGCGGGATTGATGACGGGACGCTGCTTCTTGCGCTCGAGCCACTGCGGCGGCGGCGGTGGAGGCGCCGAGGTTTTGATGAGCTTGCGCTCGCTGTTCGATTTCTCGGGCTCGTTCTCTGGCTGCGTTTTCGCTGTCCCAGGCTCGGGAGCGGGCGTTTGCTGCTTGCTTTTGTGCTGAGGCTACGGCGGCGGTTTCTCTGGCTTGGGCTTCGCGCGCGCGCTCGTGGCTGTCTGCTGCTCGCTCGTGAGCTCGGAGGGCTTGCTCCGCGGCTCGTTCTTGGGCTTCTAGGCCGCGTGCTTGTGCTCGATTCGCTTTCTCTGCTGCTCTCTCTTGTTGGCGTTGGGCCTTTTCCTGGGCGCGACACATGCGATCGATACCTCGGGTTTCTGCTCGTTTGCCATGACGCCGGCTCTTTCGCCCGGCCTTGCGAAGTTTGCGGTCGGCCTTGCGGGTGGCTTTTATTTCTTTGACGAGGGCTTTCACTTCTTTCTTCACTTCTTTGCGTTGGTCTTTGTATTCTTTTTTCAATTCTTTGCGGTCTTGGTAGGAAAGATTGCGGCGCTGGGAGCAGAATTCGTCGCGGAGTTGGCGGACGGATTGGTGCAGGTGGTCTTTTTTAGTAGCATCGAGACGGAAGGCAAGGAGTGCAGAGCGGAGGCCATTGATGTCCGCACCTTCGAGGTCCTTGGACTTGATTGAGTCTACGGAAGACGATGAAGCCGAGCTCGATGAGGAGCTAGACGAGTAGGAGTTGGACCGATAGAGGGTATTCGGGGGGTGTTCATTTCTACTGATTGGGACGGGTCCGTTTCTGTTGGAAGCTGCACTGGTAGGAATGGCTCGAGAAGAATTTGATACAAATTCGGCGTTGACATGGATTAGACGTGGGCTGAAGAACTTTTCGTTCCATTCTGCCACAACGCTCTTGATTCTCTGGCGGCGTTCGGGAGTGTCTTCCTCCACAAAAGCTCGGGGGTTGAAGCCCTTCTCGTTTCCGACCTTTTCGTTCACAGAATGATCCAGTGCGGGGAAGAGATAGTTGACGAGCGTGGACCAGTCAAGACTGGTAACATCGCGTGCAATGTAGGTTTCAATGGGGAGTGGGAAGAAGAGATCGTCTCGAGTTGTGTCTGGAGAAAATGTGACATTGTGCTCGATTAGATTGAGATTACGCCCTCCATCTGGAAATGAAGGTACCCTGTCGTCGAAATAGGTACTGGCAGACGAGAAATTCGAGTATTCAGATGCCATCTCTGAAGGTGGTGCTGGACGCATATAGCCTCCCCGAAGGGCTTCCCGAAGGGACGCCTGCATAGGCTGAGCAGATACATTGGGTGATACTGGGGCTGTTGCTGCTGCAGAGACAGGATCATGGGGAGTGTACGGTGGTGGTGGAAGATCGTCCATTGAGTCTGCAAAAGTACTCACACGCATGATCGAAAGGTTTCTTTGACATCAATTGAAGTTCCAAATGAGATCAAAATGACGAGCTCAACAATATTCTTGACTTTGGAGAAATAGCGATGCTACCGGATGTACTTATGTTACACACATGCGAAGAACAACTTAGGCAGACACGAAATACTACTTGACCCCACGTCAGCCCCGCGGTCATTGCGACGACAGATAGGAGAGGATAGGCTTCCAGGAGACTTCTCAATTCGGAGATCGTCGTCAGCTCCTCGATGCGTCCAATTGAACCACGGGAATACCTCCAATCTTCATCAGCTTGCAGGAGGCTTGAGTAGATGAAGTCAAGAGTCTCTGGTTGAAGGTCGTTGTTTACGCGGCCAACGATGCCAAAACACCTCGGCACCTCGGCCGAGCTGCCATAGGGCCGAAGATCTTTCTCGAAAATTAACGCCATTGCATGTAGAATCCAGACCTTGAGTGTCATCTCATTACTACTTTGGGCCAGACCGACAGCTCTTCGAAGCCTCAGGAAGAGCAATCTTCCAGACCTTTTCTACTTATGGACATCCGCGTGCTCGTCCCAGCCGACATCCCCCACGTTCAAGCCACAAATATCACCAACCTCCCCGAAAACTACTTCCTGAAATACTACCTCTACCACGCGCTCTCTTGGCCACAGCTGTCCTACGTGGCCGTCGATGTGTCCCGACCAAAAAAGACGCCCTACGATCCTCCCAAAATCGTCGGTTATGTATTGGCCAAGATGGAGGAGGAACCCATAAATAATATACAGCATGGGCACATTACCAGTCTGAGTGTTATGAGAACGCACAGGCGGCTAGGGCTGGCAGAGAAATTGATGAGACAGAGTCGTATGTCCTGCGAATGGCTTCTCTGCTACTAAGGGCCGGTCGGATTACGCGCTAAAAGTCGATAGAAAGGGCAATGGTGGAGACATTTGGAGCACAATATGTCTCCCTCCACGTTCGCATGTCCAATATCGCTGCGCTCCGTCTGTACAGGGACACTCTAGGCTTTACGGTCGAGAAGGTGGAATCGAAATATTATGCCGATGGGGAAGATGCATACAGTATGAAGATGGATCTGAATCCCATGAGGGAATTGCTAGAGAGTGAGGAAGCGCATGGCGACGAGGGTGATGAGGTCGGAGATGTTGGCAAAAAAGGGGAGGGAAAGAATCAAGGCGAGAAGGAGAAGACCAAGAGAAAAGTAAAACTTGGGAGAGGATTAGGAGTAGGTGACTTAGTAGAGAGAAATGAGAGCAACGTATAATCAACCATCACCCAAAATCGAAGATCCGCGGAACGTGAGGGCTCAAGAGCGTTCTGTCCGCCAGGGAAATTGGTCGATTAGGGCATTATATAATACAACGCCTTTACCGTCCTTGAGCCTCTGTTGTACACCGAGCCCCATAATCCACTCGCTATGCAAGGCCCACAACGAATGATGTAACAATCGTTTTGAGTAGACGCCAAATATCGTGGAGAGGAATGTGCGAAAAGTCGTAGTAGGAGCCTTAAGCAACCATAGGCGACTGTGAATCGGCTGCAGCTGGTGAAGGAGCAGGGGGGGGAGGTGGTAGCTGCGCAGTCAGCACTTTGCTCCTTTGAGCGCAATAGAATTGGGACAGAGGCTTACGTCAAGTCGTGTGTTCTCTGCCATCATCCTCTGAATTCCTATTCCCACTCCCTCTATCACACCCAGTAGAATTGCACATCCTATTGCCGAATTCCTCGCAGCCTTCATTCCTCCTCTCACAGCCAGCGCTCCACCCGTGAAAAAGCCCGCAATGATAGCATTATATGGGTCTTCCTTCTTTCGTATACCTTTCACCGCACAGTCAAATGTTGAGAATAAACCACCCCAAACTCCGAAGTTACCACCGAGGACGGGCGCTCGCGCTTTGATAGCTGTGACCGCACCGATCCGTCGCTCGCCATAAGGAGAATTACGGAATCCTTTGACACCGTGCCAGACTGCGCCGCCTATACCCTATAGAAGTCACCCCATGTGTTAGCTATCTCTGACGCAATCAAAGGGGCAAAGATGGCGAATGTCAAGGAGGATGAGAAAGCAAAGAACGAGAGAGTGAAATAACTTACTCCCATACAGAAAGCCCCTCCAAAGTCGCTCAGAGCCACCCAAGGGCAGGGATCCCGGGAGTGATCCATACTGTGTGTCGGTATGAAGGGAGAGACTTAAGGGCAGTCCGGAGTTCGTCAAGGAAAATCAAAGCTGAGCCAGCGGGACCACGGCAAAATGTAGTTTGATGTACTCAAGCGTCGTGAATGATGTGGGAATCGTGCTTGCGACTCGCTCGATATTGACGGCGGCAGCTACATGTGCTAGAAATCGTGATGATGATGCTCTACAGAGATAAAACTTTCCTCGTCTATTCCTGCCGCCAACCCAACCTCCACCGCTTATGTAAAGTACATCACAACTTAGGCGAGCTTGGCCAGAGCTAAGACATCCACACCGCGCCGCAGACTAAGTTTTATGTGATCTTGCCAAGCTGCCAATACGCGTTGGTGCGCGGCTGTATCAGAACAAGTGCTCGAGCTGAATAACAGCTTGATAATGGCCAGCCTCCACCTCTCGATTATCTATTTCCTTCCTGCCATGTCTCATGATGTGGCATTTGAAAGGAGCAGATACGCCGCGGTCGACTGGTGAAGACTTGTGAGCAGTGAACCAATCTGGGAGTCGTTTCAGAGGTATCGCGGACGAAGATGGAGGCTATACCGACACAGGGGCTTGAAAACGCTCCCACACAGAACTTGGCGAGCCCTACCGAACATGCATCAGGACACTTCCACACCCCACGTCGATTGAAGAAGCTGCTGAGGCCCAATGGAAGACGTGTGCATATCGCCGCTACCCCAGAAGAACACGTCCGTCTCACACGTACTCTGCCAATTATCGAGCCAGACGACAACTTCGACTGCTACATCCATGGCTCAAACGAACATCTCGAAGCCGTACGAGAAATTCATGCGCATCACGAGCAACGTCGGACGCATCTTCGCAACACGCATGGGAATATATACGATGAAATTGAAAATGTCAAGATGGAGCTTGATACCCTCGCCGACGAGCTGCATCATTTGACCGAACATGGCGTCTTTCTCGATGCAAATTTCTCCAAGTTTGGTTATGATGCTCACATCAGAACCAAGGACCCCGATTCTTCCTCGAGTTCTCTCAGTGGAGACCGCTCGTCTTCACACGAAAAGCGTGACTGGGCCGCCGAGCGCCGAAAAGGACAAGCATTGACATTTTGGAAGAAGCCTGCCGTTCGGCAATATTTGTTGAAAGTGAATAGAGGATATGTTGGAAGGGTACTGAATTGCTTGATGTTCTACCTAGGTGCGAAGAGTAATATTTAAGGTCAAACAGATAAAGAACTATGCTACTAACTAGAAACAGTAGTAGCACTGTTTCCGGTTATTCACATACCGCTTTCGTCTATATACCGAAACCGGTATCCTTATCCTTTGAGGTTCTTTGAGTCTTTGCATTCCAACAATATTGGCATCGAGGCTTGCTATGGCGGGCATCAGAAGTCGAAGAGGTGGCTTCATTCGAACCATTTGTAGACTTGTTATACGTTGGTATCATTGCTGTCGTTGGAGACGCTGCTGCAGAGGATGCTACGGGCTTTGGGCTGCTGCGATTCTCCGTTACTTTTATCTTAGGTTGGAAGATGTGGAGTGATTTGACTCTCGTTGTGAGCTGGTTTGAGACCAACGGTATGTTGCCTTTCCCATTTTTCTCTTTGATTTGATTGTGAGCTTGAAGTCATTTTCATTGGGAGGACTCTTATAGACATGTGTCTTTTGTCAAACTCCTACCTTGACAAAAAAATGCTCACGTTGAAACTCTCAGACATCTTCCAGCGCCTTTTGGTCTTATTTGTCATGATTTGTCTCTTTGGTTCCACATTGAACATGGTCCAGGCTTTCGAGAATACTTGGATTACACTCATTGCTTTCTATCTAACTTCACGACTGTTCAATGCCGTTCATTATCTATGGATTGGATGGCTTCTGCCCATGGTCCGTGGCTACATGATCATAAATGCGCTAATGATAGCTATCCCTTCGGTGGTTTGGATTGGTAGCATTCAGGTCGAATATCCGAATCGGCTGGCTTTGATATGGGTTGCGATCTCTTGGGATCTGTTCGGTGTATTGACGGTTGTCTGTATCAAGAGGTGGGCCGAAAGAGAACACCCAGGCTTTGCAGCCAAGCATGTGAAATGGTTTGATTTCTTCCCCGCTATCAACATTGAGCACAAGACCGAGAGGACGAATGCATTCGTGACTCTTGTTTTCGGCTACTCAGTAGTAGCTCTCCTTTTCCAGAGTCAGACACCTTACGGCATCAATGCTTTCTTTGGCAAAGCCGTCTTGGGCCTGATCCAGGCTTTCAGTTTCAACTGGCTGTACTTCGAGATTGACTCTTGGAATCTCCATACACACGCGATCCGTCGTCACTACATTTCTTCCATAGTGTGGATGACTGTCCACTTGCCATTCATAATGGCATACGTTCTTGCGGGAGCCTCTCTGTCCAGGATGGTCCTTGCCACCGACTGTCGCAATGCCAACCCCGAGGATCTGACAGAGGCTTACAGTGCCAAATCTGATCCTGAGGTACCCCAAGGTCTGCGATGGTTCTACTGCGCCGGCTTGGGCATTGCTTTGCTTTGTATGAGTATCATTTCGTTGACTCACATCCACAAAGTATTTGACGGACAAAGGATTGGTAAGAATAAACGCATAACGAATCGGATTATCGTGTCGATCATACTGCTCTGCCTTCCACTCGCCAACGAGCTCAGCTCCCTGCAAGTGGTCTCAATCACGACGGGGTTAGTGGTATATGTCCTGATGGTTGACGTCTATGGATCCACCTCGATCCACGATGATTTCTGGAAGTGTACCTCCCAATGCAAATACCGGGCGGAATGCCCGCTGAAGAAGAAGCTTCTCGTGGATGCTCTCAAGTCCGGCACGAGGATCAAGTTGGAGGAAGTGAAGACGGATGGTGGAGAAAAGGGATTCTATGATGTAAGCTGCAAGTTCCTTGCGCTTCAACTGTCCTTGATGCCCTACTGACTCTTATTTAGCAAGTATGATAGTATTAGTATATAACGCACCATACCCATTTACGATATTTTTGGACTCTTTGGATTGAGTCACGCCCTCGATATAACTGTTCAGCGAGGTGTTTGTCTATTGATTTGGGGCGGAATATGTTGGCCGTGTCTAAGTTCATTGCTCTTTTCCAAGGGCTGTGATCATCATCGAACGGTCAGAACCATGACCATTCCGAAAAGGCTAGACTACATGATTCTCGTGAATTGGATCAAACGTTGCATATATTTGACAGAGTCACGTTGGTGCCATTTTCATCGCAAGGCTGTCCTTCCCAACCTGCAGTGGGTAGCCCGTGCAGCCTTGAGAGTGGTGTGTCAGGTGTTCAGGTACCATCGTACCCGTACCTGGCGAGCCTGGACCCGTTTGGCGGAGACCTGCAACGCTGAAGCCCCACCATGCGCTAGCAGAAACGTGGGGAAAGCTGACAGGGCTCTCAAGGGTCCCAAACGGTCTCGTGACAGGCAGCTGGAAGCGGATGGAAAGGAATGTTGGAGGGCTCAAGGGATCTCTCAAGCTTCAAACTCCTCAAGTGTAGCTGCCTACCTCTATACCACCGTACCAATTGTGTAGCGTGATCGTTTTAGGAATTCAATCACATGGTCTGCCAGAAGGCCCGCTAGAGAGGTTCGTCATTGGCCCAAGCTCCCAGGTTTCCTTTGTTTGTTTGACCACTCCTGCTTATTCGAACTTCATCAATTCATCAGAACACCAACGGATCCGTCATCAATCGTCCAGTCTCTACAGTAAGACGACATCAATTGCGCCGCTCGAAGCAAAGTAACCAGTAAGTCGGACACTTTTTGGTAGTCCAACACCACCCATCCCACCCGCATACGCTCTTTGTCCGCTGCAATCCGAGCTGCTTCAACGAATGCAAGGTCGATTGCACTCAAGACTCACAGGCCTTCAGTCATGTTTTCAATTGCTTACAATGCCAGTGACCCGCTCCCACAAGCAGAATGATCGTGACCACGCCGGTCTCGCCGACGGTACTGCCGAAGATATCCAACATCTTCCTCGCTACTTCGGCAAGAACGGTCATATCGATGCCGACCCCAAGAAAGTGAAGAAAGAAGGTGGAGGTAAAGGCAATTGGTAGACAGCATCCTTTCACCTACCTCACTCTAATCAAGCTGACGGATGTCAACATTTAGGGGAACTCCTGGCGACGAGTCCCAAGACTACGGTTACAATTTCACCAACGCCCGTCGTCGCTCCAATAGTAGTACTCACAGCCATAACCTCGACAGCTTCAAGACCAAGTTTGAGGCTCTCGAGACCGATCCTGTCTTTGAGGAGGATATTCATGGGGCCAAGGACGATGCTGAGACGGACGAGCACTTGGGGCTTGAGAAAGGAGAGAGTGCTGATAGTATTAGCACTGCTAGTATCGAAGAAGAGGATGTGAAGAAGGCCTAGATGGCCTTCGGGATGAATATATTCAGAGCTGGCATCTGCTCGCTTTACGAACATCTGCTGGCTGGCAATAGCAGAATGACCTTTATTTGCTGCTGCGTGACAGAGATAGAAACACGCTCTATGGCTTGCTTGCTCCACGTCTAGCAATAATGAATGAATTTATCCCTTGAGGCCGTGCTCACTCCTAACGTTCAAATTCAGCAGAATCAAGTTGAGAAACATCTGAAATCAATTACAGCCCACTTTCATGAAGTCTTTATGTATTACCTAGGATCAAGTTTCTTCTCTTCCCCGTCTGTCATCTTACGCCGAGATATGCGGTTAAGCCCAACGCTACAGTACTTTCAAATCTAGTCCAGTGCAGCGGGCAAAGGTTACTGTCAGAGTAAAGGGCTCCCAGATCATGGTCGCTACTGAATCAGAAAATCCGTAGACAGGGTAAGTGAAGCCGAAACAATGTAGAACCAGTGATGATAGTTGAGTAATGCATCGTGTAATTTTCACCTCGCGGGAAATTTTCTAAGATCTCCAGGCGCGACCTTGACACCTCGGACATAAAGTAACAGTGCTCGAAAAATTAACACGCCAGGAACGTCAACATTGCGAAGCATATCGGCTTGGAAACCAACATTATTACATTTCTCGGCGATGCAACGACGTTAGCCATGTTCTCCCCAGATGCAGCTGTCCCAGCCAGTATATCGGCGCGCAACCCTCGTAGACGACAGCGCACTGGCTCAGAAGACTCAGTGGCCCTTCGACATAATCCAAAGAGAATACGACGATCGGTCCTGAGTTCAGAGGTGTTTGAGGCCCCAAAAAATTCAAAGCAGAATGGACATATCAAGCATGCGGTAGAGAAGCGCATTGCAAACGGGCACGTCAGGGAACCTGGTAACCAGCGACATGCTAGTGTGGACTCTGCAAGCCTGGCCATCAGACACAGGTCAGACAAGAAGACTGATAGAGAGAGGAAATCAAACAAAAATGATGGTAGCCTCGAATTGGCGAGTGGTCCCAATCGTCAAATACTTTCCGTTACACCACTGACTCGATGCAAAACAGACCAGGAATGAGAACTACGTTGTGACCCAGCTGCCAACAACACCAGATTCACTGCAAGACTATCATACATCAGGTACAACTCCGTCTAATTCGCTACACCATCTACTCCCTCTAATCTATTGTGAAGGAAAATGGCAAGGGGAATTATCCGCACAACTTGGCTATGCGCTTGCCATGACCCAAAATCAAGCCATCGTATGGCGATTCGTGCAAAGAACTATGCCAGTGGATTATGTGAAACCGATCACCATCAATCTATTGCATCCTTCGAATAATCCACGTCATCCTCTACCTTTGGGCATCCTTATGCCTACGTCATCAGAGCCTGGGCTGCTCGTAATCATGCCTACAACTGGAAAGATAACATACTGGGAAAGTTTGTCAAGTGCTGCAAATGCCGACGCAAGTCGTCAAAAGCAACAGAATATCCATGGCGCTGTGCAAAGGCTATTGTCTGGAGAATTCGTCACCAAAATTACAGAGGCAGAGCCACGTGGATTTGTACTTACAATGAGCACGGGAAGGCTTGCTCATCTGATGGTCAGTGACACACAAGGAAAACCTTTAATCAATGCACAATTCCTACGCGACAACGGCGCATCGAGTGGTGGAGTATTTGGAAGTCTCAGAAACGTTTTCAGTACCGCGGGCTGGAAGAAAGATGTGGCTGCAGTCAAAGCTAGTATTTCTTACCAAAGAGGTCAGAGATACATCATTGTCGCCACCAAAAAGGGAACCTTCCAAACATGGGAACTTAATTGGAATGGAACGCATGCTCTTGTCAATGATGTGGACGCTAAAGACCAATTACTTCAGGCGCTGGCAGAGGCAGCCGACGGTTTCCATGATGATGATGAGCACAGTCTCGAAATCCTTGACTTCACACTTCTTCATGTGGCCGGTTCAGGGAAAGCAGTCGCGATTGCGAAACAGGGTGGTGATTGCAGGCTGATGGTGCTGACCGTTTTTAAGGGCGCGAATTCATCCAGATATGCATTGATTGGACTAAGTATTGCCAATGAGTCTATGAGCGTTGATGTCGTTCATCCTATCAATTGCTATAAGTCCTCACTTCCTGTCGACACTGAATTCCGACCACAGCTTTTGATACCTGAAACAGCCCAGACGGCGTTCGTCATATTCGAGAGAACTTTGGTCTTGGTATCTCTGGCCGAAATTGATGAAACGCCTAGCTCTCAACTCCAAATGGAAGCTCATACGTTGCCTGACCCCTTCCAAGATGCCATCGACTTTTGCAAAACCAAACCGTACCGCGTTGTTGGATGTGCTTCAGAACCATATGACCAGAGCCATGCGCAGCCTTCATGCGTTGTCTTGATCTATGGCTTTGGCGCCATCCGTGTTTCAGCATTACCTCTGAAGGAAGGTCAGTCAGCTCTTGAGAGAGCAACAGTAACGGCAAAGACGAAGATCGAACAAGCGGTGTTCTTTGGAAGCCTACAACAAGATTTGCTCGACTTTACTCCAAGACCTGAGATTGAGTTTTCTTCAGTAGAAATTGAGTCTGCTGCACTCGGTATAAGCCACTCAATCATGAGTTCCACTTCCACGTATATTCCTGCCATAGGTCCTTCAATGGATCAGCAGCTGCAGCGAAAATCGACCGCCCTCGCAGATTTGAACAAGTACTTGAGAAAGCATTACCAATATGAAACTGGCAGACTCACCAAGTGGAAGCTTCTATGGAATGCGGAGAAAATGGCCTCAGCCACGGCTATCTGGCGTTGCTATAATCTAGCTGTTACCAATCAGCAGAGAGGCTCTGATGATAAGAATCTGCTCACCGAGCTTATCGAGGCCATGAGCGAGGACATCAAGACTGAGAATCAGCCAGAACATCACGAGACGGACGGAGTCAGACACTGGTTCATTCATGACGTGTGGCGGTTAGAGCATATCCTTCCTTGGGCCCAGAACATGGTCGAGATTCTGTACAAAGAAAGCATAGAAGATTCTTGCAAAATGGACGTAGCTACTCAAGCAAGATTCGTCAATGAGGCCATTGACATCCAGCTGGCTGGTCTGGAGACAGCGTTCAAGTTTCGTGAAGCGAATGCTGCCACCTACGGCCTTGGGGATGAGACCATGGTGGATGGAGTCCTTCAACGCGGTTACGATGATTTGCCTCAGTTTTGGACCTCAACAAACCCCATCGTGGAGCGAGTAAAGCAGCTGACCGACATCAATCGAGAATTGATAAACCTCGAGGAAGATCCAGATGAAAATGGGAATGAACCATCCCCAGAACTCATCTTCAAGCTCGCGGCGGATAATCCACGACAAGTGCAGATATGCTGTCAGACTTACATTGAGCGTTTCCGATGGCTGAAGTCACGCCCGGACCTAGTCAGCAGGAACGCTGGCGAAGAACTTATGCAAGCCCATTTCAAGGTCAGGAAAATGTTGTTTGTTAGTCTCCCAGATATCGGCCAACCAGACAAGGGCATCCACCTTGCAGAGAAATACCGCGATATGGAAGCTTTGGTGGACATAATTGATCAAGAGATGGCTTCGGCAGACTCTGGTGAGACCGCCCAAATGTACGTTGAACGTGTCTACTCCTACTTCACCAAATTCGGGACGGCTTGGGGAGATGCCTATTTCAAGAAGCACCTGAACGCTGGCAACGCTGTTGCTGTTCTCACCGATAATGTCGGGTTCAAGAAGCACCTGACGAGGTTCCTGCGAAGCCATCCGCCGTATGCAAAGCTGAGCTGGATTAACGAGGTTGTCTCGGAGAGAAACTACCTAGTATCTTCGGATAACCTAAAGCTCGCCGAGAAGCAAGAAACAAGCCTCTGGAGCAAGAAGATTGGATTGAGCATGAGCAAGTTGAGTCTCATGGCAGCTACTTTACAGGACCAGATCATAGACACATCTACAAAGTCCACTATACAAGGGATAGACGAGAAAATGGCAGTACTTGCGATGCAGGAAAAGCTGTACAAGTACATGAAGCCGACCGTACGGTATGCTCTTGATGCGGAGGCTGAGATAGAGTTGGCTATGCAGAAGTACGGTACGAGGTTTGTGAAGGACAAGCCTGTATTACGGAAAACCTTGGAGCAGTATCTGCAAGAGGTGCTTGCCATGGAAGCTCTATCTTCTGAAGGTCTTATTGATGTTCTCACTCTTATAGACGACGAGACTCTCGATATAGATGAAGAGGGCGTGATGGACGTTCGGTTCTTCTCCGCTCTGAAAGTGCTGAGACTAAGCAATCTAGAAGCATCGGATCCCGGGCATAAAGTATTACTGGAGAGGTCCATCTGGAGGCGCTGCATGATCCAGGACAATTGGGTGGATGTGAATCGCACCGAGCTGAAAGACGATACTCAAGTCGAAGTCGAGACTGGTGCGACGTCGCTTTTCAAGACTCTGAGGGAGGGGTACAGAACTGGATTTTGGGACAAAAGTGCTCCACTACCTCCAAGCTCCCTCACCGAAGCTGGCACGACGCTCGAATCACTCAAGATTTCCTCTCATTACTCCAACATGCCAGACACTGCGCTTCAGGTTCTGGCTCAGGATCTCGACGTTGAAGCGGAACTGCTTGACCAATACATCGAGAAAGGCCGACTTGATGAATGGTGGCAGGGCGTGGTCGAGGCTGCCAAAGCTGCCGCGAGGGCGGAAGCAGACGAGCAGGGAGAGGAGAAGCTGAGGAAGCGGAACGCTGCGAGAGAATTCGACCATCGACTGACGAAGATGGATAAGGAGGTCTTCAAGAAGGATGGAGGGACGGAAGTGGATGGTCAAGGTGATGTTATCATGGCATTGTGAGTGATTCAAGCATGGCGTTGCGGAGACAAAAGTGGCGGTCCTGAACCACTGCATCATTGATGAAACGGGCATCTCTATTTGCATTTTCAGGATTCATTCTATCGTTGCAGGTTTATGCATTAGCGAGCCGGAATTGGTCAGCGAGATACCTACGGGAAGGAATGTACGATAGCAGTAGGGTAGCATCATCCATCCACATGCAATTGAGATTGAAGCCATACGGACTTTACTCCTGAGCCAAATTCAGTGTCTAGACGGCCAACCAATGGCAGCCATGCTGACTGATACACTCGCCTCTCATTCGCCGTTGACCACCCTCTCTGATTTGCTGCACAAGCGAGCCTACCGGTTTTTGACGAGGATAAATGTAAACACCGGGTTTGTAAACAGATTCGAAATCCGATCGCAAGGGATGTCTGATGTGATTGGATGATGTTTCATGGTGAGAGTCCGTCTGCTGAGGAGAGAGATTTCATTGCACGAGCTTCAAAGATGGCTTGAGACCACCAACATGGCTTTCAGCCATACGTACTCCCATTGCACAGAAGTTTGTAGTCCATGATGCATCGTCTTTGTAATTGCATTCGCGGCTGGACCGAGATGAAATCATGTTCCGAGACGCGAGGGGAGTAAGGGATGCCTTGAGATGGGTATATAAAGTCGATGAACCTCCAGAGACATCAGCAGGAAAGTATCCAATCTCATTCAAAGTTTCCTATGATCAAGAAATTCAAAAGCATCCTCGCGACGCAATCTCCCCCTCCCAAAAAGCCAGCCATGTCTGCTCCATTCAAAAACGTAGCCGTCGTCGGCGTATGCCCACCCCCCCCTCTTCCACCCCTTCCCCATACGCCCATCAATCCCTCCCACAAACCCACCACTAACCCCCCTCCCCCTAGGCCGGCGGCAACCTAGGCCCCCACATCCTGCGCGCCCTGCTCGCCTCCTCCTTCACCGTCACAGTCATCGCCCGCAGCGCCTCCACCTCCACGTTTCCGCCCTCCGTGCGCGTCGTCAAGGGCGATTATGGTTCGCCCGCCTTTCTTGGGACTGCGTTCAAGGGAATCGATGCTGTGGTTATCACGGCGGGGACGGGGGCGATTGGGGAACAGGGGGTTGTGGTTGAGGCGGCGGCGAGGGCCGGGGTCAGGAGGATTGTGCCGAGTGAATTTGGTTCGGTGAGTTTCTGCTCCTGTTTTTTTCTTCTACGCAGCTTGCTAGTAGTGATGTGGATTGGTGGCGGAGTGAGAGAAGAGAGACGCTGATGCAAAGGGACAGGATTCGACCAACCCAGCGGCTGTGAAAGCGGTGCCGTTCTACCAGTCCAAAGTCGATGTCGTGGAACACATCAAGAGCCTAGCGGCCGCTCACCCGACCTTGACATGGACGTCATTCGTCACCGGCCCTTTCTATGACTGGGTAAGGATTCCTTCATAAAAGCTAAGAGGGGAAAGAAAACTGCTTACCATCCCCCCAGTGCCTCAAACTCGGCCTCTACAGCTTCGACCTCACCAACAAAAAAGCCACGCTCTACGACCAAGGCCACGCAAAATTCGACACCACCACTCTCTCCACCGTCGGCGCCGCCGTCGCCCGCGTGCTCTCCCTTCCCGACAAATACGCCAATGAATACGTCTACATCAGCTCCTTCACGACCTCTCAAGCCGAAATGCTCTCCGCGCTCAAAAAGGCAACTGGGACTGACAATTGGGCCGTGGAGCACAAGTCCGCGCAGACGTACATGGATGGTGGCAGGGAGAAAGCTGCGAAGGGGGACATGATGGGCGTGTATGATCTTATTTTCGCGAGCACGTTTCAGAAGGGGAATGGGGCAGATTTTTCGAGCGGGAGGAAGACTGCGAATGCGGAGTTAGGGCTTGAGAAGGAGAGTGTGGAGGAAGTTACGAAGGAGGTGTATGAGACTGATAGACATGCTGTGAAGTGGTAGAGAGAAAAATGAAAAGGACAAGGTTAGAGACCGATGTTCGACGGAATCAGAAATAGAATCACAACATGAAGTATTCATTGCAGATAGAGAAATGACATCCACTCGTCATGATTTTCCGAACTCTCTCGTCTCAGCTGCACAGCCTTCAGTCGTCCACGAAACAGTTACTCTTCACAGTCACCTATGATTTCTTGCGCTCCGTATTCGCGGTAACTCGATCGTCACATTTCACACCAGATCGAGCGGAAAGCGACCCCTGAATTGGTTGGAAAAGCCCGATTATTGTATTATCTGCCTATCTTTTCTCATTTGAGAGATCCGTCCATCAATGCTCCACGCTAACAAGGGAAAGGGAAAATGCAGTCGTGACTCGTCGGTAGGCGACCGTTGTATATGTGTTCGGCGCTTCCGGCATGATTGTATCGAAAAGGAGACTTGAGTTTGAGATCTGGTGACGTTTGGAGGGCGAAGAAGACGGTGATGACCGATCATGTAGCCTTTTGAACTAGGAACCAGGAATACGCAGAGGGAATTATAGCGAGAGTCTTGAGGTTGCTTAACGGCCACCTCTATGCACAGAAGGAAGAAACATCCCTCAAATGCCTATTGCCTTCACACAGTCAACGCCATATCCGGACTGATTTGTTGAGAGTCAATGCTGCCAACTTCCAATAGAAACGGTTCGTCAGAAGGCTTACCGGCCTGGAGATACGGTCCACTAGTCATGCCCGACACTCGACAGGTAGGTGAATACAGTTGGCGAGCATGTGGTATATCGTGAAAGCCGTATCGGATCCGCCGGACTACCGGCTGCAACACAACGCCTTCATGATCTTTTGCATTGTTGAAGGCTGAGACTCGGCATTCTGGTTTCTCGATCCTTGTTGAGCCGTCGAGTTTTGGTTCATCCCCGGATTAAGTTGGCTTGTACGAGGAGGGAGATTCACTGTGGAGCCTGGAAATTGCGCCTGGGTTGATGCCGTCGGCGTGACATCATTGAGGGCCCCCGGGGCTAGGCTCTGACGCTTTATCGGCAATGCCCCAGGCTTCTCGTCTCTCTTACGTACTCCTGGCTTGTGCTGCTGAGATGGAGGTAAGGGCTGCGGTTGGTTTAAACGATCGTGATTGAGGCCTGGTGTCCCGGGACCCCGCGGAGTATTTGCTCCACCGCCGAGTGCACGAGCTGATGAATTTGGAACTGCGTTTGCCGCATGAAGATGTTGTGATGGATGATGCTTCATAGCTTCCCACCCTTTACCGTTGTTCAACTTCATCCAGTCATATTCGCCGTCCTCAACTTCACCAGTGTTCTTCAGGGCCTGTGTAAAGAGTTCGCGGAGATAGTCATAGTCAGGAGTATCCTCAAACCCCAGATTTCTCACGTAGCTGAGATATTTGTTGAACTCCTCTGCAACTGCAATTCAGTTTAATATAATCCGTGTTCCAGAAGGCAAGGGTGCTTACCAGGATAGCCTTCACACAGATCTTTGATAGCGGTGGTCTGCTTCTTCTCCCCAATCTTTTCATACTTCTGCTTGTTTGTCGCTGCCTTTAAGCCTTGCCAAGGCAGACCACCTCGTAAGAAATACATAAAGACGTGCCCCAATGCCTCGAGATCATCTCGACGGGATTGTTCGCGGCCCAAGTGTGTGTTGATACTCATATAGCGAGCGGTTCCTGACAGAGATTTGCGCTCTCTGTATGGGATGTGCTGTTTGGTTTTGGGGTCCCGGTATTGTTTTGCCATGCCGAAGTCGACGACGTGAATGACATTTGCTGACTTTGAGCCAGGCCTACCGATGAGAAAATTGTCTGGTTTGATGTCTCGGTAAATAAGGTTTTTCTCGTGAATAGTCTGGACTCTTGACAACTGTGCACGCATCAAATCAGTTCATGGTACTTAGAAAGGCAGTTCCACAAATTTGTACCATTTGTTTCGCTACCATGACCACTGTCTTCGCCGAAAACCTTCGGTTGCAATGATCGAACAGATCTTCGAGCGATGGTCCAAGAAGGTCGATGACGAGGATGTTGTGAAGGCCTTCTTGGCCAAAGTAATAGACGTTGGGTATACCAGCTAGTCCCTGTCAGCAAGCTCAACTTTTGGATTGTAGCGATGAATACGCACGGCAGCCCACGAGAATCTTGTATGTTCGGTACTCGTCTCGGAGTTGTGGGGCATCGCTCTTGCGCGGTTCCTATGCCAATTAGCCAATCTTCAATCTAAAGCAAGGTTCAATACGCACAAATTTGATAGCCACTTGTTGATTATTCAGAAGGTTCGTGCCTTCGAATATGACGCCGAACGAGCCCTCGCCAATTTTCTTGCCAACTCGGTAATGTACCCCCACCACATTTGAAGAAGAAGAGGCCATTGTCGGGCCTCCTGCAGAGGAGACGCGGAGAGGAGGTGGTCGATCGTCGTCTTCTGGGTTTTGCTCAATCAATACTTCCTCCCCTGTCTCTTCAGAGAACCACGATTCCTCCTCTGATGAGATTGAGCACTGGCTTCTTGCTTCAATTCCAGCGAAGTGTGCTTCTAGATTGTCGGCCCAATCCTCTGTGGTGAACGCGTCAGCGCATTCTGTGAACAACTGGTCCAGCGAAAGATCCATTTTCGCGGTTGTAAGTTTGAATGGAAGAGACTGAGGAGGTCAACATACTGTGTTCAAATTCGACCGGTCTAGTGTCGCTGCCTCGAAGAGGCCCGGCGACGCTTCACAGGGCTCTCTTAACAGTAAATTTCATTCAATCTTCTCTTCTACCGGCTCGTAGACTGCTCAGCGCCAGATATATCAGACAGCACTTTGATACTTGGAATAGTGGGCGGCGCAGAGAGTCGGGAATTGTCATGGGATGTGTGGAGGGAGAAAGGAGGGTCTGGCTGCAGCGCTGGGTCCACCTCACAGCATTTGACTCTCAACGTGCTACAAGGAGCTGGATAGTATGCCAGAAAGCATTAAGCATTAGTCGAAGTGTTAATGAAGGTGTGAAGAAAGGGAGAGACTTCAGCCGAGCTGTGCAAGCAGCTGCAGAGCCAGGACAGTGAGAGTGGAGGGTAAGGGAGGAGTGGGATTTGGGCTTGGGCGGTCCGGTCGTACAGGCTTGGCAGCTGCTAACTGCAGATTGCGCGCTTTTTTTTGCCTAGGTTAAACGGCCAGGACAGACATGAAGGCTACGATATCTCTACCGCTCTGGATGACACCTTTCTCACAGTTGGGAAATGGAATCATTCGACATGCTGAGATTATTGACTCATCTATTCTCACAAGCGCACACATGTTGATGACAAGCCCTAACCAGCATGTTGCCGGTTCCTTAGAACACCATTCGGCGGAAAATAAACGGCATGCAGTGGAGTGGCGCACACCGGCTCCTCTCAAGATCAAGAACTCTCCAAGCTCAGAGATCCCGTTGGCCATATAGCTCGATGCTCACACAACATCCTTGGTAGAAAGCACGGAAACACGGTCTATTCGTCAGAGATGTTAGAGACTCGGAGATTGCTCTTTGGTTTTTACTAAAGCTAGCCTGCTTTCTTTGCCAGCTTGTGCTTGAAACCCACGAGACCATTGATCGTGCCCGACAGAGATCTTCCTCGTTGTTCAAATGCCATTACATTAGCAGAACTCGAAGTACTAATTTTTTCATCGATGAAATTTGAATGCACCAGTACCTAGCTTCCTTTCTTGAGCGTCACGGCCGGGCTATGAGCTGGACTTTTTTAGTACTCATAGAGAAAACAAAAAGACAGCAATGTATCAGGTACCACAGTGATCCGAGCTTTACGTTTGTGGCAGGCTGGCAGCATGTAAAGCAGCGCTTATCGCATGTCGCTTCTATTCGGCATTTTGATATTGGGCGAGTATTCGATAGTGATTCGATCTACGTCTCTCTCCCAGCACTCTCCGGTAAACCCATTTGCTCACTCTCACATGATCCTTCCAAGGTGAGAGTCGCAGCACAGACCAACTCGTGTCACAGAGTGAGCATCAAAGGGAATGAAGACGTGGAGAAGCTTTCGAGATTTGGAGACATGATTGAGAAATTGAGAGTTGTTGGACTTGTTTCATCAGCTTGAGAAGAAAGTTGGATCATGTTTGCTCAACGAGACTGGGAACAATAAATTAAGGGCAGCATCGCTTGTGTCTGAGACATCAATAACCACATCAAGAGAGGTATCAAGGACCCAAGGCTGGCTGTGTCCCAAGTATGAAAAGCCACTACTTCTGTGAGCTCTTCTTGGCAGCCCTTCTTACCTTGTTTATCTTCGGCACAGTGATCTCCTCCAAGCCAGTGCCTTCAGCACAATACTCATTAGTTATCAAATAAGCGTCCATGATCTCCTGGTCCTCCCTCATCTCCTTCCCCAAGCTTAGTCTGCCGAAGGGCTCCCAAACCCCTTCTGGGGGATTGGAAAAGCCAAAGGGGTGTGTTGCAGAGGTATTCCTTGTCTCGGTGGTTCGACTTCTGGGCACCTTCATGGATGAGTTGGTAGCGAGATAAAGGTCAAGCTCCTCGAAGGGCACTGGAGAAGTCCAACCATTGCAAGGCATTGCGAGGAACGGCTTAGTATGACTTTCGTGAAAGCCTACCCAGATCTTAGCATCTACGCTTGAGCGACCATGGCGCTGACATCGATGGTAAGCGGCCAGGATCTTGGGAGGAGGTACGCTTGGTGCGAATAGACGCCTAGCTACTTCATTCATGTGAGCAGCATCGCTGTAAAGATAGAGCCCTTCGCTGTGCATATGGGCTCAAGCCATCCATTACGTGAATTGCCTTGCAGAGTACTCGGCATGACAACGACGACCACCCTCACCACCGACCATCCTTTGAGTCATCTTCCAGAGGATCTTCTGTCAGTCCGAGTGAGTCTTGCAGAGGCCACCGAGCCTTCCACCTCGGCAGCCCTCTGTTGCTCGCAAAGCTGCCCCGTACTTGCAATCTTCCAGATTAAATCTGGTGGATAAGCCTCGGATGAATACGTGGCAATTTGAAAGCATTGTGAGGCCAGAGACAATGGTATGGAAAAATGACAATGGCCTTTGTATTGCAGTGCCACTTTTAAAAGAAGGTGACCCAAGAGACCACGATCGTCACTCATTCTTCTTGTGAACATAGGCAAGTATGACAGGAGATTGCGAACAACGAAATAAAATGGCGTAAGAGCGAGAAGCATTGAACAACATCCGTATTTTTTCTGTTTGTTTCATTGATATATGGCAGAAGCTCTCCGAAAGTTGTCTCGGTAAATTGAAGCAAAGATGTCCGTTCCACAGACTAATGTAGTGCTCTGACGAGCATGCAAAAACGCAGAAAAGACCAAGAAGACGCTGACAACCGACAGCAACAATCGCTTCAACGTTTCTCCGACTCTCCGTTGCGGGGAACATCTGACCATCAGTCAATCTAAACAGAGGACACAGCAGCAAAACTCGCCGTCAATCCAGTATTTTCGATAATGCCGTACAAGCTTAACGGGAGAAATGTCCTAGTCACTGGAGGGTCGAGGTAGGCGAGACAAGATGACTATTGGGGCTTGAAGCTGATGCAAGATGACGCACCGCACAGAGGGCTTGGTGCTTTAGTAGCTGAAAAATTCGCTGCTGAGGGTTGCAATGTTGCAGTCAATTACAATGCAAGCAAGGACAGGGCAGAGCAGGTGGTTGAGAAGATAGAGAAAGAATATAAAGTCAAAAGCTTTGTCATCCATGGAGTAGGTTCCAGGCCGGCTCTCAATTGCGAAGAAAATGATCGAACATTGCTAGGACATGGGCATCTTAGCAGACTGCGAAAGAACGGTTCAAGCGGTAATTGACGGGCTAGGCGGATTGGATGTTATCATATCGAATGCTGTGAGTCTAATTGACCAACAGAAGGGGCCGTGGTGCTTGGAGCTTCTGAAGAATTGATGGCGTTCCTACTTGAGCTTATTAGCTTGACAGGGTTGGACGAAGTTCACGACTTTTGGAGACCTCGATGCTTTGACCGAAGCTGAATGGGACAAGGTAATGATCCAAAGAAGAACAAAAACGGCCAAAATAACCCACATCCTAGTGCTGGGCCGTGAATTGTAAAGCCAATTTGCATCTCCTTCGCAAAGCTTTACCAACCTTTAATGCGAACACGGATGGTGGCGTCTTCCTATTGACTTCCTCTGTTGGTGGCGTCTCTGCGTCTGGAAGCTCAATGGCTTATTCTGTCACGAAAGCTGCAGGTTCAGAACCCTCATTACCATTTTACTAGACTCTGTTGAAGGCATTTAGGTCTACGTACGTTTGCTCGATATGTTCTTACCCAACTTGAGCCTCAACTCGACTGGTAGCATCAAAAATTCCACGTCCTTCGTTTGGAAAGCAAAGAATTGACCCTAAAATCTCTATCAGATCTTGTCAAGTGTCTCGCAGCTACTAAAGGCCCAAAAGTTCGAGTCAATGCAATCCTTCCAGGATTATTACTGACTGAATGGGTAAATTCCGAGGATCGTTTTCATGCCTTATGCTGATCACCGTAAAGGGTGCCAACTTTACCCCGGAGAAAATTCAAAGTTCGAAGGACAAGGCTTACCTCAAAATGGAGGTAATATGAGCCCATCTCGGTGACAAGCGAGAGATGATAACGGCTTTAGACGAACCTTCAAGATTGCGCAGATGGATATGTTGCCACAGCCAAGAACAGCTCCATGACCGGTCAGAACATCCAGATAGGTGCGTACAATCAGACGAACTTGTTATAGCTCCTAAATTGAATTAGACTCCGGCTACATGATGTTAGGACAGGCGCGGTGAATCGACCGAATTGATAGGTAATTTGAGAGGATCGGCTCCCAGGCCACTATTTGCCGTTTCAATAATGTTCAGGCAAGCTGGATAAGAGTTGGGACCGTAATAGTGGACCATCAGCGTTCATTGTCTTATGATCATGCATGTCAGCTCGTAGGGCAGCTTTGAACGGCTCGGCCTCCTTGCCGCCTTCAATCTTGATCTGGCCAATTTTCAAAAGCTTCTGGTCGCAAGTTTGAACGTAGACATTTCGGGATGAATCATGACTTATGACCACCGGCTGTCCGACTGGAAGATTGATGTCGGTGACCTGAGACGTAGGTTGAAACCCGGTGCTCCAAATCAGTCTTCTTCCTTTATGATTATGTTCGTCAGGTTTAGTCAAGCTCCACAAGGGGCCAATCACCCGATGTCTTCGCATGACATCTTGGCTACTCCACGTTTTCCAGTCTACGAAACGGTCTGCCGTCGTTACTTTCTGAGCATATCGTGCATTTGCAGCTTTAGAAATGTCTACACTATCCCAAGATTTTGGAGGACCCGGAAGAATGGAACCATAAAGATAGAGGCGATTCTGAAGGCAGTCTACCAGCATATCAGCACCCTTGATTGCCAATATTTGAGACAAATCCTCCACAGTGTCGCATCTATGTTCGAGGCCAGGGGAAGGTGTTTGAAACAGTATTGTGCCTTGATCGAAATGCTTAGGATGCATTGTCTGGATTGTGACTCCAGTATATTCTTCGCCAGAGAGCAGAGTATGATGTAAGGGAGCCGGGCCGTGAAAGCTTTTCCAATTAGCATAAGAGTATGAAGAGTCTGTAGGCTTCTGCTTTATACTCAGGTAACATAGACGGATGGACATTCAGACCGCCGTATTTCGCCGCTCCAAGAATTCTTGGAGGTACGAAAAGTCCGAACGATACTGCAATCACTAGGTTAATCGGCAGATCTTGAGGCTTCGGCAGCTTGTATCAATTAGAATTGAATGCTATTTGTTGATTCAACAATGACAGACTCACTTGCCATTTGGCGAACGTATCGATCTCATGCAAAGGCAGACACAATCGTTCCGCTGCTTCGCAAATAGGCACTAATTCTCTTTAGAGGATATCGAAATAATGAGGTTGCAAGATACCTCACATTTACGAATGTGTTTGAGACCTCTACCTATTGGCTTGCCTGGCCTACAAACTACGTCGATTGATGCTATGAGGTCTTTGTGTTTCTGATGGTGATCGTGAAGTTTTTGCAAAGAGACGATGCTGAAGCTATCCGAGCCACAAAACAAGATCCTCAATGGCTCAGCTCTTGCCTTTTTGAGGGCATCACAACTTGTGCTGATCGGCGGAACTCGTAGGTGATGAAGAGACCTAGTCCCTTTCCAACATGGGGCATGTTTGTGATAAATCATCACCCTCACAAATAGTGTCAATCAAGTACCTCAACAAAGCACGAGACAATTACGTAGGGCTGATGCTTGGCTCCACGCTAGTACTCTAGGTCAACTTAACGCTTACTGGCTCGAGGGGCTCTGTACACTTACAGCAAGGACGAATATTTTGGCTAGCTAGACTGGCCTGAAGGCTTCACTGCGTCTACTGACAGAGCCTTAACGTCAGAGTGCACTGAAAGGTCCCTCTTCAACCCTAATTGAAACGATAGTGTCTATCTCAGGACTTCGTCTCAATTAAGTCGATCCTACAATGAGCAGTACCGAGAATCAGCCCCTTCTGCGACACAACAGTGAAGCTGGGCGGGCACGACAGGATCATGGTCTCGTGGAAGTCTCCTATAATAACCGGACCCGCAGGGAAACCCGTCGCTTCCTTTCCTCCAAGTATGGCCATTACGCCGTACTAATACTTGTGTCGTTAGATGTGAGCTGCATTTTTGCAGATTTCTTGATTGGTCTCTACATCTGTGACCACAAGTGCGAGAAAGGCGAGAACGTTAGCAACGACTTCCACAGGGCACAGGACTTTCTTGGGATTGTCAGTCTCATCTTCAGTTGCCTGTTCATGGTTGAGTTGCTGGCGAGTGTATGGGCATTTGGTTTCTCGTAGGTGTTTGTGTTTTGGCAAATGCAACGACGCTGACCCAATGGTCAGATTCTTCAAATCTAAATTTCACTGTTTTGGTAAGATCTATTTCAGCATCTTTCTCTTTGATGAGCGTCTCTCCTAAAAACTCGAAGCAGCTTTCCAGGCTCTACATATATTCTTTCACCTCTAGCCCCTGAATGTGGAGTCATGGACTGTGACTCGAACAAGGTCTCGATAAAGCTATACTGATCCAAAGACTGGTAGATGCTTTCATTATTATTGCCGGGTTCATAATCGACGTATGCTTGAAAGGTGTACTCGGAGAGGCCGGCTCTATTGTTGTGATACTGCGACTTTGGCGAGTGTTCAAAATTGTAGAGGAATTCAGCGCTGGAGCTAGCGATCAAATGGAGTCAATGGCCGAGCAAGTGGAGAAGCTCGTGGCGGAGAACGAGGTCTTGAAGAAGGAAATGAGGGCATTGAAAGAAGACTAGAACAGTATTTCCGATTATCAAGCTTCAAGCTTCATAGTTGACCTTTCTTATAAACTGTGTCCAGATAAATTTCAGTAGCAGTGGCGTCTTTCGTCACCTGCAATTGAGTGCTCAGAACAAGACAAACGATATGCAAAATCCATTAAATTTAGGGGGAACCCTTCCAACATCCCAATGATGATCAGGGTCTCCGGGTAAATTTTCGGGGCCGGTGAGCCGCTAAGCTCATGCATTTCTAACCCACCTGGCTCCATAAGGTAACACACCATGAACTCCAGCAATCTCCCCTGCAGCACATCCTGGAACGGTTTTGACGCATAGGTGCACGTTCTCTGTTCTTGCGAGATAATATTCCTCCTCCCTTACCATTCTTGAATCGGCCTGTTTATCAGTCTACATTCCCCTTCTGACCTCATCGACCCTCGAAATCGGAACATTCGTTCATTGCACCTTCGTTCTCTGATACATGACCAGGACTAGGAGGTGACCAGAGAAGTCTCATAATTGGTGTCGCAATGGGTCAGACATTATCTGAGCCCGTGGTCGAAAAGGTGCGCCTTTGATCATCTTGTGCCATGAGCTGTCGAGGTCGCGTGATTATAGGGAGATGCCTGATTTTCCAGTGTTCTCTTGGCGCCCTGTGTGATATGAAGGACTTGTGTGGACGTCTTGCTGACCAACATGATTGGCAGATTTCCGATGATGGTCAGGATGATCGGGTCGCTTTCGGTGTGTCTGCTATGCAGGGGTGGCGGATCAGCATGGAGGATGCGCATGCTGCCGTACTAGATTTGCAAGCAGAAGATGCAGACAAGGACTTTGTCGCAGCATCTGTGGATGATCGTCTCAGCTTCTTCGGGGTATATGATGGCCACGGTGGGGACAAGGTCGCGTTGTTCGCTGGCGAAAACATACACAAGATTCTTGCAAAGCAAGAGTCTTTCAAGAAAAAGGATTTCGAGCAGGCATTAAAAGATGGATTCCTAGCCACAGATCGAGCAATACTAAATGGTGAGCTTGATTGTAGCGGACTACATGGAAACATCTGATAGTAGTGTTAGACCCGAAGTACGAGGAAGAAGTCTCTGGTTGTACCGCTTCTGTTGGGCTAATCTCCAAGACGACAATATACGTTGTAAGACATGAAAAGCATTTCCTCATGCGCTGCGAACACTAACAATCGAACAGGCTAATGCTGGAGATTCACGGTCTGTGCTTGGCGTCAAAGGCCGAGCAAAACCACTTTCATATGATCACAAACCTCAGAACGAGGGTAAGCAGCTCGTGAAATATAAGTCTTCCTCTCGCTAAATCTTAGTTTAGGAGAAAAAGCACGTATATGTGCTGCTGGTGGATTCGTAGATTTTGGTCGTGTGAACGGCAACCTTGCACTTTCTCGAGCTATCGGCGACTTCGAATTCAAAAAGAGCGCGGAACTCTCTCCAGAGCAGCAAATTGTTACGGCATTCCCAGATGTGATTGCGCATAACATCACCGACGACGATGAGTTTCTGGTCATCGCTTGTGATGGTACACACCCTCATCTAGAATATACGTCTTGAAAGCTAATCTAAGTCCTCCAGGTATATGGGATTGTCAATCCTCCCAAGCCGTTGTGGAATTTGTCAGACGTGGTATTGCAGCCAAGCAGGAGCTCTCGAAGATATCTGAGAACATGATGGACAATTGCTTAGCCTCGAACAGTGAGACTGGTGGAGTTGGTTGTGACAACATGACTATGGTAGTCATTGCATTACTGAGAGGCAAGAGTAAAGATGAATGGTATAAGGAAATTGCCGACAGGGTCGCCAATGGTGACGGTCCTTGCGCACCACCAGAATACGGTAAAATTCACTCTACATTCACGAATTCAAAATAATACTAAGGCGAAGGTCCATAGCCGAATTCCGGGGCCCCGGCGTTCGACGCAACCTCGAAGATAGTGGAGATGATTATGATCTTGACCTTGATCACCGCGCTCGAGGCGTCGGAGGTCGATCCGGTAGAGTCATTCTCCTACCAAACGGCACAGAGGTTCTTACAGATAGCGATGAGACTGAGTTGTTTGATCATGAAGAGGAAGACAAAGACCTCGATAGCCAAGTTGCCAAAAGTCAAACCATCCGAGATGATGTTGACCGTGCGACAAGGGAGGAAACACCAGGACCTGAAGCACCAGACTCAACTGAAAAGCACCAAATACCCAATTCCACAGAACGAGGCCATTCTGATGTATCTTCCTCAACCATAACAGAAAGCTCAGATTCTACCGAGACTACGAAAACAAAGGTTATTCCGGAAAGCGCTTTACCGGACAAGATTGTTGGGTCGCCTTCAACCGAATAAAAGAAGTAGCGGCTGTGCTCCAGCCTTCAATCCTAGAGGCCTGTTGGAAGACTTACGTGCCACGATTTACATAGTGCAGGTTACCCATGTCAAGCTACCCTTCTAAGCAACGGTTCCATCCCTTGATATCTGGTGAATGTTCGAACAAGGAGCATTCCCTCCAACATCGTAGCACCAAATTGGTCGTCTTGAGTACACCTCGGTGTTTGCATCGTTGGTTGAAAGGGTTCTCGTTCATAGCGGTCCTGGATTTCCTCGTTACCTCGATTCCCCCTTTCTTTTTTATGAAATGTGAGTCTAGATGGGGTATGCATAGCCACCGTGTACTGTTATTTCACAAGTTGATAGAAGCAATCAATCCCCGGCATAGGCAGTTAATTATAGCAAACTTTGGTGCAGCAACCGGGCATGAAAATGTATGTATTTGTTGTAGCATCAGTGGTAGCAATCCAACCCATTGGGTTGTCCCAACCGAGCCAAACGGACCAATTTGGACGTAGGGCTGACCGTTCAATCGCATGACGACTAAAGCAAGGTATCCAAAGCAGGGAACCGTGCAGTCTGGGGTAACTTCAAGTTGTTCTAGCAAATCCTTGAATGCTTTCATGCATCCTAACATCCTCTCCCCTTTTTGCTTCCGTCCTGATCCTTGCAGGCTTCTGAGCGCGTCTTAAAGGGTTTGACGGTTGGGCTCTTGAGACTCGCATCCTCCTCCCAGTTCGTCTTGCACTTTTTGAAAGTCAAAACCAAGAGTACAGATCTCTACGAATCATTCAGTCCATCATTGCTCCTTAAGGTCATATTTCGCAATGTCGTCCCCGTCATCTTCGGGCTCCGCAAAGCGAAAGCGTACTTCAAATCTACAAAACTCGATCAAGAAATCTTCGACCGCAGATCTCCTTCAGCCATCCTCTCGCGATGCCTCTGGCGAAGACGCTGCCGACTCCGCTTCGCAGGCAGTCACTAGTGGAGTCAAGCACAAGAAATCTGTGGCGTCCAATGACACCACAAATGCACCGAATAAACGGCCAAGGACCAGATCAAATGCAACGGCTGGCCCCATGAGCAATATGAGCAATGGCACCGTACCCAGCACAGACAACGCCGATGCTGACGACAGTGACTCGATTGCAGAGGGGGAAGTTGTTTTGAAACGCAGAACAAAGAGTTCTTCGAACAAACAGCGCCCTGACATGAATGCTGAAGACAGCAAGGCAATGCCTCCACCGGCAAAATGTGGATTACAAGATCCAGTGGGATATCACACCAATCCTCCTCCTACAGGTCGACCAGTCCGCATCTATGCCGACGGTGTCTTTGACCTGTTCCATCTTGGGTTTGCTCAATCCTTGCTCCGGCCTGAACTCCACTGACTACGGCTCCAGGCACATGCGTCAGCTAGAGCAAGCCAAGACTGCGTTCCCAGAAGTCTACCTCTTGGTAGGAGTCACTGGAGATGCCGAAACTCACAAACGTAAAGGCCTGACTGTTTTGACTGGTTCCGAGCGGGCGGAGACTCTACGACACTGCAAATGGGTTGATGAGGTCATACCTAATTGCCCCTGGATAGTCACTCCCGATTTCCTCGAGAAGCATCAGATTGACTATGTCGCTCACGATGATCTTCCATATGGTGCTGACGAGGGAGACGACATCTACACTCCTATCAAAAAAGAGGGCAGGTTTCTAGTGACTCAGAGGACCGAAGGTGTCAGTACAACAGGTATAATTACGAAGTGCGTTTCCCCAAATCACGACTTAGGAGAGCATCGTAACTGATGTGGATTATCAGGATCGTGAAGGACTATGAAAAGTACATCGCTCGTCAGCTCAAGCGTGGGACATCCCGCCAAGAACTTAATGTCTCTTGGCTGAAGAAGAACGAGCTTGATATCAAACGTCATGTCGTCGAGCTACGTGATAGCGTCCGCAAAAATTGGTCGACCACAGGACAAGAACTTACGAAAGAACTACGACAGTATTGGCAGAGCAGCAGACCGGCCAGCCCCGCCAGAGGCCTCAGTAGGCAATCGAGTGAGGCGGATCTGGACCATTCCCCAAGCTTGAAAAGCCCGGCAGCTCTTGCTCATTTGGCTCACCTTGACATACCAAGAGCTGAGAGCCCAGGTGGCAGTCGTGGACCAAGTAACGACTTTGCAACTGGCTATAGTCTTGGCCTGATCGGAGGTGTGAGATCATGGGTAAGCTTTCATCATTTGCTGAGTGGAAAACTTGATTGCTAAATCTTGCTTGAAGATGACTCGGAGCCGCACTTCCTTGCGTGGTAGTCAACCCGGAAGTGGAGAGAGCGATGAGGAGAGCTCGGATGCGAAAAGTCCAAAGCTGGAGAAGACACCCTTGAGGGGAAGAAAGACTGACCTGGTGGACCCCGAAGCTATGGATATCAAATCTTGAATGCTTGACATCAGAGCCTGTGTTGATGAGGACCTACTTCCTCATGATGGCATTAACAGCGATGATTCCCAGTACTAGACTTGTAATGTAATTAGTTGCTCTACCAGACGTCCTGGCCACCGTGTGCTGTCCTCACACTCCTAATAGAAAATTGATTCTCTGGCCTACTATGCAACACATGTGGTGTCTTCTTTGCCGATTCTGGTGCCCGTTGCGAAAGGTGGTTCGATTCAGCATGCATTTGCTATTTCAATTATCGAGGTCTGCGCCAAATGCTACCCAGCTCGATCTAGGCATTTCGAATTCCTGTCTCCCGCACTTCCTATCTCATGATCTGGGCTTCTCCTTTTTCTCCTTCCACAGAGCCGACAGGCCAACTCCTGACACCTTCACCACCTTGAATCGCACACCAGGAATATCACCCTTCGCCTTGCCCTTTCGACCAAAACCAGAAAGTAAAACCTCGTCGTTTTCGTCGACGAAGTTTAGACAGCCATCGTTAGGTACTATATACCAGATCTCCAATTAGCACGCGATCCATATCCACTATATCTCATTGTTGTATCCAATCATCTTCCACTCACCGAAAGCAGTAACCTTCTTTCCGTTCTTGATCAATTGCACCCTCACACATTTTCTAATGGCAGAATTCGGCTGCTTTGCCTCAACACCAACTTTCTCCAGCACTATGCCCTTGGCGTGCGAAGAGCCACCGAAGGGAGAGGACTTGTAGGCGGTACCGAGGAGGCGCTTCTTGTAGTGTAAATCGGCCCAGCGGCCTTCGCGTCGATGGGTACGGAGTTTGCGGGCGGCGTTGAGGCCACGGGGCTTGCCTTTACCCATGATTGCTGTGGGGGCGGTATTGTTAGCTCAGGTGTTCTTGAGGTCGAATATTGAGGGCAAAGCAGAACAGACATAGGGAGACGCAAACATGATAGACAGAATTATATGGAAGCGACTGAGGCTTACCGGTTGATGTGGGGTCGCAATATGGGAATGAGGAAAAGCTGTTGGAGCAGTAAGTGGTCGATGATGGTCATTGATGTGCCAAAAGCTAAGCGAGTTGTGTGAGATTCAGCCCTGTGGCTGGACTAGCGCGCTCCCGACTTTGGACAACTCTCCCAAAGTACTTCACACTCTGAAAGGTGGTTTGGTGAGAATCTCATCAAGGCAATGCGACTGATCGCTGACAGAGGGTTGCATTAACTGAGGATGAAGATCGTCCGGCGCATGACTCTCATGCCTTGACCCACTCAAGCTTTGAACTTGGCCAACATTACATTCGATGCCGGACTCCATTGCTATGTCGACTCTTTCGCCCAGCTCTGCATCTGCATCTGCTTCCCATCCCCAGCGCGCCCCTCCACCCTCTCTGTTCCTGGGCCCTCCGTCCCGCAATACTTCCAACATCTCCCTTCCTCCCGGTCCGGCACCTCCCACCTCACAACCTCGAGCGCCTCTCCTCCGGTCCCGCTCCCCTCGTGGCCCAGATCCCTCATCTGTTCCTCTTGGCCGTAATCGCCCCCAGCCGCCGCAACCTTCTCAAACAGAGGGGGACCGCACAGATGCCTTATGGGCAGAAATGCAAGCCACGCTGGCCGAGGTCGAGCTGAGTGCTTTTAGTAGCACGCATGTCTTCGGATCTGCGCATAGTGCGGCTTTGGATGGGTTGAGAGAAGCACAGATTGAGCTAGCGAAGGCTTGGGGTCGGGGCGAAGCTGACGAGGAAGAGCCTGAGATGAAGTCTAAGGCTAAGAACGAGAAAGCAAAAGAGGATGGGCTCAAGAGGGATAACGACGCTGCAGGTGGGGAGTCTGACGAAGAGAGTGACATTGCTGAGGCGAGGAGACGGAGAGCGGCGAATGAAAAATTCTTCAGCAGAGTAGGGGAAGGGGTGGTAGACGTGGTAGCGAAGCTAGATGGGGTTGCGCAAGCTATGGCAAAGGTGGAGAGGGAGAGTAGAGAAATATGGAATGGGAGTGAAAGCGTAGATTCGAGCTCTGTCGCTGCCTCTTGACAACAAAACAAGCCGGTCCTCTGAAATCAATTCTGTTGGACAACTCTTGCGGGGAGCTTTGGTAATGCCTCTTTGAAATGTGCTTCGTGAGAAGCTTCTTTCAACACTGGTAAGACTCGCCTTCAACAAAGTGTTCCGTAAGTGTTAAGCATCATTGCTTTTCACTTTACAACGAACAGCCTCATCTTTCATCATTAATTCTCCTCTCGATTTGGCTCACAGTCCTTGCCTGACAAGACCATCTCCTGAGCTAGAGATGCCGGTGCCCAAGGACGCCAGCGTGCCACCTACCCAAAAGGAATCCAGCCATGCTGACAAGGAGAGGAAGATACACGTGTAAGATGCCATGGCTGGAGGATAATTCGACGATCGATTACGCTGACATGCTCTCAGCGGATCCTTCGGATCCATCGTGGACATCAAAGTCGGACCAGAGAAGCGTTTGTTTAAGTTACACAAACAACTGCTCAGTGACGCCTCTCCATACTTTGAAGCAGCTTTGAATGGCCAATTCAAAGAGTCGAACGATCAAACCATCGAAATGCAGGACGAGGCTGTTTCCATGTTTGAGCGATTCCAGCTGTGGATCTACTCCGGGAATATACGTGGTATTCGCGAGACGCTCAAGGATATCAGCTGGGAGATTTTGGTGAAGCTCTATATCTTCGGAGAAGCCCGTCAAATGCCTCTACTTCAGAATCACGCTGTCCAAAGTCTTATCTTCAAAAGCCACAACGAGAATCTCATACCGTGCGCCTGCTTGAGTCTTGTCTACGACAATACGCTCGAAAATTCTACGCTCCGCAGATTGTTTATCGATTGGTTTGTTCATCGAGCAATTTTATCCGATACCCACTGTTTCACTCCAGGGTTTCGAAAATTCTTTCCCAAAGACTTTCTTTTTGATCTAGCTTGCGGACTGTACGCTTTGAGGGCTAGTGGTGAAGCAGTAACTGGGGACTTCAGAATGATTTCTTCCCGATACTTTCTTCCAATCCTAACATGATTCGACAATGGGAAGGACGGTGAGAAGAGATGAATAGGTTCGTGATTCCTTGCATTTATTGAGATGCAGACAACTCTGAACACAATCTCTGACTACAGCGAAATCCTTAGGCTATCTGAACGCTGTGACTGGTAAAGAAAGGGCGGAGAAGTCAGGGGCTGGGAATCAAATATAGGCAGGGCTTAGAAACGCAGATGGAGGCGTGTTTCCTGTTGTAAAATAAACAAGCTAGCGGGAACGGGATGACAACAATACCAGGCTCATTGACTTGAAAGCAACCCAAAACCCTCATCAAGTGATCTTTGACGCATTGATTATTGCCCCAATATTGCCACCTCATTCGCGTCGAAGCCTACCGCTCTCGAGTTCACGATTGACACATTCCTCGAACTTGCTGCTCCTGTTATGAGAGCAGTGCACTTCTTCTGCACCTCTGATCCCAGGCCAGACATGCATCGGCAGCCTTCATTTGAATGCTTGATATGCAGATCAGTCAATGCGGCAAATAGCATAGGCAACAAATGATTAATGAAAATTACCGAGGACCACTAGGCAAGTACTTAGTAGGACATTTTGTTCGTACCCAACGAAGAGTTCCGACAGCTGGAAGGGAGGTCATGATACTTTGAGCACGACTGATGAGCCTGAGGGAACTTCAGTGGACGAGAGGAGGTGAGGAGAGAGTAAGTCAGTTGTGTATGTAAATACTGTGTGGTCTTAGTCTCTCGATCTCAAATGAAACCACTGTTGCTTCCAGCGCTCCACTATCAACGCCACCGCTATGCTTCATAATACCATTAACGAAGCCTCATCAATTATCCACAATTGGGTATCTTTTCCTCGCTGAACACCACGCTATGCACTCGGAAAAGGACAATCGACCGTAATAATGACGCCTTGAACTGCCCACGAGAGAGCAATTACTCATCGTCGGCGTCTACCAAGTCTTCGTCGTCGTCAAGAGGCTCCTCGACTCCCTTTCCTTTGCCTTTGGTGCTGACTTTGACGTCTTCGGCCTTGTCGTCCTTCTATAGTGTACCTCGAGGTTAGCTTTATTTGTGAAAGGTTGAGGTTGAGATACGTGTATTTCAGGCCGAAGACCGTCTCTGCAGACAGTTTCTACGCTTTGTATGAGTCGATACTACATACCTTCTTGCGTCCACCACGCTCCAAGCCAACCTTGCCCTCACCCGTGTCAAACTGCTTGCGATCTTCCTTTAGACGCTTCTCCATCATGTGCAATTCCTTCACGCGTCCAGTGGCGAGCTCATCTTTGCGAATAGTAAACAAGAAATCGTCGTTCTTGATCTTTGAGCGCCCGGAATATTCGGCGACATGCTGAGCTTTATGCGAGAGCTCGATGATGTAGTCCGTCACCATCTCGTCAACGACGCGAATTGTCTCATCGAGGGGGTCTTTGTCATCTCCGTATGCGTAAAGGATTTGACGCACTGGTGGGGATTAGAAGATGTAAGGGCGTTAGAACAATAGTCAGAAGTGTAGCTTACATTCGACTCCAAAATTGAGCTGGCCCTTATGACGGGCAGGTCGCTGACGTACTTCGGTCATAGCTTTTCGTACAGCTTTCTTGATAAAGAGCACCTTCTTGGTGACCCGTACTTGTTTGGCAAAGAGTACTTTCACACCGGAAAGTACTTTCTTAACGTGACGTGCCTTCTTGCGAGAATCGGCCTCGCGGGTCAATTGGCGCGCCTTCTGAGCTATGTAGTGCTTTATGACATAGCACTCTTGCTCATCAAAGGTGTTTGGGAAGGGCTTGGGAGGCTAAGGAGATGGTCAGGAACGAAAAGAGGGACTTGTCGAGCGGAGTGATTCCGTACTTGGGCGATATCCATAGAGCTATGATTCGTTAGACGGGTGATCGACCGGGATATCCGCAACTTACTATGTGAACTTGGACATCATGTCCTTGACTTGCTGTTACTTGTACAATAATCTCATTAGATTGATACCTTGACATAGACACGAGATCGTTCTTACGTCGCTTGGGCCAGTGAAGGGTGGCACCGAAAAACGAAACAAATGGTGAGAGCTTCTATGACGATGACCGAAATCTGATTAGCAAGAGGTGTTTGCGAATGTCGCTAAATCTGTCTACAGTCAGCGCTCTTCAATTTCCAGTCTTTGCTGCTGGTGCTTCTCCTACTCATTTGTACGTCCACATACGTACACGCGACTTTTCCTAAGATGATGGATCGCAATCGTGAGGGGTCAGCCAATACTCCAACAGTCACACAGAGAGGTAAACGGGGCTGATTCTAGTGCTGGCAGGATTCTGGGGATCTTCTGGAAATGTGCTCGAGCCGGGGAGCGATTGAGTCCGTATGTGAGCTTGTGCTGCGTGTTCATGGCTGTAAGTACAAACTACAATATCTAGTCGATGTTCCGTGAAGACGAGACTGATGAGAGTAGGCTTCTATGGTTTTGGCGAGGTAATTGTGTGTGGGGTGTTTGTTGTGGGAGCTACGGTGTTCGGGCTTTCGGAACTTGATAGGGCTGCCGAGTTTCGCTATATCATTCATGCCTGGGGTAGACGACGTGCTTTCCTCAAAATATGACCTTTGATACCCAATATTTTCCAGATGTCCTTCTCATCTGACTCACAAAAGCCATCTTGGAGTGCTTCCCGGTCCATGATGTCAACCAACATGAACGGAAAAGGAGCTGATGATGGCCAACAAGCTCCACGGAGGAGATCCGACCGGCACCACTGAGGTCAATACTCCCAAATCATCCATTGCGAATTTTCCACCTAACGAGATATCATAATAGTCTCCCAGCGCCGCGTTGAAGCCAGATCCTTTCTATTCCTCGATCTACCTCTAGAATTCCGCCAGATAGTGTACAACGAGCCCCTTAAATGAATTCACGCTCATAGCAGCCGTGGTGGTATCAGAAGCGGCGGTACAAGTGCGCAAAGACAATGAACAGATCTTATGAACAAGAATTGATGAACAGGAGTTGATACTTCTTCGCGGGCGGAGGATTCGAGAAGCAATTGTACGTTATATAATTATTGCCAAGTCGATTCTACATCATTTCCCTTCTTGTTCCCGAATTGTCTCATGTTTTGCTTGAATGCCCCAAGCCCTTCAGGACAAAGATTCTCTGACCCTAAGATAGTATCTTGTTGAGGGTCTAATATCCTACTTGGATGACACGAGCGAAGCCCAAATGTACTCGATACTTGTGTTCAAGCATATTCTAAAAAGCACCTCACTAGGAATTTTCCCTCTTTCTTGTGATGTCTAAGCATACACAAGAACGAGGATTTGCGGTTGTATGTCCGTAAAGGGATTGATCTTCTAAACGTGCAACCTTTAATGGCTCCACATTTAAGAGGTTCTGGTCTAAAATGTTTATGTAGAAAGTTGTGGCGCTTTCGCAAGGCCAGTGTGCTTGTGCTCCAGAAGTTTGCTGAATATGCTGGGTCCTGAAGTATAAATGCCGAGAGTCAAGGAATTTCGCAACATCAAACTGCCCTAAACGTGGATTATATGGTGGACAAACCACAAATACTGACAGCTTTTAGGTTTGCAAAGCTAATGGTGTAAATATCATGATACGCTCCACAAACGCCAATGTTCGCAGCGCTGAGTGGGTATAAGAGTAGAGCAAACAAGCACGCAGTCCCAGATATCCATATGTACCTTTGATGCGAGCCACCAAGCCTCGGAAATGCCTCCCACAAAGTTCCCAGAATTCTACTCGTACCTCTGACGTGACCCCTCAAAATACTTTCTTACTTCCTCCTGCCTTTCGTCCAGATCATCCGACTCGTCCCTTTCAAACATCTCCTCAACCTCATCCGCATCCACCATCTCCTTGAGCTCCTCGTACGGCAGCCCCTTCTGCTCCTGCGTCTCCTCCATACTCGCTCTTAGCATCTCCAACATATTCCTCTTGTCATAAAGCCTGCCCAGCGCCTTCAACGTCCTCGAATTAGCCTGGAACCCCACCTCCTCCATTCGCCTCAATGCCCCCATCGCACCCTCTGCATCTTGCATAGCGGCATAGCCACCGACAAGCATATTCCAGGTGACGACATCGGGTTGGAGTCCACGTTCCCGCATCATCGTGAGGACCTTCTCTGCCGCGACCTTTTGTTTGTGCAGCATATAGGCGGCGAGGAGTATGGACCAAGTCTGAACTGTTGGGGCAGCATGAGGAGCTGAGTTTGGTGACCAAGGGGGCGTGAGCATGTTTTTAAGGACCACGGTGCAGTACTGGAGTGTCTCAAAATTTTGACCAAATGCCATGAGGAATGAATTGGCGACGTAGTCGTCGTAGGCAAAGGGGGCAAATAGAGGGTGCTCATGTCGAACGAATCTATGATACAGATTGTACCTTTCGATGAGGCCTTCGGGCGAGCCGTGAAACTTATTGTAAGCAAGGATCATCTGTCCGAGAACGTATTTATCAGGCCATTTTCCTTCAGCATTATCATTCTCCGGAGCTTTGACGTCGAATCTACATAGTCTAAGTTCTTGGAGAGGCCGAAGATCAAATTTCTCCTTGTAAAAATCCAACATGGTCGGGAATTCATTGCCTGGATTCAGTTCACCAATGGCGTTGAGAATGTTGCTGGTCAAACGAGTGTCTTGAAGTTCAGGATTCTCATTCGTTTCACGAATTACCAGTTCCAGTATGTTGAAGTCGCCACTGAGCTTTGCACCTTTCGCTAGTATGCAATATGTGATTGTGTCAGTTTTGAAATGAAAGCTCTGCCGAGCTATATCGAAAGTCTTCCAAGCAGTGTCAAAGTCGTGACCCTCAATCATGTTCAGGAGGATGACGTTGTACATTTGAGTATTAGGTCTAATTCCTAATTCCAACATCTGTGATAGGATTTGCGACTGGATAAGATATGGCTCTGCAGTACTCCAACGGGTGCGTAGGAGCTTTACGCAAGCGCTTTGTAATTGAGGTTCTCCTAGAAAGGTGACACGGCAGCGCCTAGTAATTTCTTTGAGAAGTGCCATGGACAAATGTAACTTTCCCATGTCCGCGAATTTTTCCAGGAAATGAAGCAACGTGTTGGGTTTCAGGTCAGCTCGGTTAGATGCCAATGTCTGATATAAAAGGATTGCCTTCGTGCCATCACAATGCCTGAGTAGGAGGTGTATGACTTCTTGGGACACTGCGTACGATCGCAATTCTTCGGGAGAGGCGCCACCAACGAACTTAAAAGTGAGATGCCAGATGGCCTTCAGCGCTTCTGGCTCCGGTTCAGAAATGTTTAAAAGGAACTTTCGAGAAAGGAACTTTAAACAGCCTTGGACCATATGTCTGGGAGGTCGAAATGCTCGGCCCTTCATGGTCACAAGCAATAGGCCCAATGCTCTCTTTGGATTGTTTTGCATGCACCAAAGCATTGCGTCCTGCCATCTTACGAGCCGATGGCGTACCGGCAGATGTACCCATATAGGATGTACTCTTCTCATGCTCACATGTTGACTGGCAGACCTCCGTAAAAATCGCGCAATATTAGCTGTTCTCCATACTTTGAGGCGATGACCTTGTTCCAGGCGCTGAATCTTTGTAGTCCAGCTCAAATCAATCTCGTGTATGCTCAGCTCATTTTCGTGGTGCCCAAATCCCTTGTTGGAAACCCTCGAGGCATCGGCCCATGAACCAAGTGAGACCCAATTGGGAGAATTAAGATACTGCTCCAGTCGAGTCATCCGCTGACTGGTTGGTGACCGCACCGGTAAGCTGGTAGCCGGACGAGAAATATGGAAACGGAGCCGGTGTCGTCGAGCTCCAGAGCTTCTCGAATCTTGCCGTACAAATCGTAGTCTCACTCGGCTCGCGGTCTTCTTTCGAAGGGGTCGCACACTTTTCCTGGACAAGCTACGTGGCCGGGTAGATGGCTTTGTAGATCGTGGAGAAATTGAACTCTTAATGCTACTCGTCTTTGTACATTTGGCGCTATTGAATCTTGTCACTAGATGATCTGGCTGAGCGGTCTCAAGTGGTTGGGACGGGATGACCCAATCGACGGGGATTGGTTGAGCTGTTCCCGAAGAAAGGTGAGCAGCTGCGGTCGCGTTGCTTCGATGAGCTGAGAGGGATGTTTTGATACATGGCTGCGAACAACGATGGGCTTTCGGCAGGCATCGTGAAATGTGCACAAAGCGACTGAGCATGGAAGCCCTCGATGCTCATGAGCCCCTTGGGATACTGGAACAATATTAACAGCATGGATGCTTGAGCGAAGGTACTGTAGACGCCATGGGTCTGGAGCTGCGCTGATATGAACTGACATGGACTTTGTAGAAAAGAAAGAGTTGGTGCTTGAGAAAACTAAGGTAGTCACTTAAAATCTGTCTAGCCAATCGGAGCTGCCCTTTCTTCCAAATCGGGGCTACCAACCAAATCTTTCTCGATCAATCTGCTTCTCAGTAATCTTGAACCAACACAGAATCTTGCATGTCTATAGATGGCTTCCAACCACGCTTCCCTTGACGCAGCAGCCACGGAGCGCAAAGCCCGCCTGGCAAAGCTCAAATCCTTGAAGCGCAAACAGCCCTCCACCGACACAGAGGATACAGATGCTTATCCCTCAGGACCTGCCCCCTCAATTCCCACAGAAGGCTCTTCAGTCACTACAGCTGAGCCTACTGCTCAATATCTCTCCGGCCGGAACTACGATGCTGAGACGCGGGGCCCAAGACTTGGCTTCGAGAACGCTCCTACTATAGACGCAGAAACCCTGGAGGAGAGAGCAGCGACGATAGCATTAGAGACGAAGGAGAAAGAGGCAAAGGAAGGGAAAGAGGAGAAGCCAATCGATCTGTTTCAATTGCAGCCGCGGAAACCCAACTGGGACTTGAAGAGGGATGTGGCTCGAAAGATGGAAGTCCTGAATGCGAGGACCGAGACCGCGATCGCTAGGCTAGTCAGAGAAAGGATTGAGGGGCAGAAGAAAAAGGAGATCGAGAAGACGAATGGTGTTGGTGGGGAGGCGGAAGGAGAGAATATAGGGCTGGGAGGAGTGGATTTAGTAGAGGGAGTGCATGTGAGGGAGAGAGCAGATGACGAGGATATGAGGAGGGAAAGGGAACAAGACGATGACATAATTTGACTTGCTCGAAGGGATGAATTGGATCTCTGCTTGATGATGCGTTTCAGCGAGGAGCCTACCGGTGTCACTCGTCCTAATCCATGTCGCGAACTTGGACGTAACGTTGGAGAAATCATAAGATATCGAGCCTATCATACTGCAGGCTGCAGGTGGAGATCTGTCCAAGGGTATTAAATACGTTACAGCACAACCCAATTTTGGAAGCCCCATAAGCTTTTCGAACGCCGACGCTGAAAATTAACGACCCGTATTCATTGCCTGTGTAAGGGCTAAACGCTTGCTGAATGGACTAAGGCTTCGTTCACTTCGTGGAACTTGTGCTCTTGGATACTGCAGATCACCGGGATTCCTATTTCGAGCGCCGCTGCCGTAACGGTCGTTATCTCTCGAGTAGCTGTTGCTGCGTCCAAATGCAGGACGAGGTTCTTGGCGTCTAGAACTATTATCTTGCCTCGATACATTGGGGGTCATGGACTTCCTGTTCCTGGTGATTTCGCCCCTGTCTCTGCTCTTCGTGGGACTCTGCGTTCGTCGACTACCGATTTTGCTGAATCCAATTCTGTCCCTTCCACGGTCAATTGGACTTCGAGAGGAATGCCGGCGCCGTTTGCTTCGGTCTGTGCTAAGAGAATGTTTTCTACGTCTCTCGCCGGAAGATGATTCGGAAGTGTATGACACTGATCTTGACCTGGAGTATCTCCTCATTCCTGGACCGACGCCGCGCCCTTTTGGTACTCGCTGCCTGTGACTGTCGCCGTTGTTGTCTCCGGAGTGACCTCTTCCGTCTCTACCGTGAGAAGAGTCTGAAGTATAAGACATAGAAGTGCTACGACTACGTCTTCGCTTGCGGCTAACCTCCAATTTTGAGAGCAGCTGGCTTTGGCCCGTATGTCGGTCGTCCGGGAGGTTCCGAGGCGGTGAATGAGAGAGGTTGGTAGATGTTGTAGAGATCGAGTCTGAAGAGTAAGATGTTGACCTCGAACGTTTCTTTGAGCCATTCATGTGTTCGTCTTCGTCTGCCTTACGCTTACGACCCCGCTCTGCTTCTTTTCTAGCAAGCTCTACGTTGGCAATACCCTCTCTGTATAGTTGTCAGCCGGTACACAGCCGACACAATCCTGTGTTGTGATCGAACAACATACTTCCGAAGAAGGTCATTAGGAACATCACTAGTCAATGTTGGGAGAAGCTTAGGATTCGCAAGCTGCTGAGTCCGCGAGGGTCTTGACAGATATGGCCTTTCCTGAGCCGGGGCCTTGCATTCGTAGCTGTAGTGCCGTGCGAATAGGTCAGCCGGTGACATGTCTCTACTCTGGATAGATAACTCATCTTTCTTGAGGCATTTCTGGCACAGCGTTTGAGGCGTTGCTTTCGAAGATGCAGCGTTGGATGGGCCACGATAACGGTTCATCGAGTGAAATGCAAGCTTCGATATTGGGAATCGTATTGACAATCTTGGATATTCTGGCTGACGAAGCCCGTTGAGCTGGTAGAGGGGACCCAATTGCTCACGTGGGCCACCAGAACTCAACTTTGCTATAAAATGTACACAGAAACGTATGTGATTACAGCAGAAATTCAGAGCCGTGAGGATCTAAGGCCAAAGTAAGATCTGCAAGTAATAAATGTTGGATATCAGAAGCTAGGGCTGCTTGGCGATACCCCACTAAGGTACGATTTGAGCCTCGTTTTGAACCCAACAACCTCTCCCTCATAAGTCATCTGACACTGATCCTCACTACACTGAAAATCGTCTCTTAAAAAGCCGGGAAGCGACTGCATACTCTCTCAAGCTGCCCGTGTACACGGCAGAGGGGCGTAAAAGGCTTGGGGCGGCAGTACAGCTGGGCGCTTTCCTCGTGTGACCAAGCTCAGGTCTCAACGACAACTTCGAAGCCCAACTATTCCGGACGCTCTGTCAGACTACATGGCGAGCCTTCGTAATGCCAAAAGGGCTCTTTTTGATCTTCCTGGACCCTTCTGATATGCCTCATTCTCCTTGAAGTTTTGCATTCTACAAATCCAACTTCTACACTCCTTTACTTGGGTTCGGCGCAGCACGGTTCTAGCTCTGGGTCTTTCATTCCTCCGGTGTCTGAGATGGCAACGAATACTACGAAAACGACTGTGTCGAAACCATCATTTGCAAGCGTAAGTGATTGAATGATCTAGAGCCCTGTTGCGCCACTTAGGCTGTCTATTAATGCGTCACAGATTGCAGCAATGGCTCCTCCTACGCCAAGCGGCCAGCATCCTTCAAAGAGAGAAAATGAAAAGCCTTTGTTGACGTCTCCTCCTAAACGTCTAGGCAAGGCTGTTGGAGTTGAAAGCCCATCCGCCCAGCAATTGCACCGGGAGCTTCAGAGCTCTATGTCTCGACTTTCTGTAAAAGATCCTGCCTTGGCTTCAAACCCATTAAATGACCAGCAGAAGAGCAACATAACCCGAGCAGGACTCAGGTTTGATGACGATCAGACTCAAATTTCGTCGTCATCAACAAAGGCTGCTAGTCTTGATGGGAAGAGCGCAACCTCGGGTACAACGTTCGCCATGGACGAGAAGGAGTCCCTTCGACCGGACGACAGTGCTAGCGTCAAAGCCGCCGAAGATGATGAATTTGGCTCTGGGCCTGCATCCGGAGCCCAAAATTCACGAGTCGGCTCTGAAGCTGGGAGCAGGGCTTTCCGCGACCAATTCTACGAAATCACCGAGAACATCGGGTCTGCACCACCCCGACAACAGGTTCAAAGCCGCAGAATAATAACAGGAATCGAGGAAGAGGGACCACAACTGACCCACGCTCCCCATGTTTCTGCATTGCCGGCACCTGCCAATGTACCTCCTCCGCAACTTGTTACAACCGACGGACCTTCGATCGAGTACAATTACCAAGAGCCAGACGAGAAGTTGTTCGAGGCTCTAGAATCTCCAAAAGACCGCTTGTTCCTATTACGTCTTGAGCAAGAAGTCATTACGTTCATCCGTGACCCAGCGTAAGCTCTTCAACACTGAGTTCCATGCCGATGACGTTGCTAATTTTATTCTATAGAGAGCCTCCGATGATAGATCTACCGCCTTGTAATTCCTTTTGTCGTTTACTAGCGCATAAATTAGCAGATTACTATGCATTAACCCATTTTGTCGACAACGCTGTGAGTTCTGTACGTTTGTATAGGACGCCCTACTGCCGACTGTGAGTTCTGGTCATGCTACTAGATTACTATGATTGCTGATAAGTTGCCTAGCCGTGCCCCACTGGGAGCCCTTGCTGCTGGCCCCACTCCTGTAGATGCAACAGCGTCCTCACAGCCGGCCATGAAGATAATGCGTCGTGCGGGACTTGGCAAGGAAAATCAGAACACTAATTCTGGGGTAAACACTAGAGACGGTTCAATGGCCCCTTCGAAAGCCGGTTCCGAAATAGGATACGACAGTCAGCAAGGTACAGGCGTAGCGTCACCGACAGATTCCATTATAGCGAAAGACAAGTCAGCAATGACGCGAGAAGAACGGGAGGCAAAATACAAAGAGACTAGAGATCGCATCTTTGGACCGGAAAGTGAAAATGCTGATTCTTCAGAGGCAGTGAACGAGGTGTCCCGGACTAGCTCTAGGAATGAAAAGAAGAAGAAAAAACACAAAAACAACGATGACGGATTTACTGCTCGATCTCAATACAATGTTTATTACCCCTCAATGCCCTTTTCAAGTACGAATTATGAGCAGAATGGAGACTCTGCTGCGTACTATAGTCCTTACGCTATGCAGCCTCAAGCCACATTGCCGCAGAACGGCTTCATGGGCGCGGCGATTCTACAACAGGGCTTTCAACAAGGTTTCCAGCAAGGCTATCAGTCCCTGGGAAATCCTCAAGCATTCCAAAGTGCAATGACGGGCAACTCAATGATGAATGGATATGAAATGCAGAATCCTGTAGGCTATCAGCAGCTGCCGCAAAACTATTATACCCAAACACAACAAGGATTGAGTATGGGTATAGGTCAACAATCTCCAGCGATGTCTTCGCCTGCACTGAGTAGCAGTGGGCAATTTCCAGGGCCGCAACCGCCTATGTCTGACCAGCAATGGACACAAAATAATTACGCTTATCCTTTCCAGCAGCCTAGAGATCAACAGCAATACGCTTCTCCACAATTGCAAAACCAAACTGCAATGGCGGGTATGCAATCGGTACCTTATCAATTTGGGCAACTACCCATGCAGCCGGGCCTCCATGGGGCAAAAGCGCAACATCCGCTGCCCGGCAGCTACAAGAGTCAATCCTTCAATCCTCAGACTAGAGCTTTTGTACCCCATGGTGGATCGGTGCCTCCACAACCAATGCATCAAGGAACTAGCCCCAATCCTGCGATGAGCCGAAGTCCCGCTATGTCATATCAGAATGGCAATCAATACACTGGATACAATAGTCAGCAAGTGCCGTTTTATCCTCAGATGGCTTCGATGCCAGTGCCATCGACCTACAACTTTGGCCACGAGCCGAAGACCCATGGCACTCGCAAAAGCTCTGCTCACTCAAATGCGACGCAGTCACCCGTTCAGAGCTCTTTGTCGAAATGGGGTACGCCCGCGCATTTGCCTCCAAAACCGCCGCCACCCGAAACTCCTAGTGTACCAGAAGGGCAGCACTCGCTTCCGATGAACAATCAATTCAATGTGAATGTTCAGCCAATGAGTGGTGGACAGCCTATGCCGAGTTTCCAAAACGGCGTGTACTCCATACCAGTTGCGAGTTCTCAGCCAACCTAGCGATGCAGGTGACATCTGCTGCTGGATGAGTGGGTGATGAGCACAGAGGCTCTCGGGCGGGGAAAGATTTCATTGAGCGCGCATTGCGGTTGGAGTAGGTGGGATACCCTCGAAACATTCGTGCTTCGGCCCAGGAAAAGCTTGCATAGTTGGCATAATGGGATGACTCTCGGCCTTCGTGCGTCTGGACGGCGTCTGGGGCTGTTTGATGTGTAATAGAGAAAAATAGACTTGTGCAATCGTACCCATGCGGATAGTCAGGCTCTGCATCTTTGGTGTTGTTGAAAGGATCGATATGGTACTGCAAGAGAATTTGATGTCCGATTCGTTTTCCCCTGATGTCGTTATCTGATGATGCGTGATATTCGTGCGAGACCAGCTGAGCTCCTGCTTTTCCCTATCATGACAGTGCAGCTGATGAACTCACCTCTTTCACCGACCAAAGATGGATTTATAGCCTGTAGAGACGAACACATTTTGACTAGCCATACGAGACCAATGGGGTAATCAAATCAAGTCCCCAAAAAGGTTCAAGCATGCATCATTATCGTAGCGCTACATAGCATCTAGTCTCCACACAAAGGGGTCGTCATTCAAACATGAAAATGCATCTCGAATCCCATGTCCACGTTGTCATTCAATCATAAAACTGGATAAGTACCACAATCGATCCCGCCGAATCCTATACCCAAGCGATAGACATGCCTGCCCTCTTGGAAACCTCTATGTCCTTCTAGCCCAAACCAGCTTTTCCAAAACCCCAGCGCCTTGTCTCGTTTCTCGTGAAGTAAGCTATCATGGCGCTCCCGGAGCGCGGAGTAGCTCTCAATGTCATCCTAGTCGTGATCGTTTGTCTTTCCGCAAAGGAGATCAATCAATCACGTCTCTTCCGGTTCTTCCATGTTTTCCCTCCCCTCCGGTGCTCGGAAGCATCGACGTTGCCTCATGACATCGGCTACAGTTGCTTGCTCTTCCCTTGAACGACGCGTAACATTTCTTCTTGCCTCAAATCCACTGAATTGCATAATTTGTACTTGGAGCCGCATGCTTCGCAAAAGCGCTTGGAATGTTTTTGTTTAGTTTTTTGTTTGTTCCCGTTAATCTCTAAGCAGAATTGTAAATTAGTCATGGGTTCTCCCGGGTAGTACCGAAATCGTGTGAGGTTTGGAAAACTGGACGGTAGGCATCTGTCATAGGATTCATATGGAACCGACGACTTTTCCAAAAGCAAGGGTCGACTCCGAAAGCTACGTACGTCTAAGTGCAAACGCCGTCTCAGGCTTCACGCCATAACACAAGGCACAGGCATAATTGGTTCGGTTTTTATCCAGCATCTCTACCTCGTGCAGGTGCTTTGACAAAGGGACGGAATGGTAATAGCGGCGGCAGGTCTGACGAAAGGAGACGAGGGTGGATGGATCGAGATGCGCGACGATAAGGTCTTGGACCTTCCCGGGTAAGGTGGCGAAGATCGTGGAATGAACCATCTCGAGGCGGCGGCGTCATTGGACATTCCTCGTGGTGGGAATGAGGGATTGACGACGGGAGGCGCCTTGGTTTATAGCAGTTGCCGTCGCCCGCCCCTCAAGCAGTGTTGCCCAACTGTACATCATTCAACTCTTTCGATGTGAGTATGCATGCAAGGAACGGATTGGGATTGGGTCCTGCGCTGATTGGTCCCAGCGGAAGGCCTCACCGAGGGCGGACGCAGCTCGTGCAGTTCCGGCTCGGGTTTGGTTCACCGAGCAGGTCGATCTCGCGGAGAAGACGGAAAACCCGGTCCTTGGGTCCAGAAGCACAACGTACAGAAGTACTGAAAACATTCACACTTCAGCGATGAATGGCTTGGGGGTGTACGAGCCGCCAACGTTGGGAGGTTGGTCATTCAGCCGGTGTGTGAGACTTTCCCAATCGACCGTCTTGCAGATACCGACCGAAACAATGAGGATATCCGACATCAGAGTCCACCTCGAAAGTCGCTCCTCATGTACAGCCGAGACTGCCATGTGGTATTCTTCAAGGGAATACCCGCGGCCTGCCCAGGCTTTCTGAATCTGAGCACATTGGGGGCATTTTACAGGACAGGATAATCAGGTAATTCGACACCATTACTAGGAGCTGGAGTAGAGAACACTAGACAGTAGACTGCCAACTCATGGAGCGCAGCAAAGACAATATGCCGGCACTTTTGACTGAGGTCTGCCGTACACACATCTGCTGAGCCCTATCAACCTGTACACTAGAGCCGAGTCGCAGTGTGGTTGCATCGGACAACCGTCTGCAGCCAATCTGCCATCAGCGAAAACCTCTTAAGTCAGCTCCTTGTACGTCCCCTCGATGGCGCTTTCATAGGCAATCGATTTAGAGCTCACAGTCCCACTGAGTGTCTGATAATGTGACACGCATACATGATTTGTAGCTCAAACATTCGAGAACCAGGGGAGAAGGCCCGGTAGCCAAAGAGCCCAGGCTGCTAGTTCAATAAAGTCTTCGCAGTTTCATTAAACAAAGTTCGACATGTTCTGGAAGACGGCAAAGGTCATTGCATATGAAGTGAGACACACACCTCAAGAATGTGTGAGATGCTGTTTCTCACGTGCCAAATGTACATATCAAACTTTCTTGCGTGACACTGTATACAACAAATGACCGATATAGGGTAAATGTCCACGTAATGACCTATTCTTTGGGGATGTTCTAACCAATTGCAAGCAGAAGTAAGGTGTCTCAGTGACAACAGCGAGCCGGACAAATGTAGTGATACCCAACCTACCTGTCCTGCATTGGCAAGGCACCGCTTTGACCTTTTTGCGGCAGGTCCAACAACCTATGGCTTCCTCTTTTGTGGGGACTTGTCCCTTGATGGTCGTTAAGTTGTCGGGAATAACCCCATTCTCATGAGCTGTATAATGTATGTTACCCCTGGTTGATATAGGAAGTGCGGCATGTAGCCCAAAACAACAGAAGCAAGAAGGATTGGATCTTTAAAATTTTAGAGTGGAATTATTCCGCATTTGCTAGTTCTAGTCCGACTTCGGATCTCCACCACATTTTGCTCCTCCCTTCTCTGCACGCAACCCAACAAAGCAGTAGTATCCATGAGTCCAGACCCCAAGGACGCCAGATCCTCAGACCATGAGCCCGCCAAATCCTTAGACTCTGAAGAAGAATTTCTCATCTCAGAAGATCTCGTCCCCTCAACTCCCAAAAGACAATCACAAACAGTAGCCCTCGACTTCAACGGACTCTTGAACCCACCGCTACTCATCCAAACAAACGAGACACAATGCGGAGGCCAGCTATGGCCTGGTGGTATGGTGCTGGCGGAGTATCTCTTGCAGAACGAGATGGGTCAGTTGGCGGGCAAGACGATGTTTGTGGTTCGCTCCGATGTTTACTTTTGCGTCTTTGCACTAGGCAGGAATTCGACCTGGGGGTTTTGCTGATTCAATTTGGTTTGTACAGGGTTGAGCTTGGTGCTGGAAGTGGGGTGGTAAGGTATGCCACACGCCCATTCCGACAACCATCTTCTTTACTACCCAGCTGATGCGATCACATCTAGCCTCGCATTGGCATCTGGCCTCCGTCACACCGGCATCAGCAACAACATCCACATTACCGACGGTCTCTCCACCCTAATCCCCCTAATCACCAACAACATCACCCTCAACCGCCCTTCCATCCTCCCCACCACCCTTCTCGTCCCCTTGCAATTCTCCTGGGGTAGTCCCCTCCCCAACACGCTCCCCCTCGAACCCGACATTGTGCTAGCAGCCGATTGCTGCTACCTTGAGGAGTCATTTCCGCTGTTGTTGAAGACGCTGGCGGATTTGATTGGGGAAGAGACGGTGTGCTGGTTTTGTTATAAGAAGCGGAGAAGGGCGGATAGGGATATGATTAGGATGTTGGCGAAGGTGTTTGAGATGGTGGAGATTGAGGGGAAGTGGCAGAGGGAGAGGATTTTCCTCTATCAAATTAAGGCGAAGTGAGGAGCATTGTGATTTGGTGCATTGACGGAGGGGATCTTTCTCTATGAGATCCCAATGAACTAATAAGCAATATGGCTTGATGAGGTATGAGTACTTATGAGAGGTCTGCTTTGCCGGCAAAAGCAGAGAATCTGGATAGACTGGAGATATGAATGGCTTCACTGTGACATGCGGCACTGGGATTGCTAAAGCTTTCGACGCTCAGGCAAGGCGAAAGGATACATTAGAGATACCAGCGGCTCCGCAGCTAAATGGCACGGTGAAACTGCTAAATGAAGACTTCAAACCAATCAATTGAATAGCTATAAAGGTCGAGCTTCATAGCTTATATCCACCACCTCCCCTACCCCCTGCTCCCTTGACAGTACCAGCTCTCCCCTCCACATCAGTAATCTCTCCCTTCTTCCCAATGACCCTGACACCCCCCCTCTTCAAATCTCCAACAACCTCCCTCTTCTCCTTCGTCTTGCCTCCCACCTCTATACCCCGCTTACCAGGCGCCAACCCCCCAGCCTTCCGAATCCTCTCCTTCTCCCTCCTCCTCCGTCTCGTCTTCTCATCTCGCGTCATCTCGCTCCTCCCCACCGGCAACCCCCCACCCGTCACGACTTCCTCCCGCTTATTCCTCTCCTCACCGGCTTTATATACTTCCTGTGGCGCCAACATGCTCTCACCGCCCACGTCACCACCGGCAGACGGTCGTGCGTCTTCCATGCTGATGGTCGGGACGTCTGCTACGACGTTGATACTCGCGCTGGGGGGTTTGGGCTTGTAGTGCCAGCTACTCAGCGCGTCTAACTTGGCGGAGACGTCTTTCCACATCTGTTCGATCTTGCCATGTTCCTCCTTGAGCTTCTTGTCTCGCTTATCAATGTAGCCGTCAGGGTCGACAGTCTTGAGATGTTCGGCTTCATACACTTCGGCGAGACTTTGCTGGGGCTTGGTATCTTCGAGCTCGAATCTGCCGCGTCTTACGTCTGTGCTGCCGGTGGCTAGATTCCCGGGTCGTCGTTTGATGACTTCGTCGAATTCTCGAGCAAGGATACGGCGTTTGATTAGGGCTTCAAGGTCTTCGCTTACGGCTTGCGTGATCACCGGGATTGGTTTCCCGGCACGTTCGAATTCGAGGTCTTCCTCGAGGAGGGAGTTGATGGGTCGGTCGGCAGCTCGGGCTTCGCCGGATAGTGTCCAGTCGCGTTTCGCTACTGCAGCGGCTTCTAGACGACGTATCTCGGCTGTGAGGGCTGCTTGACGCTTTTGATGGGAGGAGCGAGGGTCGGTGTCTTTGTCTACGGCGTCTTCGTCGGGGGTGAGGTCATCTTCGAAGATGTCGCGGCGGACGGCGGAGATGGTGCGTTGGATGTCGTCTTCTGTCTCTTGTTGAGGCACTGTAGTGGAAGGTGGAGGTTGCGTCTTCGGGAGGGCACGGCGGCGACTGGCTTTCGAGGCTTTGCGAGGAGGTGGAGCAAAGAAGTCGGCGTATTTGATGTCGTTCGTGTTGTTCATGGCGCCGATGTCTTCCATCTGCACTTCAATTTCAGAGCCGTCATCAGAAACAGAAAGATCCGTGCCATTAAGATCGGCATTGCCGAACGTAGGACCGCCTTCTTCGTCTTCAGATTCTTCTACAGGGTCATCTTCGGATTGCTCTTTTCTTGCCATTGATGAAGCCATAGCCAAGGGATCAATACCCCAATCCACATCCTCCTCGTCACTTGCTGCACCGTCATTTTCTCCTCGAAAATCCTGGTGCTCGAGAAATTCCGACTGACGATTGAAATCGTCAATAGAGAAAAAGCCGTCGTTTAGTCCAAGCTTGTCCGGTGCAAAGGTTTCGCTCGATTCTTCCCTGAGCTCATCCTCTTCATCGAGATATCCGCTTTCTGCAAAGTCGTCTATTGAACCTTCCGCCTCCATCATAGCTACGTCCCCAACATCGTCTAGCGCCACTTCTTCACCATCTTCTGAAGATGCCTGGGACCCTGCAACGAAATCGTCATCCTCTTCCCCCGAGTCGTCTCCCTCAGCGCGTATCTTCTGCAAATCCGGGGAATCGATTTCGACGCTAGTCTCGGGGGCATCTCTGAACCTCACTGCCTTGCCATAACGGATTGGCTCCTCTGGTGTACTTTTAGACAGGTCAACATTTTCCTGCTCCTGCAGAATTCTTTGTAAAGATTTCTCAGCCTCATGCCGACTCGCATCCAACACCCTTCGGGCCTGTTCCCAAATTTGCGGGGCTTTGAATCCCTCCAGATGAATCTCCTTCAGCTGCAATGGCCTCTGAGAGTCGACATCGTGCTCCCCTCTCTTGCGCTTCCGTCTTGCAGTGTTCTGTCTTTGAATCTGGGCATCGCTTGTAGCTGTTGCTAGAGGGTCTAGGTAGTGTTTGGCGAGAGCTAGAGATGCAGCGTGAAGACTGGATGGAGGTTGAAGGAAGACGTGGGAGGAAGTTTCTAGAGCGGAAAGTAGTGTTTGGTCTGACATCGGATGTTGGTCTGAGGAGCTAGTTATTGATACCACCATGGCTGAAGCGAGCCTCCTAATCTTCCGCCGACACACTTGAAGAAGTCAGGAAGCAAAGAAATTCACTTAAATTCTTCATGCGGGTTGCACATCATGCATGGAAGATACCTAAAGTAAGGTACTTTAGGCGAGCTCTAGCGTAGGACGCCGTTGGTGGGCGAGGCCTCTGGTCCACTTTCCAATCAAACGGTGCCGCAGCAATTTAATGATAATAAGAATGTTTACTCTGACTCGCATGGTCTGCTCCGTCGACAGAGGTCAAGTCAATTGTAAAGTAAAGTAATCATGCGTCTGCAGTTCTGACACAATTGAATTCCATTCGCCCCAGCCCCTCTTCACCTTCGCCTACCCCGCGCCCTCCGTTCCGCACATAATGGCTCCCATCTGCCTTTCTCAATGTTTTTCCAGCAATTGAGAGGAGATGAAGTACGGAGACACTCTCCAGCAGAGATCTATTCCTCTCTGGGAAAATTGTGAGTGGAAACCCCTCCTCTATAGCTCGCAGTGGCACACACTGATTGGTCACGCGACACCAGACAATGTGGATTACAATGACATTAAACGCCTCATCAAGGTCCGCACCACCTATGGTCAAGGCCAGGCCAAAGCGATACCGGGCAGCAACACGCAGGCCAAGCAATTGCAGGAATTCGAGTGCGAGCTTTATGGTGAATTGTGGGAGCAACACCAAAGGATCGATCTCTTCGTCCAAAGCAAGGCCGGGGAGATAGCACGAAGACTAGGTATGAGGTGTACTTGCGTTGACAAGAATGGTGACTGAAACCACTGCGTGACAGTTCACCTGGATAGACAAATTGCTCAATTGGAGATCCGCACTTTCGCTCACGGCCTGGCGAAGATATCTGTGAGGCGTCTGGAGAAATTTGCTACGGCGGAAGCTGCTACCTTGAAGTATGTAAAATTCTGTGGTCAATGCCTATGATCAATCCAAACTCTTTGGCTAACCTGATCCCTCAGAGCGGGAGAAGAAATTCAATTTTTGTCACGTTTTGTAGGAGCCCAGCGGCTTGCTTTCCAGAAGTTGCTCAAAAAATACAGAAAATGGACAGGCTCTGCGGATCTAGGCAAGCGATTCCGAGAACAGGTGCTAGACCGCCCGACCAGCTTTTCCAGAAGAGATTTTCAATCGCTACTCATGCAGTGGACGGAAGTCTTGGCAAGTGTCAGGGCTCCCTTCGAAAATGGAGCAGATTGGTATCGTGGCTCCCCCAATGCTAGAAAGAGAGTATCGAAGTCCGCGTTGCCAGTCCGGAAAATCTCTTCGGCCCCAGAAGCGAAAGGATCTCCGGCGAAAGCCTCCAGTAGTGCCGCAGATCTGCATTCGATCTGGGAGTCCGCCTCTGATGTCGACATAGATACTACTCTTGCGGTTTTGCCGCTGGGTTCTGGTGCCACAAAGGCTGTCTACTGGGTGCACCCCGATAATATAGTACAGATCCATGTGCTTCTGCTCCAGTACACTAGATTACAGAGATTGAAGGGTTCGGAAGGATTGCCAGAACCTCCCCAGAGTTCGATATCCTCACCTTGGAGTTCTGTCAGTGCCAATGGTAGTAAACCCTACCCTCGTACAGATGAGGAAATTGGGGTCATCATATGCGACGACCTTCAGAACTTTGCGGAGAGGCGGAACAGCGAAACCATCAGTGACTCTGAAGATCGTCCAGGTACCTTAGCGGAAAAGGCAGTCGCCAGTATCAGGTATTCCTACAATGGTGAGGCTGTCATAGTCGTGGGTACCACAGCCGAAAATCGCCTATCGCCTACAGAGCCAAGTACGAGGCAAATCGCAATCAAAGCCAAATTGGAATGCAAGGAAATACACAAATTGTTCAACACTTCCAAGGTAGATCAACGTGCTGCCACAAACTATTCGGAGGACGCTAAACGAGCATGTCAATGGCTCGCTCAGCATCAGGAGGTGCAGCCCCTGGTACAGTTGCAGGCAAGGCGTGCACGCTTTGTCGGTCTAAAAAATATCACGAGTGGTGGAATCTGGGCTACACTAGATAAGGACATTCTGATGCGATGTACTTCTCGCGCCTCGCTGAATAATGGTAAAGTCTTGAATACTATCGGTGAAGATGGGAAAGCCGGCTGGAATTCTTTCCGTCATGCAGTCCTAGAGATCCGGGCAGAAGGCGATGCTGGACGTGACCTTGTTATCGAGTTAGATAATTCACATCTGGTAAGCAATTGAGTGCTAGCGAATCCCGTATGCCTAGTAACGTTCCGTCTAGACAGAGAGAGTTCGAGGATTCTCACTCGAGACCCATGCCGTGGCAACTTTATGCAGGCCTTGTGGGATGCCTCGTCCTTTCTGGGTATCTAGCCCCTGAACTCTTTGCCACTATCAACTTGCTAATGAATCCTAGCTACCAGCTCTCGAACAAGACATTCGCAAACTACCAGCAGCTACTATAGCAACAAAAGGGCGGGCTTCTCAGGGTCGAGTGAGTCCCGAGCAATCAAATACTCGTCACACATCTGTATCGGCGACGTCGACAACCAACGGGCCTTCAGGCAGCGTTTTCTCTGCTGTACACGGGGAGTCCTCAGTAACATCGGCACCAGACCTTATCGAGCCTCCACCCCTCGGGGCCTTCAAGAAGAAGAGGAGACAGTCGCACCGAAAACCCATTCTCGAGAAAACACTCCGTGAACCTTCTCAAACCAAGCAACAGCGCTACTGGAATGAATTCGACGACGGCAGCGAAGGGTCTGAAAATGAAGCATACACCATCTTTGTTAACCCGGATGCTTCATACAGCTTTCCCGGTGCGGCCACAGCCTCCAGGCTCTTCAGATCGTTAGGCGCCGCCATCAATAAGGCTGAGGAAAAGGTCGCCTCCTGGCTTCAATCATCTCCGAAATCGAAGAACCGCGAAAATGAGCCTCTTATTAATGGCGACCATTCTCCCAGTCTCGAAGACTCGGATATATCAGATGCGGAATATTCTCCCCAACAGGTCAAGCGAGTATCTCGACGTCGCTACTCAACCTTCCCTGCCCTCTCCCAACCACCCGCTATCCGTGCCCGCGAAAATCTTCTATTCCGCTCATGTCTAGCATCGTTTGGCGCCTCCTTCGTCTTGCTGATCGTTGCCGCCATCTTGGAATCTACAGGTCGGAGAAAAGCAGAAGCGACGGTTGATGCTGGTGTGATTATTGGTGTTGCCGCAAGCCTAGTGTTTGCAATCATTGCTGTTGGAAGTATGGTAGGACGAAAAGATGATGTTGGCTGGGTTCACCGGTCTATTATCTTGTTGATATTTGCTTGCGTTGTTGTTGGCTGTGGGGCATTGCTTGCTTCACTGGGGTAGAATTGGGCGAACATCGAGTGTTTCAATCGTCGTCTAAGTCTGGAGAAAAATGTCCATGTGGGGTATGCTGCTGGAGCATCGCTAGGCTTACTCGCCTTCCATTTGTCCCGCAATTAGGGATTTGAGCTTAATCGAAGACAGTCGAAAACCGCATTGCGATTTGCATGACGAAAAGCTACGATTCTATTTATTCAATCTCTCAACGGGAATAATCTCAGAATAGGTCTAAGTTTCTCTTTGCAATGCAAACAAATAGACATCAAAGTGACTGGACTCGCGCATCCCATCAATCCGACTAGGGATCAATTTCTTTACATTCGCTAAAATCTATATACCCCTCCTCTCCTCCCGCATGATCTTCTTCTTCTCCTCCCTCTTCTCCACCCAACTCTTTCCCTTCCTCTTCGCATCCTCCTCCTTCCTCCTCTCCTCCCTAACCCCCTCAAACGTCTCCCACTCCTCCCTTTCTCCATCCTCGTCCTTATTCCTCAACCCCTGCAACGTCTCCAACCTCCTCACAGCCCCCTCCAACTCCTCCACGCCCCCCTCCCTAAACCGTGTAACCTTCGCCACATTCCTTGCCGTCACATCTCTGACCTGCCCCGTCTCGCTCGCCCGTTCCCTCACGAGCGTTTTGGCGGTCATGGCGAAACGCATGTCGCGGGGGCCGTCGACGAGTTCGAGGATGGCGGAGGGGGCTTGGTCGTTGTTCCGGTTTAAAGGCTCGATGCGCAGGACGCGTGTGTAGCCGCCGGGGCGGTGGAGGTAACGTTCGCGCAGGGTGGTGAAGAGGGTGGGGAGGTGTTTGAGGGGTTCCTGGGGAAAAGCGTCTGGATTAGCATATTTAAATTGTAGTGCAGAAGATATGTAGGGATGACAAGATAGAACGTACATAGAATATCTGCTCCGCCCGCCGCCTGCTGGCATTGGTATTCTTCTTGCCCAGCGTGATCAGTTTTTCGGCGAGCTGTTGGGCTTCTTTGGCTTTGGGCCAGGTGGTTCGGATGGACTCGTGAGTTATGAGGGAGGTGACGAGGTTGCGGAGGAGAGCTTGGCGGTGGGAGGAGCTGCGGTTGAAGTGACGGTATTTCAGGGCGCCGCCGGCCATTGGGTGTAGATGTCGATGGGAGGAACTGGAGGTGAGGAGGAGCAGCAAGGGAAAGGGTCCTGTGAACGTCGATAAAAGTTGAATAACGAACGTCTAGACGAGTGGTGACTTCAAATAAGTCTCTTCTTCATCTAATTGCAGAGCTGTTGGTGGGAAGGTCAATGGAGGTCTAAAGTTTTGATATTGGCTGCATAAAATCACTGCATAAGATTGGTCGATCAAATTGTGAATGGTACGCTAGACTTCTTGCAACTAGAGCGAATGGCGCTAATACCATGCGGGATCGATGAAGTTTGGAGGGCGCTTCTTTGTGGTGCATAATTCAGGCATAAAATACATGCTCATTCTAGACTGAGCCCGGCGAACAGTTTTACGAAGTTGCTATGAGTTCCTAGAGTCAGCAAAAAGTCTATGTAAATTCCAGAGAGCAGTTGCAGACAGCTGAGAGTAAATTTAAGTGATACGACTGATGAATCCATCTTTGCAGACACGAATATCATTGCGCTATCTTCACGTGCTTATTGAAATTCGACCTTGCCTGAGCCAGAATTTGTGTACACTTGCCGTTTACCTGCATTGAACTTGACACTTTTAAGAGGCGCTTTGTTCTAGTACAGTGTTGACGCAGAAGGGCTGGATCAGTTTTAGTGGTCATCACAATGTTCCTAGGACAGAAATCTCCATACCTGACGACTTGAGCATAGGGCCATTAGTAAAATTATCATTCCGTCCCTTTCTGACGAAAGCACCTAGCCATAACGCCTCGCTGCTCAGATTCTCTTGCTAGTAATTTGAATTTCCATTTCTTCAAAGCCTCCTCTCGCCCTCCCTCCAATCCCTTGCCCTCCCTTCCAGGCCCTCCCTCACCTCCCCCCACTTAACACCTTGAACCCACCTCACCGCACTCACAACCTCCCTATTCCACCCATCCTTCCACCTCTCCGTCCACGTTGCCCTCTCAACCCGATAATCCCTTACCCCCTCCCTAAATCCCCCGCTGTAATTTGCATCCGCGATGGTGGCTAATTCACTGGCGATGGCTGGGTCTGTAAGCGAATTCAGGAGGAGAGATTGCTGGTGGAGAAGGGCGGCTTGGTGGGCGCGGGCGCGTTGGTGGTAGAGGAGGGTGAGGTAAAGGGTTGTGGATGTAAGGGTGAAGCCGGAGAAGAGGGAGGTGGTGAAGCCCATTGCTTGGGCGGAGGAGGCAATGAAGGAGGGAACGATTTGGTGGAGCTCAATTTTGAGTATGATTGTGAGAGTCGATAAAAATAAGGAGGACCTAGCAATGGCATTGCTGGAAGCGTGACACTGGGGAACAAGCAGTACATCA
>JAABUP010000657.1_pt1 | contig 74217 bp, 54 predicted proteins | sample 5559201 | NCBI WGS metagenome assembly JAABUP01 (sample SAMN10711887, study PRJNA513373) | rock metagenome | isolation source: Antarctica rocks | place: Antarctica | reverse complement strand
CATGGACGAGGTGTCCGGGCCGGTGATCGCCATCGGCCTGGTCCTGACCGCGGTGTTCGTGCCCTGCGCGTTCATCACCGGGATCGTGGGGCAGTTCTTCCGCCAGTTCGCGTTGACGATCGCGACCTCCACGGTGATCTCGGCGTTCAACTCGCTCACCCTCAGCCCCGCTCTCGCCGCACTCCTGATCCGGCCCAAGTCGCGGGAGAAGGCCGAGGCCCTGCCCCGGCTGGCGTATGCCCTGGCCGGCGCGGGGCTCGGCTATGCCTACCTCACGCCGCTCCTGGCCCCGAGGCTGGGATCGGCACCCCCCTGGGCGGCGGGGACGATCGCCTCGGTCGTCGGCGCGATCGTTGGCTATGCACTGGGCTGGCCGCTCGACCGGGTCCTGGTCTGGTTCTTCGGCGTCTTCAACGCCGGGTTCACGGCGGTGACGCGCGGTTATACCTGGATCGTCGGCCTGATGCTCAAGGGGAGCCTGGCCGTCCTCCTGATCTACGGCGGCCTGCTCTACCTGACGTACTACGCCTTCGACCGGACCCCGTCGGGGTTCATCCCCTCGCAAGACAAGGGCTATCTGCTGGTCAACGTCCAGATGCCCGACTCGACCTCGCTGGAGCACACGCAGGAGGTGATGAAGCGGGTCGAGAAGGTGGCGCTGGCAACCGCCGGGGTCAAGCACACGGTGGCCATCGCCGGGCAGTCGATCTTGCTCAACGCCAACGCCCCCAACTTCGGGGCGATGTACGTCATGCTCGACGACTTCCACCACCGACTGGCGCCCGAGCTGCGCGGCGAGGCGATCTCCGACAAGCTCCAGGCCGGGCTCCAGCACGAGATCATCGACGGGCTGGTCAACGTCTTCGGCGCCCCGCCGGTCGAGGGGCTCGGGACCGCCGGCGGCTTCAAGGTCGTCATCGAGGACCGCGGCGACACCGGGATGGACGCCCTCCAGCAGACCGCCGAGCGGACCGTGGCCGAGGGGAACGCCACCCCCGGGCTCCAGGGCCTCTTCACCAGCTTCCGGGCCAACACCCCCTGGCTGTTCCTGAACATCGACCGCGACAAGGTCAGCGCCATGGGCGTCTCGATGGACGAGGTCTTCAACACCCTCCAGGTTTACCTCGGGTCGCTCTACGTCAACGACTTCAACCGCTTCGGCCGGACCTGGCAGGTCAACGTCCAGGGGGACGCCAACTTCCGCAAGCGGATCGAGGACCTGCAGCTCCTCAAGATCCGGAACCAGAGGGGCGGGATGGCCCCGTTCGGGGCGATGGCCAGCGTCGAGGACCGGAGCGGCCCGGTCCTGATCATGCGGTACAACATGTACCCGGCCGCTGCCATCAACGGCAACCCCGCCCCGGGGACCAGCTCCGGGCAGGCGATCGACATGATGGGCGAGGTCGTCAAGTCGCAGATCCCGCCGACGATGCGGACCGAATGGACCGAGCTGGCGCTCTTGCAGCTCCAGACCGGGACCACGGCCATGATCGTCTTCGGCCTGGCGGTGGTCCTGGTCTTCCTCGTCCTGGCGGCTCAGTACGAGAGCTGGTCGCTCCCGATGGCGGTGATCCTGGTGGTCCCGATGTGCCTGCTCTGCTCGGTGGTCGGCGTCCAGATGGCGCAGATGGATATCAACATCTTCACCCAGATCGGCTTCATCGTGCTGGTCGGCCTGGCGTGCAAGAACGCGATCCTGATCGTCGAATTCGCCAAGTCCCGCCGCGAGGAGGGCGTCCCGCGCTACCAGGCGACGCTCGACGCCTGCATGCTCCGGCTCCGACCGATCATGATGACCTCATTCGCCTTCATCCTGGGCGTGGTCCCGCTGGTCCTCTCCGAGGGGGCCGGCTCCGAGATGCGTCGGGCCCTGGGGACGGCGGTCTTCGGCGGGATGCTCGGCGTGACGGCGTTCGGGATCTTCCTGACGCCCGTCTTCTACTTCGTGATCCAGTGGATCAACGACCGGATCTCCGGCGACCAGGGCCGCCCCGCCAATCCCTCGGTCGGGCACGACGTCGAGCCAGACGAGACGCCCAGCGACGACACGGTGACCGTCGTGGACGCCGCCCCCGTGCCGAGCTATACGCATTGAGACGATCGATCGCCGCGAGCCGGCCCGGACCCGGCCTCACGGTGGCGATTGGCCCAGGGCCCAGTAGGGCTTGGTGTTGTCCGCGTAGCTCCCGACGTGGTCGACCCGCCAGACTTCCTTCCCCTTGAGGTCGACGTGGACGGGGAAACCCGACATCCGGCCGATCCCGAAGTGCCAGGCCATCGAGCGGCCCGGGGCGGCGGCCCGGCTCTCGATCAGGAGCAGGACTTCGGGGTCGGTGGCGTGGACGAAGGCGAACAGGCAGCCGTCGCCCACGTCGGACCGTGCCCCCGCGGTCTCGTAGCGATAGAGCGGCTGGGTCAGCGGGCGGAGTTCGGCGCGTTCGGCGGGGTTGTCGAGGTACGCCTTGAAATCGCGGGCCAGGGCCCGGATCTGGCGGAGTCGGCCCGGGGCGTCGGCCGCCGGGGTGGGTGCCTCGGGGATCGGCGCCAGGGCGATCCCGAGCTTCGGCGACCAGACGACCCGGCCCTCGTGGTGCCCCACGAGCGGCCGGGCGGCCAGGGTCTGGAACTCGTGGACGATCAACGGCCGGTCGGGCGTCCCCGAGTGCCAGAACGACGTGGCGACCTCGGGCCGGCCCCGATCCGTCCAGAGGAAGAGGGCGCCGTCGTCGGTCCTCCGCAGGGGGTTGGTCCACTTCAGGACCGGCTCCTTGCGGAAGGTCAGGGGATGATCCGGGTCGGAGGCTGGCGCGAACTGATCCTTCGAGGCCGCCGCCAGCCAGTAATCGACCCCCTTCCCCGGCTTCTCGACCGCGTCCTCCGCCGGAGCCCGGCCCGGACCGACCCCGGAGCCGAGGATCAGGGCGCAGGCCAGGCGGCGGATCTTGTCGGAACCTCGGAGGGTCTTCATCAATGGCGCCTCTCCCACGGATTTGTGGGGGTTCGAGATGCAGCGACCCTGTTTCGATTGGCCCGGATCAGGGTTGGGCCGGGGGGCCGGTGACCGCGCCGTAATCGACCTCGGCCGGCGGCATCGAGCCCCCCTTGCCTTGAAGGTAGTGGGTCAGCCAGCCGATCATCCGGAGGTTGTAGTCCAGCCGCGAGGCGGCCCGGAGGTTGCCGTGCCCCTCGCCGGGGTAGAGGACCAGGCGGACGGGGGCCTGCCCTCGGATCTTGAGGAAGCGGTAGAGTTCGAGCGACTGGCCCGGGAAGACCCGGGGGTCTTCCTTGCCGTGGAGGATCAGAAGGGGCGTCCTGGCCTCCGCGACGTGGAAGATCGGGCTGTGTTCGAGGAGCGATTGCCAGTCGTCCCAGGGGCGTCGGCGAGCGTGGACAAGGTACTCCTCCTCGGGGATGTCGGTGGTCCCGGTCTTGGAGATCTTGTCGGAGATCCCCACGAACATCACCCCGGCGGCGAAGCGGTCGGAGTAGCGGGTCGAGCACCAGGCGGTCGCGTAGCCGCCGTAAGAGCCGCCGGTGACGCCGACCCTGGCCCGGTCGGCCAGGCCCGAGGCGACGAGGTGGTCGACGGCGTCGATCAGGTCGTCGAACTCCTTGCCGGCGGGGTCGCCCTGACCGAGCTTGGAGAAGGCGACGCCCCGGCCGGTGCTCCCCCGGTAGTTCGGCAGGAAGACCGCGACCCCCCGCGCCGCCAGGACCTGCCCCGGCATCGAGTACGAGGTGATCCATCCATTCCGGACGTGGGCCTCGGGGCCGCCGTGGACGTCGAGGACCAGCGGGGCCCGAGCCCCCTCGGCCACCCCGAGCGGGCGGACCAGGACGCCCTGCAACTCCTGGCCATCGCGGGCCTTGTAGGTGATCCTCTCCTGCGGGGCGAACTCCATCCCGGCCAGCCAGGGATTGCTGTCGGTCAGCCGGGCCATCGGCTTGCCGTCTTCCAGCAGGAAGACCTCGCCCGGATGCTTGGGCGACTGCCCGACCAGCGCCGCGGTCCGGCCAGCGACCGAGAGCGCGGTGACGACGACCTCGCCGCTCGGTTCGGTCGAGAGGCTCGAGCCGTCGGCCTTGACCGCGCCGAGGACCGTCCCGGTCCCCTCGTCGCCCACGAAGCCGATCGTCTCGGGCCCGGTCCAGGCCACGTCAACGACGTGCCCCAGGTAGCCGGGCAGGACGTCGCGCATCGCCGGGTCGTCGGCCGAGGCCACCATCAGGCGGCCGGGGGCGGGGTCGTTCTTGTCGGCCGCCGCGATCATCGCCAGCTTCTTGCCGTCGGGGCTCCAGGCGACCTTGCCGAGCTTGCCCGGGTTGTCGAACCGGGTCAGGCTCGGCCCGCCCAGGGTGACGGTGACCTGCCGGCGGGTGAAGGCGTCGTCAACGCTCGGGGTCGGGGCCAGGGCGACGGCAAGCGACTCCCCGGCCGGGCTCGCCCGGAGTTCGGAGGCCGAGCCGGGGAACTTGATCGCCCGGGGCCGGGCCGGGTCGTCCAGGGTCGCCAGCCAGGCCCGGACGGGGACCGAATCCTCCTCGAAGAGGATCTGGCTGAACCCCTTCTTCTTCCCGTCGGCCTTCGCCTTGGGCTCGGGCTCGGCGGCGAGGAATGCGACCCGGCGGCCGTCCTGCTTGAGGGAATACCCGGTGATGTCCGTCTCAAAAGCCAGGACCCGACGGGCCTCGCCTCCTTCGGCCTCGATCCGGTAGAGCGAGCGGTGCTCGTCCTTGCCCCGCTTGGCGAGGAAGATGATCGCCCGACCGTCGGGGGTCCAGGCCACCTCGGAGACGTTGACCTCGCCGGCCACGAACGGCCGCGACTTCCGGTCCCGACCGACCACATGCAGCTCGGCCCAGGCCGGGCCGTCGTCTTCGGTCATTGGCTTCCGGGGGACACCCAGAACATAAGCCACCCGGGATCCGTCCGGCGCGATCGCCGCCGAGATCACCGAGCGGAGCTTGGCGACGTGCTCGGGCCCGAACCGATCGGCCCCGGCCGCCGTCCCCGAGGCGGCGGACCAGGTCAGGACCAGGGCGAGCGAGACGAATGCCGGCCAGATGCGTCGATCGATCATGATAAGTTAGGACCTCAGCGAGGTTTCGTCGGATCCGTCGACTGTCCGGCCAGTTTAGGGGCGGCCCGGTTCCGACGCCAGATCCCCGGAGAGGACCGGGCCGGGTCATCGACGGAATCGGGTCCGACCGCGAATCCTGGTCGTCCCACGTCGCGGCCCCTCGGTCCGCCCCTCCTTCGAGACGGGCGAAGCCCCCCGTGCTCGGAACCATTCGCTTCCTCCGTCCCGGAAAGGCGGCTTAGAATCGGCTCGATTTCCGGATCATGTAGGATGGCCCCCGGACGGTCGGGGACGACTTCGTGTCAGGCTTGGATTTCCCGAGGTGTCCGGCGAATGATCCCACCCCGACCCGGCGTCCCGGCCCAGGATTGGGTTCGTCTTGACCGGGTCGAGCACGGCGATCGAGTCATCCGGCTTTGGGAACGAAGCCACTCCGGAATTGGCTTCGTCTTTCCGCGCCGGGATCCGTCCGACGGACACCGGGGAGGCTCCGAAACGAAGCCAGCCCGAAACTGGCTTTGTGTTTCCTGGGTCCATCTCATCGACCGGGGCCTCGGGCGCGGTCGGAAACGAAGCCAACTCGAAATTGGCTTCGTTTTTTCCGGCAACCCTCTTCCCACGATGGTCAGCAAGAGTTCCGGGGCGACCAGAGTGCGTATCCGGGAAGTCGTCCGCCCGTCGGGGCGATTGCCACCACGGGCTCCGGCAAATAGGATGAGTTAAGGGTCGGTGTCGAGGTTTGAACCGGGCGGGCGGCGTCGGGGGATCCGCGTCCGGACCGGCGAGGGGAAATCATGGCCAAGACAGTGCAAAGTCCGCATATTATCGAGACGACGGCGGAAGACTTCGTCCGCGACGTGATCGAGCGGTCCTCGGACGTCCCGGTGGTTGTCGACTTCTGGGCGACCTGGTGCCAGCCTTGCCGGATCCTGGGCCCGATTTTGGAGAAGTTGGCGGTCGAGGCCGACGGCAAGTTCGTCCTGGTGAAGGCCGAGACGGAGCAGATGCCGGACGTGGCGGCGGGCTTCGGGGTCCGGTCGATCCCGGCGGTCTTCGCGGTCCGGGGCGGCCGGGTCGTCGACTCCTTCGTGGGCGTCCTGCCCGAGTCGTCGCTCCGGGAGTGGATCGACCGGATCATGCCGACGCCGGCCGAGGCCCTCGCCGCCGAGGCGGGCCGGCTGGAGGCGACCGACCCTCCACTCGCCGAGGCCAGGTACCGCGAGGCCCTGGGCCTGACCCCCACCGACCCCTCGATCCAGACCGGCCTGGGGCGGGTCGCCCTGGCGCTGGGGAAGCTCGGAGAGGCCCGGTCGATCGTCGAGACGCTGGAGCGCCGGGGATTCCTGGAGCCCGAGGCCGAGACCCTGAAGGCCGAGCTGACCCTCCGGGGAGGCTCGGAGGCGAAGGGAGACCTCGATACGCTCCGCCGGGCCCGCGAGGCCGATCCGGGCGACAACGGAGCCCAGCTCCGGCTCGCCGAAGGACTGGCCGCCGCGGGGGAATCCGAGGAGGCCCTGGGACTCGCGCTCGACCTGGTCGATCGCGACCGGAAGGGGACCGGGGAGCCGGCCCGCAAACTGATGATCGCCGTCTTCCAGCTCCTGCCGCCCGATTCGGAGTTGGCGGCCGACTTCCGCCGACGCCTCTCGTTCGTCCTTTGATTCGATCGCACCACCGGACCGTCGAGGAGGCCCATGCCGCTCATCCAGGTCAAGGTCCAGCACGGTCGGACCTTCGAAGACGCCAAGGATCGCCTGGCTCAGGCGGTCCGCGACCTCCAGGCCAGGTTCGGCGTGATGGTCCGCAAGGCCGAGTGGTCGCCCGGGCGGGACGCCGTGGCTCTCGAAGGGCCGGGCGTCCGGCTCGATCTCCGGGTCGACGCCGCCGAGGTCCACGTCACCGGCGACATCCCGCTCCTCGCAGGCCTGATGGGCTCGTCGAGCCTCAAGCAGATCGTCGAATCCACATTCAAGAATCCGAACAAATAAGGGAATCAGCGATGGCCGACCCCGCCGAGATGACCGACGCCCAGTGGCGCGAGCGATTGACCCCCGAGCAGTACCTCGTCCTCCGCGGGAAGGGGACCGAGCGGGCCTTCACCGGGGAGTACTGGAACTCGAAGACGCCCGGAACCTACCGCTGCGCGGGGTGCGGCGAGCCACTGTTTACCTCGGACGCGAAGTTCGACTCCGGGACCGGCTGGCCGAGCTTCTGGCAGCCCCTCGAAGGCTCGAAGGTCCACGAGCACGTCGACCGGTCACACGGGATGGCTCGGACCGAGGTCACCTGTGGCCGCTGCGGCGCCCATCTCGGCCACCTCTTCGACGACGGCCCGGCCCCGACCGGCCAGCGTTATTGCATCAACTCGATCTCGCTCGAACGCGGCGAGCCGGAGAAGTGACCGGGTCGCGATCCCAGCGATCAGCCGATCGCCCCGGAATAAAGCGGGGCGATCTCCTCGCCATTGGCCAGGCGGATCGGCCGGTCGAAGCGGTCGCGGATCTCGGTCTCGGGGTCGATCCCGAGGGCCCGGTAGATCGTGGAGGCGAAGTCGCCCGGGCCGTAGGGGCGGCTGGCCGGGTAGGCCCCGATCCGGTCGGACTGGCCGATCACCTGGCCGCCCCGGACCCCGGCGCCGGCGAAGGCGACCGAGAAGCACTTGGACCAGTGGTCGCGGCCGTCGGGCCCGTTGACGTTGCCCGTCGAGGTCCCGATCCGGGGCGTCCGGCCGAACTCCCCGGCCACCACGACCAGCGTCTCGTCGAGCCGGCCAGTCGCGGCCAGGTCGCTCAGGAGGGCCGAGACGCCCTGATCGAGCGGCGGGAGCAGCTCGTTCTTGAGCCGTTTGAAGTTCCCCGAATGGGTGTCCCAGTTCTGGACCCGGCCCATGTTGGCCTGGACGATCGGCACGCCGGCCTCAACGAGCCGCCTGGCCAGGAGGATCGACTGGCCGAACGTGTTCCGGCCGTATCGGTCGCGGGTCTTGGGGTCCTCTCGGCCGATGTCGAAGGCCCGGGCCACCCGGCCGGAGAGGAGCATCGAGTAGGCCAGCTCGCGTTGCTCGGCCATCGGATCCTTGGCGTTGGAGGCCGAAAGCGAGTCACGGCGGGCGGCCAGCTCGTCGAGCAGCTCGCGCCTCCGGTTCATCCGCTCGACGCTGAAGCCGACGGGGGGAGTGAGGCTCTCCTCGCGGAAGCCGGGCTTGCTGGGGTCTTGCTTGATCTGGAGAGGGTCGAACTTGGGCCCGAGGAACCCGGCGTGCTGGCCAGGCCAGGTCAGCGGGCCTTCCATCAGGTAGGTCGGCAGGAGGACGCCGCTGGGGATCCCGTCCCCCCGGGGCCGGAGGTATTCGAGGGCCGAGGCGTAGCACGGGTAGTCGTCGCGGGAGGCGATTTTGTCGAAGAACGCCCCCGGCTGGGAGTGGCCGGTGAGGATCTCGTGCGTCGCGTTGAGGTGATTCGTATACGTATGCGACATCGACCGGACGATCGCCAGCTTATCCGCGTGCGAGGCCAGTCCGGGCAGGTGTTCGCAATACTGGATGCCCGGGGCCCGGGTGGCGATCGGGCGGAATTCGCCCCGGATCCCCTCGGGGGCCTCGGGCTTCATGTCGAACGAGTCAAGGTGTCCGAGGCCGCCGGTCAGGAAGACCAGGATCATCGACTTCGCCCGGGGCGACGGCGAATTCACTCCGGCCGAGGCCCGGGCGGCGAGGAGCCCCGGCAGGCCGAGCCCGAGGAAGCCCGAGAAACCGACCTGGAGGAACTCGCGGCGGACAATCCCGTGGGCGTGCTGGTGGGTCCCGGGCATCAGCGGACCTTCCGACGGTCCCACGTCGATCGATTTCCGGTTCAACATGCGTCCATCATAACGCCGGAGCGGCCGAGGGGCAAGGTTCGATCAATGGATCGCGCAGCCGGCCCGTCCGTGTTTTTCCAGGTAGCGCTGGTGGTATTCCTCGGCCCGGTAGAAGGTCGAGGCGGGGGTGATCTCGGTGACGATCGGACGGCGGAATCGGCCGCCGGCCTGGGTGGCCTCCTTGGAGGCGAGGGCGGAGGCCTCCTGGTCGGAATCGTGGGTGAAGATCGCCGATCGGTACTGGGTTCCGACGTCCGGCCCCTGGCGGTTCGGGGTGGTCGGGTCGTGGATCGACCAGAGGACTCCGAGGAGCTGGTCGTAGCTGACTTTCTCGGGGTCGTAGGTGACCTCGACGACCTCGGCATGCCCTGTCCGGCCGGTGCAGACGTCGTGATAGGTCGGATCCGGGAGACTCCCGCCGGAATAACCCACGGCGACCTCGGCCACCCCTACCACCTGGCGGAAGGCCAGCTCGACGCCCCAGAAACATCCCGCCCCGAACGTGGCCGTCTTCATCATGGACCCTCCTCCCGAGGACCGGACCGGATTCGATGCGTCCCTTATTTGTACGCCCGGCGACCTCGCGGGGCAACTCGGGCACCCGTGAGGCCGCCGACGTCCGTTTTCGCTCGCCACAACTCCTTGGTCCGCAAAGGAAAGGACTGGAATCTCGTCCGCCAGGCTGGTAACGTCGATTGGGTCGGGGACGGGCCGCGGTCGACCAGGACGATCGATCGCCCCCGCCCTTTTCTCCTGTGTTCTAGAATCTGAGGTGAACCCATGAAGAGTCATCGTCCCCCTTCCTGGCTCGGCGTTGCCCTGATCGTCCTCTCCGCCGGGGTCCCGGCCCACGCGGCCCGGGTCGATCAGCTCGCTGGCGTCGTCACCAGCATCGACGCGGATAACAAGAAGCTCGTCGTGACGCCGACGGCCAAGGAGAAGCCGGTCGACGTCGTCGTCAACGACCAGACCGTCATCGAGACGGCCGGAGGCAAGACGCTCGCCTTGAAGGACCTCAAGGCCGGCGACGGCGTGGGGATCGCCCACACCTCGGGCCTGGCCTCGAAGATCGTCGTCAACGTCAAGCCCGACGAGCTGACCGGCCACATCAAGTCGATCGGGACGAACCTGAAGACCTTCGTCGTGACCGAGACCGGGACCACCACCGACGTCACCGTGGCCGTCACGACCGACACGTCGATCTTGACCACGGCCGGCAAGAAGATCGAACTCAAGGAACTCAAGAAGGGCGACGGCGTGGGGATTTCCCACATCAACAGCGTCGCCACCAAGGTCGTCGTCAACGTCAAGCCGGTCGAGTAAGAGCCGACCGCAACCGCCGAGATCGGGGCCCAGCGGGGCATCCCCGTCGGGCCCCTTCCTCCCGTGACCATCAACCATTTTCGAGCCCGGATCGCCTTTGCCTCCTTGGGCCCGGTCGGGCATGACAGGCCGCTGGGAGCAAGACGAGAGCACCCATGATGAGCAAGCCCGACGCCTCCGCGTCCCTCCCCGCCTCGTCGCATACCCCGGAGCCCTACGACGGCCCGTCGCGCGACGAGGTCCTGGCCCTCCGCCGGGAATACCTGACGCCGGGGCTGGTCACTTATTATCGCGAGCCGCTGCTGGTCGTCGAAGGACACATGCAGTATCTCTGGGACGAGACGGGCAAGCAGTACCTCGACGGGTTCGCGGGGATCGTCACGGTCTCGGTCGGCCACTGCCACCCGACGATCGTCGAGAAGGTCCGGGCCCAGCTCGGCCGGCTTCAGCACACCACGACGATCTACCTTCACCCCACCACGGCCTTGTTCGGCAAGAAGCTGGCCGAGCACATGCCCGAGGGCAGCGGCCTGTCGGTCAGCTACTTCACGAACTCGGGGAGTGAGGCGAACGAGGTCGCGGTCCTCTCGGCCCGCGAGTTCACCGGCAACGCCGAGGTCATCAGCCTCCGGAACGGGTATCACGGCGGGACGCAGGGAACGATGGGGCTCACGGCGGTCGGGACCTGGAAATTCAAGTCGAACCCCTCGCTCAACGTCCTGCATGCCGCCCCGGGATACTGCTACCGTTGCCCGTTCGGGCTGACTTACCCGAGCTGCGACGTGAAGTGTGCCCGGGACGTCGAGGACCTGATCCGGTACGAGTCGCCCGGCGAGGTTGCCTGTTTCATCGGCGAGACGATCCAGGGCGTCGGGGGGGTGGTCACGCCCCCGCCGGAGTACTTCGGGATCGTTTACGAGATCGTCCGGAAGCACGGCGGGCTCTGTATCGCCGACGAAGTCCAGACCGGGTTCGGCCGGACCGGGACGGCGTTCTGGGGATTCGAGAACTTCGGGGTGACCCCGGACCTCGTCACGATGGCCAAGGGGATCGGCAACGGGATCCCGCTGGGGGCGTGCGTCACCCGGCCCGAGGTGGCGCGAATGATGAAGAATCGGATCCACTTCAACACCTTCGGCGGCAACCCGATCTCGATGACGCAGGGGCTGGCGACCCTGGAAGTCATCGACGCCGAGGGGATCCAGGCCAACGCCCTCGCCGTCGGCGGGCACCTCAAAGCCAGGCTGCTCGAACTCCAGGACCGCCATCCCCTGATCGGAGAGGTCCGGGGGATGGGCCTGATGCTCGGCGTCGAGCTGGTCCGCGACCGATCGACCAGGGAGCCCGCCCCGGCCGAGACCGCCGACCTCATGGAACTCTGCAAGGTCCGGGGCCTGCTGCTCGGCAAGGGCGGGCTTTCAGGCAACGTCCTCCGAATCAAACCGCCGATGTGCCTGACCCGCGACGACGCCGACTTCCTGGTGGATTGCCTGGATGAGGCCCTGTCAAGTGTGGCGATAAAAGCATAATAAGAGACTTCGACCGCCAAGACGCCAAGGACACGGAGGTCGGAGAGAGGAATACAAATTAATATAGATAATTATGTAATGATTTATAGAAATGAGCATTCTATTTTTCTTCTCTCAACCTCTCTCTGTCCTCCGCGTCCTTGGCGTCTTGGCGGTTGAAATCCTCCTCTCCGGGCCGGGGCCCGCTTCGGTTGTGCCGGCCGGGTCGATCCGGGATAATCGGGTTTCGGACCCTTCTCGATCGACCCTCCGAGCCCGAGCCTTCGACATGCCCGACCCGCGCTGGGACGCCCTCGCCGAGATCCTGATCGCCCACTCGACCCGGCTGACGTCCGGCGAGACGATCCTGATCGAGTGCTTCGATCTGGAGGACACCACTCTCCCCCGGCTCCTGGTCCAGAAGGCCGCCCGCCGGGGGGCCTCGGCGCTGGTGGAGACCAAGGACACTCGGATCTCCCGCGAGCTGATCCGCAACGCCTCCGAGGAGTCGATGCGGCTTGTCGGCGACTGCGAGCTGCACCGGATGTCGCGGGTCCAGGCGTACATCGGCCTCCGAGGGGCCCGGAACATCAACGAGATGTCCGACGTCCCAGCCGAGAAGATGAACCTGTTTAACACTCACGTCTTCAAGCCGGTCCACATGGACTGCCGGATCAAGCGGACCAGGTGGTGCGTCCTCCGCCTGCCCAACCCCAGCATGGCCCAGCAGGCGGGGATGAGCACCGAGGCGTTCGAAAACTTTTATTTTGACGTCTGCAACCTCGATTATCCGAGACTGGCCAAGGCTCTCGCCCCGCTGGTCGAACGGATGGAGGCCGCCAGGGAAGTGACGATCACCGGGCCCGAGACCGAACTCCGGTTCTCGATCGAGGGGATCCCGGTCGTCCCCTGCGCCGGGGAGATGAACATCCCCGACGGCGAGGTCTTCACCGCCCCGGTCCGCGACTCGGTCCAGGGGACGATCCGGTTCAACACGCCGACGGTCTATCAGGGGATGTCCTTCGACGGCGTCCGGCTCACCTTCCGTCAGGGGAAGGTGGTCGAGTCCGACTGCTCGGGGGGCGACCCGAAAAAGCTCCGGCGGATCTTGGAATCCGACGAGGGGGCGTCCTACATCGGCGAATGGTCGATCGGGTGCAATCCGAGGATCCTCCAGCCGATGCGCGACATCCTCTTCGACGAGAAGATCGCCGGGAGTTTCCACCTGACCCCGGGCAACGCCTACGACGAGGCCGACAACGGGAACCGGTCCAAGGTCCACTGGGACCTCGTCCAGATCCAGCGCGGCGATTACGGCGGCGGGACCATCGCCTTCGACGGCGTCCCGATCCGGGTCGACGGCCGGTTCATCCCCGACGAACTCCGGCCGCTGGACCCCGAATGATCCTCGGGCGCGCGGAAAGGCCGGCGGCGATCGGGAAGGGCACCCGATCGCCGCCGGCTTTCGGATCAACATCTCGCCCGATCAGAACCCGAGCGGGCCCCGGGGGGTCTTCTTTGTGGCGGTCACCGAGGGAACCGAGATCGAGGCGGCCGTGACCGTGGTCGGGCCGGTGAGGCCGGCAAAAGCGACGGGGGCGGACGACACGTAGAAGTCCGGCGTCTTCACGTTGCTGATCACGTCGCCGAATTGACCGAGGCCGTTGAGCGCGCCGATCGAGGTCCGCCCGCTGGCCTTCTTGGCGACCTTCTGGACCGTGCCCGTCAGGTGGGACTTGTGGGGGACGACCCCGGTAAGGTTCACCGCGGCGGCGTCGCCGTTCGAGCCCCGGAAGATCGACAGGATCCCGCCGCCGGTCAGGCTGAGGGAGACGGAATTGCCTTGCGAGTCAAGGTAGCGGAGGCTATTCCCCTGGCCGTAAAAGACGTCGTAGTTCGTCCCGGGCCCGGTGTTTCCGAAGAGGACGTTCCCCGAAGCGTCGGTCAGGGCCTCTCCAAACGAGCCATTGGCCACGACGTGGTAGAACCGGTTGGCCGGCAGGGATTTGGTCGGAATCAGCGTCACCGAGTTGGTGATCGGCGAATAGAGCGCGGCGGCCAGCGGGACGGCCGAGTCGCCCTTGCCGCCGTTGTCGCGGTTGGAGAGGAAGACGTGATAATTGCTCGTCAGGGACGCCCGGGTCGGGTCCATCGCCTTGTCGAAGAAGATCACGAATCCATTGATGGAATTGTTGCCGGGGATCGCGACCAGGCCGGTGACGACTGGCGGGATCATGTCGCGGTCGGTGTTCAGCACGAGCACGGCGGCGATGCTGTTGGCGTCGAGGCTGGAACCGCCGGTCGGGTTGCTCAGGGTGACGAAGAAGCCGTTGTTGCCGTCGACCTTGAGGTCGTCGAGGACCGGGACGACGATCGTCGCGGTGGTCTGGCCCGGGGTGAAGGTGACGGTCCCGGAAGAGGCCGTGTAGTTCACGCCGGCCACGGCCGAGAGGTCGCTGGTGGCGTAGGCGACCGTGATAGTCCCCAGGGTCCCGCCGACCCGGACCAGCGAGATCGTGGCGAAGCCGCTATTCTCCGTGGCGAAGACCAGGGGCGTGGCGACCTCGACGGTCCCTGGCAGGTCGATCACGGGGACGGAACTCGAGCCGGTGTCATTGGCCGGGTTGGTGTCGAAGCCGTCCGAGGTCACCGAGGCGGTATCGGTGGCCGTACCGAGGACGCCGGGCATCACCAGGATAGTCACGGTGGCCGAGGCCCCGGGGGCGAGCGTCCCGAGGTTTCCGGTGACGGTATTCGCCGAGGACTGGGCGACGGCCCCCTGGCTGGCGGTCGCCGATCCGAAGACGGCCAGGCCGGGCAGCGTGTCGTTGAAGAGGACGTTGGTGGCCGTGGTCGGGCCGTTGTTGGTCACGGTCACGACGAAGGCCACCTGGCCGCCGATGAGGACCGGGGCCGGGGCCCCGGCCACCACCACGGCCAGGTCGACCGGGCTAACGAGGTTCGACGAGGTCGCCGCGTTGTTGTTAGGGTTGGGGTCGACCTCATCGGAGCTGACGGTCGCCGAGTTGAGCAGGTTCCCCGAGGCGGTCAGGCTCGCGGTGATGGTCAGGGTCGCCGAGGCCCCGCTGGCCAGCGTGCCGAGGTTGGCGACCAGCTTGCCGCCCGTGGCCAGCCCGGCCGACGAGCCGACGATCGTGGCGTTGGGCCCGAAGGTGTCGGTCACGATGACGTTGGTGGCCGTGGCCGGGCCGTTGTTGGTGACCACGACCTGGAAGACGGCCGGGGTTCCGACCAGGAGCGGGTCGGGCGGGTTGAGGATTATCACGCCGAGGTCGGCCGGGCTGACCTGGGTGGTGGTGGTGGCCGAATTGTTGGTCAGATCGGGGTCGATCTCGGACGGGTTGGTCGCGTTCGGGTCGGCGACGCTCGCGGAGTTGCTCACCTGGCCGGAAACGGTGGGGGTCACCGCGATGGTGATGACGTCGGAACCGCCGGCGGCGAGCGGATTGAGGCTGGCCGTGACCACGCCGTTACTGAACCCGAGGATCCCGTTGCCGCCCGCGTTCGAGTCACCCTGGACGAACATCAGGCTGGCCGGGAGCTGGTCGGTGACCACCGGCGTCGAGGCCTGCGACGGGCCGTTGTTGGTCACGGTGATCGTGTAGAACAGTTCCTGGCCGACCAGGACGGGGTCGGGTGATGCGGTGATCTGGAGGGCCAGGTCGGCCGCGTTGGCGACGATCACCGGGAGGGTGACCGAGTTGTTCGCCGGGTTCGGGTCGGATAGCGCCGAGGACACCGTGGCCGTGGTGTTGATCGTTCCGGTCGCCGAGGGCGTCCCGGTGATGGTGGTCGTGCTCGCGGTGCCGGCCGGGAGAATCCCGAGATTCAGCGTCAGAACGTTGCCGACGAGAGTAAACGTCCCCTGGTCGGGGCTGACCACGATGTCCGTCAGGGTGTCGGGCAGGGTGACGGTGGCGGTCGCGTTGTTGGCCGTGCTCGGCCCGTTGTTGCCGACGACCAGCGTGTAGGTGAGGGGCGTGCCGATCGGAGCGGGGTTGGGGGAGACGGTGAGGGTGGCCATCAGGTCGGCATTCGAGGCGACCGAGCCCTTGGTCGTCGCGGTGTTGTTCGCCAGGTCGGTGTCGAGCTGGTCGCCGGTGACCGTGGCCGTATTCACGAAGGTGCCGGAGACCCGGTTCGGCTTGACCGTGATGGTCACGTTCACAGTCGCCCCGCTGGCGAGAGCGCCGATGTTGTCGGTCAGGACGCCCGCGGCGAACTGGCCAGCGCTGGCGGACACAAAGGTCGAGCCGGTCGGGATCGTGTCGGTCAGGACGACCCCGGTCGCGTCGTTCGGGCCGCGATTGGCGACGGTCACGGTGTAGGTGTAGGGCTGATTGAGCAGCGGCGGGTTCATCGGGACCGACGTCAGGACGCCAAGGTCGGTCACCTGGGCCTGGGTCACCGGCACATCGGGCGAGAATTCGGACGTGTTGTTGACCTGGAGAACCTGCTGGGTGACCGTGGCAGTCACGTAATCGCCGACCGGCACGCCCTGCATCAAGACGGTCGTGAAGTTGGCGTTGCCGGAACCGTCGGTGGTAACGGTGAGGTCCCCCAGGAACTGCATCCCGTCGCCCGATCCGGACGAGTTCGGCATCGAGGTGGAGAAGAATTGGATTCGGAAGGCAGTGTTCTGAAAGTTGGAATTGTTATAGGAACCGACGATTCGTGTTTCCGCCGCGCCCGACTGGGCGGACAGAAGCGTCGGAGGCATGATCCCCAGATTTCCCCGGTTCAGGCGGATCCCCAAACCGGTATTCGAAAAGATCCGGTTCGAGAGGATTCCGTCGCCATCACCGGTGGCGACGAGGACGCCAGACTGGCCGAAGGCCGAACCGCCGTTGTAGGCGATGATGTTGCCGAGTTCCGGTGTGCTCCCGATCAGGGAAGCGCCCCCGACCAGCACGTTGCTCGCGCCGGCGATCTCGACGCCGTTGCCGGCGTTCCCCAGGGGAGTCACCCCATCGACCCCCACCCCGATATCATTTCCCTGGATCCGGACATTGAAGGACGTGGACGACGAGACCTTGATGCCGTCGGCCCCGTTCCCCGAGATGACGTTCTTGAAGGACGGGTCGGCACCGCCGATCAGGGTGTTCTGGGTCGAGTCGACGTCCAGTCCATCAAAAGCTGTCGTCTTGGTTCCCTGGCCGTTGGCGACCCTTCCCACCTTCAGACCGGTGGCGTCGGTCCCCAGGAAGTTCCCTTGAACGACGTTGTTATTCGCCCTCATCCCGAACCCATTGATGGACAGCGCCGCGAAGCCGCCGCCGATCACGTTCCCCGCGCCCGAGATCAGGCCGTTGACGAGCGAGGTGGCACCGCCGATCGTATTGTTCGCGGTATCGACGTCGATGCCGTTGAACGTATTTCCGAGGACGATCAGACCCGTCCGGTCGAGCCCGATGTAATTTCCCTCGATCCGGTTGCCTGTCGATCCCCCCCCGGTGATATGGATCCCGGTAATGTTCCCCGAGATCACGTTCCGGGCCGCCGGGGTCGTCCCGCCGATCGTGTTGTTCCCCGAGCTGACCGTGATCCCCTCGCCAGTGTTGGGGGCCAAGGCGGTCCCGCTCGCGTTCAGGCCAATCCAGCTACCCTGGACCGAACTGCTCCCGTTGTTGATGACGACACCCGCCCCCTGGAAGTTGTCGATGATCAACGCCCTCAGGGTCACGTTGCCCGAATTGAGCTGGAACGCCGGCCCCGCCGGAAGCTTCGGGCTATTCCCCTGGATCTGAATCAGCGGCCTGGGATCCGCGGGGTCGTAACCGACGGCGGTGGTTCCGTCGATGGTGACCTGCTGCGTGATCGCCGGCAGCGCCGTCCCCGTCGTGAGTCCTGGGGTGATGTTCTGGAGCCCGGCCGGGAGGCTGAAGTCGATGATGTTCGGAAGCTGCGTCGCGCTACCATTCGAATCGAGGATCGCCTGCCGGAGCGAGCCCGCCCCCGTGTCGGCGGTGTTGCTGACCGTGAAGATGGTCATCAGGAGCCGGTCTTCGAACCGCTCCAGCTGCGGACGAGCGAACGAATGGGCCTTCCGCGAAGGAACCCGACCGGCCGGACCACGCCTTGTCTTCATCGAAAACTCTCCCAGGGTACGGGCGAAGGACCTATCGTCCAACCGTTCCGGTTATTTGCGAAAGCATCAGGCTTTGTAGAATTTGGGCTGATTATAGAAACCAGTCTAGCAGCACGATCCCACTTGTCAAAAACCGCATCACCCTCGGAAGCTGGACTTCACCGGGGAATTCCGGAAACTCCGGCTCAGAGGCAGGGTGCGGCGCATCGCAAGCGGAGATACGCTCATGCTAGGTTGGCTGCTTGGTTGCAATCAAGATAATTCCCTGGAGATTCTTCCGGGACTGAGCGAAAATGCCAGGTCATGGCAGTTCTCACTCTGATCATTGAGCCATCCGCACCAACCACGGGAGAGCGACGATCGATCCGCCCGCGACCGTCCCCGGATTCTCGCCCATTCCGGGGATGTCAGTCGAGGGGGTGTCGTGATCGGCGATCCCCACGCCGCCGTCCGGGAACCGGGAGAGCCGAGAACCGAGAGACGAGCGGAGGTGGCGCCCTGTCAGGGTCGCCATCGGCCGTTGACATTTCGGGATCCGTCGTGTAGATTCGATGATGAATCGACGGCGATTATCCGACGAATGCGCCCTCCAGCATGGTGCTTGATCCGAGGGAGGGATCGATGCTGAGTGATACGTTAGTTCCCTGCGACGGGGTGACGCTTGCCCGATCCGTCAGGGCGATTGCCGCCCAGGCACGTCGGACCCTGAAACGCCCTTCCGATCGGGGCGAGGCCCGCGACCTCCTGGCCGCAATTTCCAACCTCGAACGAGACTCGCTGACTCGTTCCTCCGGCGATCTATCCCGATGGCTCGCCAGCCTCCGGCGTCGGATTGAACTCCACGGCGCGTCGTCCCTCTGATCCTCTCCCTCGGCTGCCTCGCGATCGAAACGTCTCCACCACCCTGCCCGCCCGCCTCGCATTCGACCTCGCCCATCCCCACTTCCCCTTGATCTCCGCTGCCGAGCCCCCCATTCGGACCGTCCACGATTGGGGCTCTCAAGGCATTTGCTCAACTGCGCTGCTGCACTGACACCATAGGATCCCGTCCCGGGGACGCGCGTTTCCCCAGAGACCTTTCGGTTCGACAAGTGCGCGTCGATGCCCGGTGATGCGGGGCTCTCGGCATTCGACCGTCCCGGTCGAGATCGCCTCGGCCATCCCTCGCGAGCCGACGGCCCTGGCCTGGCTCATCCTGACTCGAAAACTAACTTCCGGAAATTCGTGGTCGTCAGCAAGTCCGCTGGCCAGTTCCGCAAGCTCGACCGCTAGGGGCGGAAGAACCGTCCCAAAGCCAGCAGGGATCAAGCGTCGAGGCTGAGCGGCCGAACGGCTTTGCCTGCACGGACTAGGCGCTCACCGATCAGGCCAGGTCGCGGGCCGCCGTGGTCGGCCGTCAGACGGACCGGGCCCGACGCCCCGTCCTCCGGCCCGGGGAAGACGCCGCTCGAGGCCGATACTCCGATGGCGTCTCGGGCCGACTTGCGCGACTTCGCGGCCACGCCGATCATCCTCCCCGACGCCCGGATTCGGGGGAACTCCGCCCAAGGCGGACCAGGTCGCCACGGTCGAGGTGACGGCCCTCGAGGGCGATCGCGTCGTCGCCCGATCGACGGCGGTCTTGCAGATCCTGGAAGATTCCGAGGTCCATCGCGACCTCCGGCCCGTCCCCGCGCGGCCGGTCGAGCTGGCCCGGCTGACCGGCGGCGAAGGCCCCTGGGATCAGGAGAACCTGGCCGGCTCCTCGAACGGGCGATCGGGTCGATCGACCGGATCGAGACGATGGACATCCAGCTCCACGACGCCCCTGGCGACCTCGGACCGGTTGGCACTGGATTGCCTAGTCCATCGGAGTGAGGAGCTGACCGGATGTGATGGACGGGTCGTCCGACTTGGGCTCAAGTTCGCGCCGGGTTTGGCCGATCCTTTCGATGTGGGCAAGTCCGCCTCCGCCCCCGGGGACGAGCGCCGCCACGAAGCCGACGCATCCGAGGCACACCATGAGTTTAGCAATTGCGGCCGTGCTCACGGCCGCCGCGATGGCCGCGGACCGGACCGGCTCCCCGCTGATCCGGCGAGGCGGCGACCCCGCTCGGGGCCTCCTGGTCAACTGCTCGCCGGGAGCCCGGCCGTTCGACCCACTCGACCTGTCTCGCCCGACCGTGGTTTTCGTCCACGGATTCAACCCCCTGCCTCGGGTCGTCCATTTCGAGATGGCCCAGCGGTTCGCTGAATCGCTCGCCCGGCGGCGCGGCCCGGCTTTGAACCTGATGAACTGGGATTGGAACGCGGGGACCTTCGAGAGCCTGAGTCCCGGGGCGAACTCGGAGGCCGCCGTTCGCCAGGGGCACGCCCTGACGCGGGCCCTCGTCGAGGCCGGGGTTGACCCCGCCAGGGTCCACCTCATCGGCCATAGCGCCGGGGGGATGGTGGTTGCCTCAGCGGCCCGCGACTTCGCCCTCGGCCGAGGGCGGCCGGTCGCGCAACTGACGCTCCTGGATCCGGCCACCTTCTACCATCGGATCATCTTCGAGCGGCTGGAGGCCGGCTCGCTGGCCCCGGTCGTTGAGAACTACTGGTGTCCGGGCCCCAGCGCTTACGGACGCGAGGTCGCCCTGGCGGGGGTCCGGAACTACCGGGTCGACGGCCCCGCTTCCTTCGCCGGTGTCGTCTGCCCGCTCCGATCCGATCACCTGTACCTGGTCCGTTGGTATCTCGCGACCGTCGAGGACCCTCGACGTCCCCTGGGCTTCAACACTAGTCCGCTGGCCTTCGGCCACTTTCGATGAAATCGGCGTCAGCGGATTGGAAGACCCCGAGCAGCGCAGGACGTCACGCTGGAACACTTCGACAGCGATGATCGACGACGACACCCGGGACGAAGCGAGCCCTAGCGCGAGAGCGGGGTTGGCAAGCCCCGGATTCGAAGGACCCAGAGTTCCCACCTCGATCCAGGTGAACCAAAGATCGGTTTCGTCGTCCCAGCGGGCTTCTCGCGCGTCAATACTTTGGGCCCCTCATCATTTCCGGACCCGTCGCGACGGGACGAAAGAGGGCGAGTTCGACGAGATCCGGATGTCGAATTCCACGAACCGCCGACAACCCGTCTTCGTAAACGTGATGGATCCGAGCATGGCCAGGGCTCGAGATCGCGCCATGCACATTGATCAGCGGAGAGGGCGGGATTCGAACCCGCGGTACCTGTGACAGTACACGGCATTTCCAGTGCCGCACCTTCGGCCGCTCGGTCACCTCTCCGTTACTTCAAAGCAATGACTTGCGTCAAGGACTCCTGCAAATCCGGGCGACCCGGTTAGGCATCGCGACTTCGCCTCACGAGAAGAAGCAGATTCTAGCGGGGGGCCACGGCTTTCGCAACGTCGTGCCGATCCAGGGGGAGCCAAAATCCCGCGAGTCGGATGGGAAGCGTTGATTCCCCGATCGGATGCAGCGGGAGCCTACGCCATCAGGGCGGCGGATCGATCGATTTCGCGATTCGACGGAACGGGTTCTGCCCGTTATCGGTCCGCTCCACCACCAATCGGCGGCTCTGTCGCCCGCCTGGTCGCCTTGGCCAGATCCTCGCGAAACGGCATGAGCGCGGTGAGATCGTCGTCCCGGGACGCCATTCCATGGGAGCTCGCGAAACCGTCCAGGATCTTCCGGACGGATCCGCCCGGACGAAAGAGGTGGACATGGCCAAGGACGCCGTCGCTCCCGAAATTGGCCCCGACCTTCCCGGGACCAAGGTCGCGCGGGGGACAGCCGGGTTCGGGCCTTAATTTCGACGATTCCGGGGCGAATGTCCCTGGGTCGGCACGACGGGCAGGGGGACGGCAAGCCGACCCTGGGGCTCCGGGGACTTTCCCGAAAGTCGGACCGGCGGTACGATGCCGGATCTCGGCCGTGATGCCGCCCCGTTTCGCGCAGTATCGGGGATCGAACTCTCGATTTCCGGTTCGCGCCGGCCACGACGATCGACATCCAGGAGTGCGCCGATATGGCCTCGGACTCGAAAGCCTCCCCCCCCGCCGGCTTGCCAATCTCCCGCCGCGAGAAGGGGGTCCGGATCTTCACCTACCCGAAGATCATCTTCATCTTTCCGACGCTGATCATGTCGCTGATCTGCTGGATCGGGATGTGGATGGTCGGCGACACCGACCAGTCCGGCGCCCGATACGGCAAGGCGGGTCAGGCCCAGCAGGCAAAAGCGAATTCCGACGCCGTGAAGGCCCAGGCCGAGGTCGTTGGCGTGGATTCATTGATCCCGACCACGCCCAACCCCGAGCGGTTCCGGAGGACGGAGAACCTGCTCGGGCTGATCTTCCTCGGGGTCCTGTTCTTCAACCTGCTGATCCTGGCGATCGACTTTCCCCGCTTCACCATCTTCGCGCTGTTGCTGCTCGGCACGACGATCCTGTTCTTCCTGCTCTGGCTCGGGGCCTTCGTCCGGATCCTGGAGCCGCTGGAGCGGCTGGTCGAGGGGGTCTACGTCCGGGCCAACGCCCAGTTTTATTTCATGACCACGGTGATCCTGCTGCTGGTCTACGCCGTGATCTTCATCTCGCGGTGGCTCGATTACTGGGAGATCATGCCCAACGAGATCCTCCACCACCACGGCCCGCTCAGCGACCTGGAGCGCTACCCGACGCTGAACCTCAAGTTCGACAAGGAGATCCCCGACGTCTTCGAGCACCTGATGTTCGGGGCGGGCCGGCTCGTCCTGCACGTCTCGGACGAGCGGAAGGCGATCGTCCTGGATACCGTGCTGCACGTCTCACGCAAGGAGGAGGCGTTGAAGAAGCTGATGAGTCGGCTGGAGGTCCGCGTCACGACCGACCAGGAAGTCGCCTCGCCCTGACCCACCCGGATCGGAGCCCCGATCAGGCCCCGCGGCCGGCATTCCGCGCCGGCGCGGGGCGGTGGATCGTCTTGGTCGGGCCATTGACCGACGAGGTCGAGGGCGGAGTCAGGGGGAGAACCTCGCAGATCTCGCCCTTCCGCAACTCATCAAGGATCGCGGTGTTGAGCGTCTCTTCGAGGTCGACCAGCCGCCGGGCGACGTAGGCGCCGTCGAGGACCCGGTGGTCGTAGATGATCTTGACGGTGACCTTGCCCCAGGAGTCGATCGGGCCGAAGGTCAGCGTGGTGGTCAGCGGCGAGAGCGGGTGGATCTGCTCGACCCCGGTTCCGCCGAGGGTGGTGACCCCGAAGGTCCCGAATCGCTTGGCGCGGGCCCGGCCCGAGACGTTGAGGCTGGACGACCAGAGGAACCGGCGGATCGGCGTGGGGAACCGGCTGATCCGGATCATCCGCCGGAAAAAGCCGATCTCGTCCAGCGGGGCGTGCTTGAACTCGATCAGCGAGCGCTGAAGTTCGCCCAGGGTCTGCCCCTCGGGCGCCCGGAACATCCCGAAGAAGACGCCCTCCTCGCCCAGGAAGGTGCGCTCGATGGCCAGCGAGCAGTTGGTCTGCGGGTGCTCGTACATCCGGTGGACCGGCCATTCGAGCAGGGCCCTCCGGAGCGGCGGGTGGTCCATGGCCACCCGGGCGTACGCCTTCATGAAGATCACGGACCAGGAGGGCCGCGCGGGGTGGGACCTCCGGGCGGTGAAGAGTGCCGAGACGTCCATCATCCGGCTGAGCGGGATCGACGGAACTCGACGGGCAAAGTGCAGCAAGTCGGCGATCAACCGCCTTGGCACCGAGAGCGGGAACACGACTCCCTTCGGCTCGCGCATCCTTGCACCTCATCGAGTCGAAATCCGAAAGCCCCCATAACCCACTCGGCGCGCGGGTCCGGAACGTGGCGACGGTCAGCGTTGAGGGTGAGCGGTAAGCTAACGGAAAAGCCTCGGGCGGGGAAGCCGAAGTTGGGCCGAGCGGCCGGGCCGAAAATGGGGGCTCCCCAACCGGCCGCCCGCCATGCCATAATCGTCGCTCCCAGGTCGGATGACGAGGAGTCGCCGCGAGTCGCCCGGAACCAGAGCCCGCCGATGCCGCACCGACCGACGGTCTCCGTCCATCTCCTGCCCGCCCTGATCCCCTCGGGGGCCCTGAAAGGCGGCCTGGCCGTGGTGATCGACATCCTCCGGGCCACCACGACCATGATCCACGCCCTGGCCGCGGGCTGCGACGCGATCCTCCCTTGCGGGGAGATCGACGTGGCCCGCCGGCTCGCGGGGGCGCTTTCCCCGGGTTCGGCGGTCCTGGCGGGCGAGCGCCGGGGGCTCCCGATCGAGGGGTTTGCCCTGGGCAACTCCCCGGCCGCCTGCACCCCGGCCAACTGCTCGGGGAAAACCATCGTCATGACCACGACCAACGGGACCCGCGCGATCCTGGCCGCGCTGGAGGCCGAGCGGGTGATGGTCGCCGCGTTCGTCAATCGCCGGGCCACCATCGACGCCCTCAAGGCCGACGGCCGGCCGATCCACCTGGTCTGCGCCGGGACCGACGGCCTGGTCAGCCTGGAGGACGCGATGTTCGCCGGCTCGGTCGCCCACGAGTTCGATTCCCTGGGCTGGGACCGCCTCGATCCCGCCGCCGAGCCGCCTCCCGGGATCGCCCTGGCCAACGACGAGGCGGAGATCGCCGCCTCGCTCTGGCGTGAGACCGAGTCGATGATCGAGGACGGATATACCCTGGCCGACGCCCTGGCCGACGGCCGGGGGGGCCGCCGGGTCCTGGAACTGGGCCTCCAAGCCGACCTGGAGGACGCCGCCCGGGTCGACCGCTTCCCGTTCGCCGCCGAATTGCTCCGCGGACCCCTCCGGATCGTCCCCGCCACCGGGGCCTCGGGCCCGAGGCTCCGGCTCTTCGGGGCGACCTGACGTGTCCCTTGATCCCCTTTGCTTCCGGATCCCCGAACGACCGACACGCGGGGCGGGCCCTGCCAAGGTCATGCCCCCTCGAAAGGTGACGACCCGATGGACATGGACAAGCTGGTCTCGCTCTGCAAGCGCCGAGGGTTCATCTTCCCGTCGAGCGAGATCTACGGCGGCCTCAACGGCTTCTGGGACTACGGCCCGCTCGGAGTCGAGCTGAAGCGGAACATCAAGGACGCCTGGTGGCGCGACAACGTCACCCTCCGCGACGACATGGTCGGGCTCGACTGCTCGATCATCATGAATCCCAAGGTCTGGGAGGCGTCGGGGCATGTCGGCGGGTTCAGCGACCCGATGGTCGATTGTCGGAAGTGCAACGGGCGATTCCGAGCCGATCAACTGGCGTTCCTCCGCTTCGACACCGTCAAGGAAGGCGAGGCTGTCCGTACCCCCGTCTTCTTCTTCGGGGTGGGAAGCTCGCTCGAGATCTATAAGCAGAACGCGAAGCGGATCGACAAGTTGAACGACTCGGTGAAGCCAGGGGAGATCATGCACCGGACCGAAGGCACGTTCGCCGAGGCCGACGAGCCGGTCCGCATCAGGTTCGAATGCCCGACCTGCAATGAGGTCGGCACGCTGACCGAGCCTCGAAACTTCAACCTCATGTTCGAGACGAACACGGGTGCAGTTGCCGATGGGAGTAGCAAGGTCTACCTCCGCCCCGAGACGGCACAAGGGATCTTCGCCAATTTCAAGAACGTCGTGGACACCAGCCGGATGAAGATCCCGTTCGGGATCGCCCAGATCGGCAAGAGCTTCCGGAACGAGATCAATCCCCGGAATTTCATCTTCCGCTCCCGCGAGTTCGAGCAGATGGAGATCGAGTTCTTCTGCCACCCCGACCAGGCGGCCGAGTGGTACGCCTACTGGCGGAAGACCCGGTTCCAGTGGTACATCGACCACGGCTTGCAGTCGGACCGGCTCCGGCTCCGCGACCACGACCCGGACGAGCTGGCGTTCTACTCGACGGCCACGGCCGACATCGAGTATAGCTTCCCCTTCGGCGTCAGCGAGCTGGAGGGGATCGCGCACCGGGGGGCGTACGACCTGGGCCAGCACCAGAAGTTCAGCGGGAAGGACCTGACCTACTTCGACGAGGAGAAGAAGGAGCGCTACCTCCCGCACGTGATCGAGCCCTCGGCCGGTGCCGACCGGGCGACGCTGGCGTTCCTCTGCGAGGCGTATCAGGAGGACCAGGTCGGCGGCGAGACGCGGACCGTCCTCAAGTTCCACCCCCGATTCGCGCCGATCAAGGCGGCGGTCTTCCCGCTGGTCAAGCGTGATGGGATGCCCGAGATGGCCGAGAAGATCTATCGCGACCTCAAGAAGCACTTCAACGTCTTCCTGGATGAGAAGGGGGCGATCGGCCGCCGCTACCGCCGCCAGGACGAGGCGGGGACGCCGCTGGGGATCACCGTCGACGGCCAGACGATCGCCGATGGGACCGTCACCTTCCGCGACCGCGACACCTGCCGCCAGTGGCGCGTCGCCTCGGCCGGCGTGGTCCAGGCGGTCCGCGACCTCCTCGAAGGCCAACCGATCCCGGCGGCGGAATGATCGCTCGATTTCAGAAATGAAACCCCGCCCTCCTCGGAGCCGAGCACGCCATGAGGCCCTGCATCAGCCAGGCAACGACCCTGAGCACCCCGTTCGAGCTCGACATCCCGTCGTACGCGATGGCCGGATGGTCGGCGGTCGAGCTCTGGCTGACCAAGCTAGAAACCTTTCTCGGGTCGCATCCGGTCGCCGAGGCCAGGTCGCTCCTGGAATCGCACGGGATCCGGGCGGTCGCGGCCTCGTCGCAGGGTGGGCTCTTGCTCTCCCGGGACGCCGAGCGGGCCGCCCATTACGACCTGTTCCGACGGCGGCTCGACCTCCTCCGCGAGCTGGAGATCCGCACGCTGGTCGTGGCGGCCGACTTCACCCGCGAGGTTGCCCCGGAGGACTACGGCCGGGCCTCGGAGTCGCTGGTCGAGGCGGCCGACCTGGCTCGGTCGGCCGGGGTCCGGCTGGCCCTGGAGTTCCAGAAAGGGACGCAGCTCTGCTCCAGCCTCGACACCGCGCTGGCCCTGATCGCCCAGTCCGGGGCGGAGGGGGTCGGCGTCTGCCTCGACTTCTTCCACTATTACACCGGGCCCAGCAAGTTCGAGGACCTGGCCTACCTTTCGCCCGAGAACCTGGCGTGGGTCCAGGCCTGCGATCTCAGCGGGGTCCCGCGCGAGCTGGCCGGGGACGCCGACCGGATCTTCCCGGGCGAAGGGGATTTCCAGCTCGGGCCGATCCTCGACCACCTGGCCGCGATTGGTTACGACGGCTTCGTCTCGCTGGAGCTGCTCAACCCCCAGCTTTGGGCGATCCCGGCCGACAGGGTGGCGGATCTCGGCCGGCAGGCCATGGAGCGGCTCCTGGCTGGCCGGGCCTCCCCGAACCGCGAACCCTCGTGGGGCCTCTCGTGAGCCTGACCGTCGCGGCCATCCAACTCCCGTCGGCCATCTTCCGCGAGGAGCAGCGGTTCGGCTGGTGGAACTACGCGCTGATCGTCGTGATCGTGGCCCTGGCGTGGCACTTCCTCTTGGACCGGGTTCCCGCGGGGATCCCGGCGGCCGGCCACCACGCCCAGGTCTTCACGGCCGGGGTCGTCGCGTTCATGGGGCTGACGATCCTCTTCGCGATCGGAGTGCTCCGGATGACCACGGTGGTCACGCCGACCGAGGTCCGCGTCTGGTACGGCTGGATCCCAACCTACCGCCGGGCCCTCCCGGTCGGGACCATCACCCGGGTCGAGGTCGTCCAGTATCGCCCGATGGCCGATCACGGCGGCCACGGCGTCCGCCTCGGCCGAGACGGCGAGCGCGTCCTCACTGCCCAGGGCGTCCGGGGCGTTCGCCTCCAACTCCTCGACGGCTCGAAATTCCTGATCGGTAGCCAGCGGCCCGAGGATCTCGCCCTGGCACTCGAAGAGGTCCGGCGGCCGGGGATCTGAACGGATGACGCTCGATCATCGGGAACCGGGTGAGCTTTCATTATGAACACTATTTGATCTCTAAGAGACGATCCGGGAACATTTCCTTGACCTGGCAATGAGTGATGGCCAATGGTTGATGGGTCAGAAATCCCCAGAGATTTCCCCGGAATCGGCATCGTGCGCCGTACCCTTTATCAACCATTTCCGATCTCGGATCGGCTCTTAAAAATCAGATCCCGATGACGCGGGTCCGCGCCCGGACCTCCCAGCGGTCGACGACCTCGCCCCCTTCGAGCACGTAGGCCCACGAGTGCAGGGCGCAGGTCGGGCAGATGTGGGTGGGGATGGCCAGCAGGGGGGAGCCGGTGGCGAGGTCGTCGGCCCCGGGGGCTTCGACGACGAGGTGCTCCTCGCTCTGGCCGGTGATCCGGGCTCCGGGGAGGTCGAGGAGGGTCAGGCGATCCCCGGCGGGGTCGGCGGCGACGGCCTTGTGCCCCAGGTCGAGGCAGATCCGACCCGCCCGGGGGCGGCTGACGACCCGGGTCAGCAGGACGGCCGCCGGGGTGAACGGTAAATCGGGAAATTTGGCGGCATAACCGGCGTCGTGGAGCACGGAGGTCCCGGGCGAGCACTCGGTCCCGGGCGTGTCGACCCGAGCGTGAATCGGAAACGTCGGCGTCCCGCCCAGGACCAACCGGGGGACCGGCAGTCCCGACCCGAGGAGCCGGTCGCGGAGCCGGTGGACCGCTTCCAGGCCGGGGGCGACGGCCCGGGCCCGGGCCTCGGGGTCAAAGTCCCGGACGTGGCCGTCGTAGGCGTGGAGGCCGTCGGGCTCCAGGTCCGGCAGCGAGGCGACCAGGGCGTAGAGCGCGGCGGCCTCGTCGCCGGGAGCGATCCCGGTCCGACCCATCCCGACGTCCAGGTCGACCAGCACGGGCGTCGGGCGGCCGAGATGGACGAGGGCGGCGGAGAGGGCCCGAGCGGCGTCGGGGTGGTCGACGGTCGCCCGGAAGGTGGTCGCGGGATACGATTCGATCAACTTCGCCAGCCGGGCGAGGTTGGGGCCGACCAGCGGGTAGGAGATCAGGACGTCGGCCCCGCCGGAGGCCGCCACCATCTCGGCCTCGGCGATCGTGGCGCACTTGTGCTTGCGGATCCCCATCGCCCCGGCCAGGTGGATCAGGGCGGGCATCTTGTGCGTCTTGACGTGGGGCCGGAGCCGGTCGGCCCCTCCCGCCAGGACGATCATCGCTTCGAGGTTCGCGCGGACGAGGTCGCGGAAGATCAGGAGCGACGGGCTGAGCAGGTCGTCCGGCCGGTGGATCGGGTAGCGAGGGTCGATCATCGGTCGAGCTTCCCCGGGGCGGGCGGGAGCAGGCCGACGACGGCGGCCGTCATCGCCCGGATCCCGGTCCGGAGGCTGGGGACGGGGTCGGGCTGGTAGAGCGCCGAGTGGAGCGTGGGGAGCGGCTCCCCCTTCGCCTTCGCGGCGGCGACCTTGGCGGGCGGGATGGTCCCGAGGCGGAACATGAAGATCGGGACGCCGCCCTGGCTGAAGAGGCCGAAGTCCTCGGCCCCCATCGTCGGCTCGACCGGCTCGACGTTCGAGGGCCCCAGCTCGGCGCTCAGGAACGGGACGACCCGCGCGACCAGTCCGGGCTCGTTGACGGTCGGCGGGGTGTTCTCGCCGACGGTCACGATCGGGGCCGGGGCCCGATGGGCGTCGGCCAGCCCCTTGGCCCGGCGGCGGATCCCCTCGATGAGCTGCTCGCCCACCTCGGGGCGGAACGAGCGGAGGGTGAGCTGCAAGAGGACTTCGCTGGGGATGATGTTGTGCTTGGTCCCGCCGTGGATCGAGCCGACGGTAACCACGGCGGATTGGAGCGGGCTGACCTCGCGGCTGACGATCGTCTGGAGGTCGAGCACGAGCAGCGCGGCCAGGACGATCGGGTCGACGGTGCCCTGGGGCATGGCGCCGTGGCCCCCCTTCCCCTTCACGGCGACGTCGACCGAGGTCGAACCCGCCATCGCCGGCCCGCTGGTGTAGGCGACCTTGCCCGCCTCCAGGTCGTGCGAGACGTGCAGGGCCAGGGCGAAGTCGGGCCTGGGGAACCGCTCGTAGAGGCCGTCGGCGAGCATCTCCCTGGCGCCGCCGATCTTCTCCTCGGCGGGCTGGCCGATCAGGACGACGGTCCCGGCCCAGCGGTCCTTGTGATCGGCGAGCCAGCGGGCGGTGGCGACCAGGTTGGTCATGTGGACGTCGTGGCCGCAGGCGTGCATCACCCCGACGGAGACCCCCGCATCTCCGAGCGCGGTGACCTTGCTCGCATAGGAAAGCCCGGTCGCCTCGGTCACGGGGAGGGCGTCGAGGTCGGACCGGACCAGGACCGTTGGCCCTCGGCCGTTCCGGAGGACGCCGACGACCCCGAGCTTGCCGACCTGGGTCGTCACCTCGGCTCCCGCCTTCGTCAACTCCTCGGCGACCCGGGCGGCGGTGGCGACCTCCTTGTAGGACAGCTCGGGGTGGCCGTGGAGGTGGCGGTAGAGCCCGAGCCACTCCTCCTGGTGGCCCTCGAACCAGGCGTCCTTCTCCTCGGCCATGGCCGAGGACCCGATCCCAAGGGCGGCCACCAGGGCCAATCTAACCCGAATGCTGGGCATGTCCGACGCTCCCGGAGGGTGAAAACTCAGAGACTATCCGGAAACATTTCCTGGACCTGGCAATGAGTGATGGCCGATGGTTGATCGATAAGAAATCCCCGGAGATCTGCCCGGCATCGGCATCGGATGTCGCCCCGCTGATCGATCATCACTCATTGGCCATCAACCATTCTCGGACCCAGCTAGCCTCTCAGTCGAGGCCGTGCTGCTTGTTATAGGCGATCGCCTTGGCGTGCTCGGCCTCGGGGATCTTGCCGGCTCGCTGGTAGATGACCGAGAGCGCGGTGTAGCTGAAGGTGTCTTCGGGCTCCAGCTCGACCACCTTCTTGGCGTGCATGATGGCCTTGTCGGACTCGGCCAGGTCGACGTAGAGCTTGGCGAGCATCCCGTGGCCGATGGCGAAGTTGGGGTCGATGGCGATCGCCTCTTCGAGCCTGGCGATCGCGGCGGGCTTGTCGCCGCCGTCGCGGAGGTCGACGGCCTGGTCGTAGAGCTGGTCGGGGGTCGGCATCGTGGGGGGCTCCGGCGTGGGTCCGGTCATCGTCGGTGACTCCCGGCATCCCGTCCGGACCATTCTAGGGCCTCCCGGCCGCGGACCGCCAGGGTCTGAGGGTCGCCCCCCGGGCGATCATCAAGGACGCAGGCAGACGGGGCTCGCGGGGAAAGACGAAGCCAATCGGATCGGTCGAACCCGAAGCCGCCTCCGCTGGCCCAGGAAAAACGAACCCAATCGGGCGAGTCCCGACGATCGCGATCCGGGCTCCCTGGAATAAAGATCGTTCCCAAGGACCCTCGCTTGACCGCTTTTCTGAATCAAAAGGCCGTTTCGGTCGAAAAAGACTCCAGCCGGAGGGCTCGATGTCCGACAACCCGACGTTGACGCCCCAGGTCGCCCGGAGTACCATCCCGCGCCGCTCGGCCTGGGCCCCAAGGACTGGGGACCGGCGACGGGGCATGGAGGTCGAATCATGGCGACGGGATCGAGTCTGCTCGCGATGGCGGTGACGGCGGCGGTCGGTGCGGGGCCGGGCGACGAGCCGATCTCGTGCCAGGTCCGCGTCCTCACGATGGATGGCCTGGGCTGGCGGTCGACGTATTATCCCCGGCTCCAGCCCGTCGCCCGGCAGGGGACCTCGTCGGTCTGGACCGCCGACCGCGCCCTGGCCGAGACGATGACGACCCGGGCCCTCGCCGCGACGGTGGCGCCGGTCTGCACCAACCCGGGCGAGACGACCGTCGAGGTCCTGGCGAACACCTGCTACGTCTCCCACATGGAACGGCTGGCCGACGGCCCCAAGGACCACGCCACGGCCGTCGCCTTCCGGCCCGAGACGGCGACCGTCGTCGAGGGGTTCCGGGCCGGCGTCTCGGGTCGGAAGCTGGATCAGGGGGTCCTGGCCCGGGTCTCGCTGGAGGAGTCGCACGTCAAGGCCCTGCACGCGGTCCGGGTCTCCGAGTCGTTCGCCCCGACCGACCGGCCCCGGCCGGCCCCCGACGCCTCGCCGAAGGAGATCGTCGGCGAATTCCTCCGGGTCGTCGAGGAGAAGACGTTCGGCAAGGCCGACCCCCGGATCGGCTGCCAAATCCAGGTCCCCGAGACCTCGCACGCCATCGTCGAGGGGGAGTGGCTGGTCCCCAATGACGGGATCCTCCTGATCAGCCTGGGCGTCGAGACCGTCGCCGACGAGCACGGGATGGCCGTCGTCCGCGAGCGGGTCGCCGTGATCGAAGTCGCCCCCGCCTCGAAGACCCCGGCGCTCTCGGGGACGAGCTTCGAGCCCCCGACGTTCCCTCACTCGATGCCCCCGGTCCCGGGCCGATCGCTCCCCGTCCCCATCGACCCCCAGGGCCGGACCGTCGACCTCCCGCCGCTCCCGGTGGGCCTGGCCTCGGCCGGACTCGACCAGATCCCGCCCGACCCGAACCAGCCAAGCCCGCAGGCTCTTCAGACCCTCGCGCCCTCGGCCGACCCCAGGTTCGCCCGGACCGACTTCCACCCGGTCCCGGTCGGAGTCATCCCAGCCGGACCCTTCGCCCGAGGGGCGATGCCGGCGGTCCCGGCCCGGTCGATCCCCGTCGGGTTGACCCCGGAAGGCGAGGTCGTCGACCTCCCGCCGCTCCCCGAGTCCCTGGCCTCGGCCGACCTGAACCAGGTCCAGCCGAACCAGCCCAGCCCGCAGGCCCTCGTGCCAACCTCGATCGTTGACCCCGCGCTGGCCCGGACGGCCTTCGTCGAGAAGTCCTCGGCCCCCTCGCCGATCGCCGGGTGCGAGCTTCGCGAGACTCCGCCCTCGGACGCCTCGCTCTGGCAGTCGCTGATCTCCAGCCTGGCCGATTCCCGGATCAACGCCGAGATCGAATGGGACATCTGGAATCGCAAGATCACCCTCCGAGCCGGTATTTCCCGGGGCGACGAGCCCCCCGCGGCCGAGGCTGCCACGCCGGCCGAAGCCGTGCTCAGGTCGACTGCGGTGGCCGCCGAACAAATGGCCCTGATCGCCAAGATCCTCGGAGCCCTGGCCGAGAGCCCGGCCCCGATGGTGCCGATCATTCTGCCGTCCGGCAAGTACTTCCACGACGACGTCCAGTACCTCGCCCCTGGGCCCGACTTCCCCTCCGCCAACACCCAGGCCACGACCCAGCGGGCCCGGATCGAGTCGTCCTTGCCGCACGCCCAACCCGACACCGGATCGGAGTCGAAGGCGCCCGCCAAACTCGCGTCGGAGATCAAGGCCATCGCGAGCCCCGCCCCGGCCGGGGAGCCCTCGCCGAAGTGATCGGGTCGCGATCCGATCGACGCGGGCGGGACCTTCGAGGGCCCCGCCCGCTCGCGTTTGACCGGCCCCGTCGCGGCGGTGTACCGTGAAGCCTTCGAGGGACAATCGGGCGTCCGGGAAAGGCCAGGAATCGGGGAAGAACGGTCATGGCGGAGAGCCATCAGGCGCATCTGGCGGCGGCCTCGCTCAACCAGACGGTCGGCGACTGGGAGGGGAACGAGCGTCGGATCCGCGTGGTGATCGCCGAGGCCCGCCAGGCCGGGGCCCGGCTCCTGCTCCTCCCCGAGATGTGCGTCCCCGGCTACAGCCTGGGGGACCGCCTGCTCCGGGTCGGCACGATCGAGCGGTCGTGGGATTTGATGATCCGGCTGGCCGGGGCGACCGCCGGGATGGCCGTGGCCGTGGGGCTCCCGGTCCAGTTCGAGGGCGTCCTCTACAACGCCATGGCCCTGCTCGCCGACGGGGTGCTCGTCGGCCTGGCGGCCAAGGAGAATCTGGCCACCGGCGACGTCCAGTACGAGAACCGCTACTTCCTTCCCTGGCCCCACGGGCGACTGGTCGATTACCGAGGGCCCGACGGGACCATCGCCCCGCTCGGAACCCAGATGTTCCACCTCCCGGGCCTCGGGACGGTCGCCTTCGAGATCTGCGAGGACGCCTGGAAGGGGCTCCGTCCCGGCTCGACCTACGCCCTGGCCGGGGCCGAGATCCTGCTCAACCCGTCGGCCTCGTGGTTCACCATCGGCAAGCACAAGCGGCGTCGTCGGCTGGTGGCGCAGCTCAGCCAGCAAGATCATTGCGTCTATCTCTACACGTCGCTCCTGGGCTGCGACGCCACCCGGCTGATCTTCGACGGGAGCCTGTTCCTGGCCGTCGACGGCCGGATCGAGGCCGAGGGGCGCCGGTTCCTCTTCGACCGCGACCACGAGCTGATCCACCGGGTCTTCGACCTCCGCGAGGTCCGGCACGCCCGGATGGAGGAGGGATCGTGGCGCGACCAGAACTCGCGGGCCTCCTGGGGGGCGTATGGCGAGGCCCCCGGCGTGGTCCGGGTCCCGGGCGACTACTCGACCCGCCGGGTCGCCCCGCCGCCTCTGCCCTACTGGATCCCGCCCGAGCCGGACCACCCCGACCCCTCGCTCCGCTACCTCGAAGCCTCGGTCTTCGGCGGCCGGGCGATCGGTGAACGCGACCTGAACCACCTCGAACTGGAGCTGGCCCTGTCCCTGGCCCTCCGCGACTACACCAAGAAGACCGGGATCCGGACCTGCTGCCTGGCCCTCTCCGGCGGCCGGGACAGCGCGATGGTCGCCCTCCTGGTCCAGCGGATGCACCGCTACGGGAACCCCGGGCTCTCGCCCGAGGAGCTGGCCCGCGAGATCCGAGACCGGTTCCTCTGCGCCTACCTGGCCACCGAGAACTCCGGCCAGAAGACCCAGGCCGCCGCCCGGGCCGTGGCCGAGGAGGTGGGCGCCGAATTCTTCGACGGCAAGATCCAGCCCGCCCTGACCGCCGCTCAGGAGGTCGTCGAGTCGATGACCGGCGAGCCCCTGAGCTGGGACAACCCCCGCCACGACATTACTCTCCAGAACATCCAGGCCCGGGTCCGGGGGATGCTGACCTGGACGATCGCCAACCTCCACAACGCCCTCCTGCTGGTGACCAGCAACAAGAGCGAGGCGGCCGTCGGCTACACCACCATGGACGGCGACTCCAGCGGCGGCCTGGCCCCGATCAACGACGTTCCCAAGAGCCTGATCAAACTCTACCTGGACTGGGCCCGCGACTTCCACGGCTTCCGCTCACTCGACCGGATCAAGGCCATGGACGCCAGCGCCGAACTCCGGCCCCCCGGCCGCGAGCAGACCGACGAGGCCGACCTGATGCCCTTCCCGGTCCTCGACCAGCTCATGTACGCCTTCGTCCAGCTCGCCCTGGACCCGCTGGAGATCGTGGTCCAGATGTGGCCGGCGCTCCGGGGCTACTACGAGGACGACCTCGCCCGGTTCGCCGCCGACGTCCGGAAGTTCGTCCGCCTGTTCTGCTTCGCCCAGTGGAAGCGCGAGCGGACCGCGATCAGCTTTCGCGTGACCGCCTTCGACCTCGACCCCAAGACCGGCTTCCGCTTCCCGCCCGTCCAGGCCCCCTTCACCGAGGAACTTGCCGAGATGGACCGCCACGTTCAGCGAGTCTTGGCCGGCGAGGCCTCGCTGGAGTTCGAACCTGACTCCCCCGCCTGATCGCCCAGCCATCGCGACCAGGCCGGGCCGAACTTCACGATCAGGAACCGCGAGAGCAGCCCCAGGCCCAGGAACCACGCCGCGACCAGGGCCCGCTCCACGCCCCACCAGAACGAGGGCGGCGAGAAGCTTCCCCGGTAGAGCGAGGCCAGCGGCAGGGCCACCATCATCGGGGCGGTCACGCCGGCCCATTCATCCCACCGCCAGGAACGCCGCGCGATCCGCTCCATCAAGGCGGCGACCGCCGGGACGCCGAACATCAGACCCGTCGGGACGGCGGAGGCCCACTGGCAGGCCAGCCAGAAGAACAGCCACCCATTGCCCGGCCCGAAGCCGCCCGACGGGGCGAGCAGGTCGGGGCCGTGGATCCGGACCACTTCGATCGGCCCGGCCAGAGTCAGGTACGCCAGCGCCGCCACGCTCGCGGCCTTCGCCCAGGTCGGGAGGACCGACCGGCCGGCCCGGAGCAGGCCGAATCCCGCCGCGATCCCCCCCAGCATCAGGCCCGCCATCACCCATCGCCAGGCGGCCATCGCCACCAACGTCTCGGCCATCGCGGCAGGCAGGGCGTCGATCGCCCGATCGACCGGCAGCCCCGGGCCCATCGCCAGGACGCCGGCCAGGGTCGTCATGACCGCCAGCCACTCCGCCGGCCTCGGCCCCCGCCGGTAGCGGACCACCCGGGCCGCCGCGACGGTCGAGACGGCCATGTTGGCGATCCAGAAGAACCAGGCGACCACGATCACCAGCATCACCGAAGGGGGCGGCACCGCGTAAGGATACGCCCCCACGATCGGCCGGAACTGGAACGACAGGGCCACCCCGGCCGCGAGGGCCATCATGTCGACCGGAGTCATCGATCGCGGTTCCGCTCGCATCACCCCAGCTTACCGCCCGCGATCGGCGGGGTCACGGGTGGGGAGCATCCAGGGCTTGGGAAACGGTAAATGGCGGCCCGTGCTCCAGTCGTCGGTATACGGGCTCCGGTTGTACGGGAGGGCGGAGCCGCGACGTTGGGCCCGATAAGCCGGGGCCGCCGGCCGGTAGAAGCGGGGGGCCGCCGGCTGGTAATACGGGGCGGCCGGGCGGTAGGCCGGCGCGTACTGGGCCGGAGCCAGCGCGGCGAAGCCGAGCGCGGCCAGGCCAAGGACGAGTCCCCCGACCGATCGCGATGGGATCTGACGACGGTTCATGGTCAAACTTCCTGGTGGTGTCTGGTTCGGGGGCGATTCAGCCCGCACCGGCGATTTTCTCGGGCCGCCCGGCCTCCAGAGCCGCGACGATGGCGTCGACGTCGTAGACACATCCCCCCCAGGTCCCGCCGCCGATCGCCTGGAGCGCGGCCCAGAGTCGGGTGTCGTCGGGAAGCTCGGGGTCGGGGGCGAGGTCCGGGTGCGGGGTCCGGTCGATCAGGAGGATGGCGGCCTCCTCGGGCGAGAGGTCGCGGCCACCGGCCCCAACAAGGTCAACGGTCCCTTCCAGGCTCACCCGGTCGACGACGATCCGGATGGTGTCGCCGTCGCGGACCCGGCCGATCGGGCCGCCGGCCAGGGCCTCGGGACCGACGTGACCGATGCAGGCCCCGGTCGAGACCCCGGAGAACCGGGCGTCCGTCACCACGGCGATTTCCTTGCCGAACGAGAGGTGCTTGAGAGCGGCGGTGATCTGGTAAATCTCTTCCATCCCCGCACCCATCGGGCCCCGCCCCATCAACACCAGTACGTCGCCCGACTTCAACGGGTTCGGCCCCTGGCCCTTGATCGCGGCGATCGCGTCCCGCTCGCGGGTGAAGACTCGCGCCGGGCCGGTCTTCCGGTAGACCCCGTCGGGGCCGACGACCGTCGGGTCGATCGCCGTGCTCTTGATGACCGAGCCCTCCGGCGCCAGGTTCCCGCGCGGGAAGGTGACGGTGCTGGTCAGGCCCCGGCTTCGGGCCCGGTCGGGGGGCATGATGACGTCGTCGGGGTCGACGCCGTCCTGATCCTGGAGCCGTTCGCGGAGCCGGACCCGCCGATCGGAGCCGGCCCAGTCGTCCAGGATCTTGCCGACCGGCTCGCCGGTCACGGTCAGCGCCGACTCGTCGATCAGGCCGAGGCCGCGGAGGTGGAGCATCACTTCGGGAACCCCGCCGGCCAGGTAGGCGCGGATGGTCGGGTGGTAGCTCGGCCCGTTGGGGAGGACGTCGACCAGCCGGGGGGTCCGGCGGTTGATCGCGGCCCAGTCCTCGACGGTCGGCCGGCGGAGCCCGGCGGCGAAGGCGATGGCCGGGACGTGGAGCAGGAGGTTCGTCGAGCCGCCGAACGCCGCGTGGACGGTCATGGCGTTCCGGATCGAGGCGTCGGTGAGGATCTCGGCGGTGGTCAGACCCCTCTGAACCAGTCCCACCAGGGCCCGGGCGGATCGGCGGGCAACGTCCTTCCAGATCGGCTGGCCCGAGGGGGCGAGCGCCGCGTGGGGGACGCTCAGGCCCATCGCCTCGGCCACCACCTGGGCCGTGGCCGCCGTCCCCAGGAACTGGCAGCCGCCGCCGGCGGTGGCGCAGGCCCGACAGCCCAGCTCGGCGGCCTCCTTCAGGGCGATCTCGCCGTGCGAGTAGCGGGCGCCGATCGACTGGATCTTGCCGGCGTCCTCGCCCGACCGGGGGGGGAGCGTGACCCCGCCGGGGACCAGCACTCCCGGGAGGTTCTTCGATCCCGCCAGCGCCAGGAGCATCGCGGGGAGGCCCTTGTCGCAGGTCGCCACCCCGAGCACGCCCTTGCGACGGGGGAGCGACCGGATCAGCCTCCGGAAGACGATCGCCGCGTCGTTCCGGTACGGGAGGCTGTCCATCATCCCGGCCGTCCCCTGGGTCCGGCCGTCACAGGGGTCCGAGACCATCCCCGCGAACGGGGCCACGCCGAGCCCGGTCAGGACCTCGGCCGCCTCCCGGACCAGAAGCCCAACTTCCCAGTGTCCCGTGTGATACCCCAGCGCGATCGGCGTCCCGTCCTCGCCCCGGAGCCCGCCCTGAGTGCTGAGGATCAGGTACGGGTCGCGGTCGACCTCCGCCGGTTTCCAACCCATCCCGGCGTTCTGGGTCAGTCCGAAGAGGTCGCCCGAGGGCCAGTCGCGGAGCATCGCGTCGGTCAGGGGAATCGACCCGCTCGGCCCCTCGGCCCGGGTCTGGACCTCGTAGAGGGCCGGGTCGGTCGGGTCGACGACGCTCGGATTCGGACCGATGGGGGCGCTGGCCATGGCGATGCTCTCGGGGAAAGTGGCGACGACTCGGTCGGCCGGATCACCCATCGATCAGAGCAGGAACCGGCCGTCCCCGCAATCGAGCCGCCGACCGCCATCGGCCGCGGATTGGCATTTGACTTGCGAGTACAATCCACTCATGCCGGGTCGCATGAATGCCTGTCGCCCGGATGCGAACCGTGACCCTTCGAGGTCATGTCAACGCAGAGGGCGAGGCCGGCGGACCCCAGCGGGTCGGCCGGCCTCGCTCCATGAAGCGGGTCGCTTTTCGATCAGGAACGGCCGACCAATTCGGGGAGCGGCTTGCCGCCGTCGACCAACCGGAGCGGCCGGCCGTCGGGGGTCTCGAACTGGTAATTGGGGTCGATCCCCAGCGCCGAGTAGACCGTGGCGGCGAGGTCGGCCGGAGTGACCGGCCGGTCGGCGGGGGAGTCGCCCTTGGCGTCGGTCCGGCCGATCACGGCTCCCTTGGGCATCCCGGCCCCGGCGAGGAGGGCGCAGTTGGCCCGGCCGTGGTGGTCCCGGCCCGCCATCCCGTTGATCTTCGGGGTCCGGCCGAACTCGCCCATCGCGATCACCAGGGTCTCGTCGAGCAGGCCGAGCCGCTTCAGGTCGTCCAGGAGCGTGGCCAGGCCGAGGTCAAGCGGCGGGGCCAGGGTGTTCTTGATCGCCGGGAAGTTCCCCTGATGGGTGTCCCACTGGAGGGCCGGGCCCCGGTTGTTGATCGTCACGAACGAGACGCCGGCCTGGATCAGGCGGCGGGCCAGCAGGCAGGACTGGCCGAACGGGTTCCGGCCGTAGGCCTCGCGGACCTCGGGCGACTCGTCGCCGATCCGGAAGGCGGCCTGGGCCTTGGGCGAGGTGAGGAGGTCATAGGCCCGGTCGGCGAACTGGTCGCGACTGGTGACCAGCGTGGTCGTCGCCACGTCGCGGGTGAAGCCGTCGAGCGTCTTGACCATCCCCCGCCGGCGGTTCAGGCGGTCCAGCGTCACCTGGTCGGGCGGGGTCAGGTCGCGGATCCGGAACCCTTCCTGGTTCGGGTCGCCCCCGGCGGCGAACGGGTCGTAGGCCGGCGTCAGGTAGCCGCTCGACGAGAACGGCGGCGCGTCGGGCAGGGCGACATAAGGCGGCATCGCCCCCCGGGCCGATTCCAGGGTCTTCGACACCACGCTTCCGAAGCTGGGATAAACCAGCGCAGGGCTCGGGCGGTAGCCGGTCAAGAGGTGGTGCGCGGCCCGGTCGTGGTCGGCTTCGGGCGAGGTCAGGCTCCGGATCAGGGTCACCCGGTCCATCACTTGCGCGAGCTTGGGGAAGACCTCGCTGATCTTCAGCCCGGGAACCGACGTATCGATCGGCTTGAATTCCCCCTTGACGTCGGACGGGGCGTCGGGCTTGGGGTCGAAGGTGTCGATGTGCGAGGCACCGCCGGCGAGCCAGACCAGGATGCAGTGCTTGACTTTCGTCGGCTTCGCCCCGTTGCCGCCGTTGGCGAAGCTCTGGAGCCGAAACAGGTCGTCGAGCCCGAGCCCGAAGGCGGTGAGCATCCCGGCCTTCAGGAGCGAGCGGCGGCCCGGCCCTCGGCAGGGACTCGAACGGTCGAGTAGGTTGCTGCTGGCCACGGCAGACCTCCTGGTCGGGGAGCGGTGAAGTGGGAAGACGCCGCAATTCTCAGAGGCTATTTGGGATCGGAAATGATTGATGGTCAATGAGTTATGACCGATAATCGGGATGATATACGATGCCGATGCCGGGGAAATCTCCGGGAATTTCTCACCCATCAACCATCGTCCATTGGCCATCACTCATTGCCAGGTCAAGGAAATGTTGCCGGATAGCGTCTCAGTGGTTGAAGGCGAACTCGCGCGAGTTCAGGAGAGCCCAGAACAGATCCTCGGCCGCCTCGTGGAGCGTCTTGGCCTGCGACAGCTCGGCCGACCAGTGGGCCGATTCTTCGGAGGTCGGCGGCCGGCAGAGGGTCCGGAAATACAGGTTCTCGACGATCTCGTCCGGGCTCGGGCTCAGTTCGAGGAGGTTCGCCAGGTAGCCGCGCGGGCTGGAAACCTTCTCCTCGACCACCGGGCCGCCGATCACCAGGAGGGACTGGCGGAGGCTCAGGGCCGGGTTGGCGACCGAGGCGCAGCCGTTGACCCGTGAGCAGCGTCCGAAGGCTTCGAGGATCGTGCTCCGGGTCGCGGGGTCTTGGATCTCGATGGCCCGCTTGCCGGCGTTCTGGATCCCGCCGAACTGGTTCACCACGTCGGTCGCCTGGGCCAGGGCGTCGGCCATCTGGTGGGCCGTCAGGGGCCGGGGTGTCTGGTGCGAGAAGAGCCGGTTGTCCCCCTCGTTGCCCGGGACGGTGGTCGAGGCCAGGGCATACGCCTCGGAGGTCGCGACGGTCCGGATCAGGTCGCGGAGGTCGTACTTGTGCTCGACGAAGTGCCGGGCGAGGGCGTCGAGCAGTTCAGGGTGGACCGGCGGGTTGGATCGCGAGAGGTCGTCGGGAGGGTCGGCGATCCCCTTGCCGAAAAACTGGGCCCAGGCCCAGTTGGCCATCGCCCGGGCGAAGAACGGGTTGTCGGGCGCGGTCATCCAGTCGGCGAGTTGGGCCCGGGGGTCCTCGTCGTCCTCGGACTCGATCGCCTGGCCGGTCAGGAGCCGGGCCTCGGCGGGTTTGTGGGTCCGGAGGTGCTCGACGGAGCCTTCGGGCTCGATCTTGACGACCGTCTTGTTCATCATCCCGGGCCCGCCCCCGGAGCGCTGGACCTTGGCGAAGGTGGCGACCAGGCCGAAGTAGTCGTCCTGGGTCCAGACGTCGAAGGGGTGGTCGTGGCACTGGGCGCAGCGGATCCGGAGGCCGAGGAACCGCTGGGCGGTCTTCTCGGCCGAGACCTTGGGATCGAGCCCTTCCAGGGCGTAGGCGACCGGGCCGCCGGTCTCCTTGTTGCTGGGGTCGCCGATGGCGGTGAGCAGCTCGCGGACCATCGCGTCCCAGGGGGCGTTGGCCAGGATCCGCTTGGAGAGCCAGGTCTGGTAGGTGATCGCGGCGTTGCCCAGGTCGGGGCGGCCGGTGGTGATCTCCAGGAGGTCACCGAGCTTGAGCTGCCAGAACCGGGGGAAGTCGCGGCCGGCGATCAGGGCGTCGACAAGCTTGGTCCGCTTGGCGGGGTCGGCGTCCTTGAGAAACTCGCGGACCCGCTCGGGGATCGGCTGTTCGCCGGTCAGGTCGAGCGAGACCCGGCGGATGAAGGTCGCGTCGCTCGACGGCGGGCTCGGGGGGACCTTGAGCGATTCGAGCCGCCGGAACAGGGCGTCGTCGATGAAGTTGGCTCGGGGGCGATGGGCGAAGTCGTATTTCAGGTCGGGGTTGATCAGGGTGGCCATCCGGGTCGAGACCACCTGCGACCCGTAGCGGACCACCAGGTCGGCCTCGGCTCGCCGGAGGAGCCTGGCCAGGCCCCGGCCGTCGACGCCGAGGACCGAGTCGTCGTTGACCCGGTAGGTGGCCAGCCTCGTGACGTCGCGATCGTGGCCGTCGGCGAAGTGGGCGACCACCCGGAGTTGCTGCGTCCCCGGCTCGTCGAGCCGGACCTCGCCGGGCTCCACGGTGAGCCGGTCGAGCTTGCCGTGGTTCTTGGGCGACTCGAAGGGGACGCCCGCCTTGAGCCAGGCCAGGAGCGTCGCGAACTCCTCCGAGCCCGGCCGGATCCTCGGGCCGCCGACGTGCGGTATCGTCCCGGTCGCCTTGGCGAGGAACAGGCTCGACTCGGGCCGGATCGGTGAGAGCCGGCGCTCGCCTAGGTCGCGCGTCAGGCCCCGATGGTCCCCCTCGGGGTCATAGCCGAAGAGCGACAGGTGGAACCCGTTTTGCCCCTCCCCCCGCCCGTGGCAGCCACCGGTGTTGCAGCCCGAACGGGTCAGGATCGGCTCGATGTCCTGGAGGAACGACCAGGACCGCGGGGAGTCGCCCACGACCATCTCGGCCTCGGCGGCCGAGCCGCCCGAGGTGGCCCGGATCCGCGCCTTGCCCGGCTTCACCGGCCGGACGTAGCCGCCGGCCTCGACCTCGACCACGCCCGGAGGCTCGGACTTCCAGCTCACGACCGCCGTCAGGTCGCGGCGGCCGCCGTGCTCGCCGGAAATGTCCACGACCATCTGGATCCCCGGGTCGCCCGCCAGGATCGTCCCCTTCTCGGGCTGGATCCGGAGGGGCGGCGGCGGAGTCGGCGCCGGCTTCGGGGCCGAGACCAGCGGGGAGGTCAATGGCGAACCCCCGGCCGTCGCGGGGCCCGATCCCGGCTTGTCCCGGCCGCAGCCGCCCGCCGCGATCGAGCCGCAAATCAGGGCGATCGCCAGGTTGGCACGACGCTTCAAGGGCTCCCCCCTTCGGGTCCGGGTCCGGCCGGTCGAGGCCATGACAAGAGTCGGCGGTCCACCTAATCCTAAATCGTTAAGGCCAATCTCGCAAGCCTGGGCCGATGATTCCCTTCATTTCCCCCCTCTAATGCTGGACGGAGGTGTCCTGGCGAGTAAGATTTCTGAAAGGATCGAAAGGACGAGCCGAGGCGGAATGATCGATGATCCTGACACCGGCGGCGCAGAAGTTCGTCCTTCACTGGGGCGAGATGGGCCAGGCCTGGGGTATCAACCGGACGATGGCGCAGGTCCACGCCCTGCTCTTCGTCTCGCCCGAGGCCCTCGACGCCGAGGAGGTCAGCCGGCTCCTGGACGTGAGCCGGTCCAACGTCTCGACCAGCCTCCGGGAGTTGATTACCTGGGGGGTCGTCCGCCGGGTCCACATCATCGGCGACCGCCGCGATCGCTTCGAGGCGCTCAAGGACGTGATGGACACCTTCCGGGTCATCATGGCCGAGCGCAAGCGACGCGAGATGGACCCCACCATCGCCCTCCTCGAACACTGCGTCGCCGAGTCCAAGGGGGGCGACTCCACCGACGAGTATACCCGCGAGCAAATCGACAAGATGCTCGAATTCTGCCGGATGGTGACCGCCTGGTACAGCCAGATCGAGCGGCTCCCCCCGTCGGCCCTCCAGTCCCTCTTCCGGGGCGGCGCCCGGCTCGCCCGCCTGTTCGGGCCCAGGCCGTCGACCCCGGCAAGCCCCGGTCGCGTGGACGAACCCGAGCCGTCGGGGACGGGGTCCGAGGGCTGATCGAGCCAGTCACTTCGGCGCGGCGGGCTTGCCCTTCGCTGGCGTCGCCCGCTTCGGCTGGGCTCGCTCGGCTCGGGCCCGAAGGGCGGTCTCCTCGTAGGCGCGGACCGCGTCGTCGTCCAGGTAGCGCTCGATCAGGTTCTTGGTCTCGGCGAGCTGATTCCGGGCGTGCCGGGTCAGGACGGTGGTTTTGAGTTCCGCCTCCTGGCGTTCCCCTTCCTCGCGGATCCGATCGAACCGCGCCTGAAACTGGTCGCGGGGAGTGAGCCTCCGGAACTCCCGGATCGACTCATCCAGGCCGGCCCAATCCTCGCCCTCGACCCGGGCCTTCATCCGCGATTCGAGACGCGACCGGACGGCGACCACGTCGACGATGGCGTCGCGGAGCGTCTCCAGCTTCGCCTCCAGCGCGACGGTCAGAGGTTTCGGGTCGATCAGGAGGGTCCGCTCGACCGGGGTCTCGCCGGGCATCACCGGGACGTCGACGATCGGCTCGTCGTCGCCGGCCATCAAGCGGAGACTCACCAGACCGTCGGCGAACTTCGGGGGGAGCACGATCCGGCCCTCGCGGTCGGTCGTCCCGACCTCGAAGGGCCGGGGACCGGCGGGGATCGCCCGGGCGACCAGCCGGTAGCCGGCGGCGGGCTGGCGGTCCCCCCGGGTCAGGAACCGGAGCCGGGTCGGGGTATCGGCGGGCTTGATCCCCAGCGCGACCAGCCGGTTCTTCCGGGCGTATCGGTTGGTTAACGGATCGCCGACGCCCCGGATGATCTCGCAGTGGGCCACCGGGCCATCGAGCCGGTCGACCCGGAAGTACGAGTAGGGGACCTCGCGGATCTCCGGGGTCGAGCCGTCGAGCTTGGGGAAGATCCGGAGGGCCCGGAAGATCGTCCCGACCGGGGCGACCTCGCCCATCGGTGAGGAGGCCCGGAGCGAGCCCCCCTTGACCAGGAACGAGACGCCGCCGTCCTTCGACTCGCCGACCTCGGCCGACGGCCCGAACATCGCCAGGGCGAGCTGGAGCAGGCCCCTGGCGGCGTCGACCGGGTGCGCGACCTCGCGGCGGTGGACCTCGCCCAGCCAGCCGGTCGGGACGTCCAGCTCCCGCCCTTCGATCACGAACCCCGGGCCGGAGCCGCTGACCCGGATGATCCAGAGCTTGTCGCCGTCGCCGGCGAGGCCCTTGAGGGCGTCGGCCTTCAGGTCCTCGATCGCGAAGGCCGAGAGCCGATCCTCCCCCCCGACGACCCCGACCGACCAGGGCTCGCCCACGAACCGCCGGGTCAGGCCGAGCCACTCGTCGAGGATCGCGCCTCGGCGGGCGGCGTCGACCCGACTCGAAGGTCCGAAGGAGACGAGGGCCCGGATCGCGTAGGGCACCCGGTCGATCGGCTCGCCCTTCGGCGGGGCCTGGGCCGGAACCCGGGATGCCGGGCTCAGCAGGACCAAGGCGGCGAAGGCGAGGCGGGTCATCACGGCTCCCTGGCGAACCACGGCTGGACCTCCCATTCGGCGATCCCTTGATACAGACGGTCGGCGGCACTGGACGGACCCCGGAGGTTGACCCGCCAGGCGTAATGGTCTTGCAGCTCCCAGAGTGGGAGGACGGGAAGCTCGTCGCGGGCCTCGCGGTCGATCTGGAGGGCCAACGTCCGGGCCGACGTCGTCTCGGGGGCCCGGTCGAGCTGGATCAGGAGTTGCAGGATCCGGGCGCTGGCGGCCGAGGCCAGCGCGTCGGCCGATCCGGGGGCGTCGTAGCCGGGGACCAGCAGCGGGCCCGCGTCCAGGAGCGGCCGGCCCGGGCGGGAGGCCCGATAGGCCAGGTCGAACCGCCGGCCCGAGCGGAGACCCGATTCGAGCTCCGATTCGGGCCGTTCGACGAGCTGGACCGCCACGCCGATCAGCCCGAACGCCTCGGCGATCTTGGGGCAGACGGCGCGGGCCTCGGCGATCGACGGATATTCCAGGGTCAGCCGGATCGGGTTCCCGCCCAGCTCCTTCCGGGCGGCCGAGGCCAGTCCCTTCGCCAGCAGGGGGTCATACTCGAAGGCGGCGACCCCCGGCGCGTCCACGAAGCTGCCGTGGACGAACGGGCCGTCGGCCACCCGATTCGCCTCGTCCGGCGGCCTCCGGAGGACCACCTCTTCGAGCAGGACCCGCCGGTCGATCGCCAATGACAGGGCCCGGCGGAGCTTCCGGCTGCGTAAGGCGGGCGTCCGGGCGTCGATGGCAATCCGATGGACGCTCGGCGTTGCGTAGCGACCGACCTTGTACGTGGAATCCTTGGCGATCTCGGCCAGCCGATCGGGCGGGAGGTGTTCCAGGAGCGCCACCTCCCCCCGCGCCAGAGCCTCCAGGGCGGCCCAGGGTTCGGCGAACCGGACCTCGCGGATCCTCCGGACCTTCGGGGTTCCGGCGGTCCCGGCGGGGCCCGAGGCCCGGAGGAGAGTCCCCCAGCCGTCGGGCTCCCAGCGATAGGGGCCGTCGCCCACCGGGAGCCGCCCCTGGCCATCGACCGAGACCCAGCCGTCGGCGGCGGCGTGCGCCGGGCCGATCGGATCGAGGAGCCAGGCTTCGGGGTTCGTCCCCGAGCGGGTCAGTCGGACCTCGACGCGGTCCTCGCCGGTGGCCTCGACCCGATCGAGCAGCTCGGCCCATCGGGCGTCATAGCCGGGGGATTCGGGGAGCGCCCGGTCGGCCAGGGAGCGGGCCAGATCGATCGCCGAGGCGGGCCGCGAGCCGTCGGACCAGGTCGGGCCGGGCTTTAAACGGATCTTGAGCCCCTTGCCGAGGTCGGTGATTTCGAGGCTTCCGAGGAGCTGGCCGGGGGCCTCGCCCCGGATGGCCGCGTCGGTGTCGGCGGCCAGGGCGGGGAGGTAGAGGAGCCGGGCGACCCGGTCGGCGGCCGGCGAGCGCGGGAATGGGCCGACCGGTCCGGCCAGGTCGGCCACGGCGACGGTCAGCGTGGGCTCGGCCCGGAATGCCTCGCGATAGGCCGCCTCCAGGCCGTCGAGGCCCGGCCAGATCCGGGCGGCCTCGGCCAGTCGGTCGACCCGATCGGCGGCGGGGGAGCGGGCCGCCGCCTCGGCCTGCTCCTTGGCCAGGGCGGCGAACCGGCCCCGGATTGACCGGGCCTCGGCGTGCCCGGGCGCGACCTGTTCCAGGTCACGGAGCAGCCGGCGACCCGCCAGGAAGTCGCCCAGGTCGATCGACCGGGCGATCCGCCGGGCATGGGAGGCCGCGAGTCGGTCGCTCAGGCCGGGATAATCGGGCTTCCGGGCGTGGAGGTCGTTCAGGAGCTGGAGCCCCCGGGCGTTGTCGGCCACCAGCGCCGCGGACCCTTCCTCGAACAAGAGCCGGTTGACCCGGTCGTCGAGCCCCCGCCAGGCCGGATCGCGGGTCCGGACCAGGAGGAACCGCTCGAAGGCCCGGGCGTAATCTCCCTCCTTGACCAGCCGGTCCCCCTCGGCCAGGAGCATGTCCTCGAAGTACTCGACCGCCTTGATCGACGCCCGCTTGACCTGAAAGTCGCGCGGCTCCCCCTGGAGGACGTGGACGATGATCGGCGGTTCCTCGTCGTCGCCGTCCCGCTTGGTGAACGGGTCGTTCTTGCGTCGCCGCTTGTCGTCGGCCTTCCGGGCAGCCTCGTCCTGCTCGACCAGGCTCCGCCCTTTCTTGGGGTCGACCGGCGGGAGGGGCCGGGGGTCGAGCGGCTCGACGTCGAAGTCCGAGCCGTCGACCAGGGTGATCCGGTCGAACGGGGCCGACTTGAGGAGGTCGCCGCCGTTCGCCCGGGCCGGGGCGGGTGCTTGCCCGAGCCCTCGGGCGGCCATGAGGCAGGACCCGGCGATCACGAGGGCCACCGCCCCGGCCATCGCCGGGAGCTTGCCGGAGGTCTTGGAGGCTATCCGGGATCGAAAATGTTTGATGGCCAATGAGTGATGATCGATAAGCGGGGCGACATGCAATGCCGGCTCCGGGGAAATCGTCCTGGATTTCTCGCCCATCAACCATCGTCCCTTGGCCATCAATCGTTGCCAGGTCAAGGAGATCTTTCCGGATAGCCGCTTGGGTCGAGTCATGGCGCGGGCCCTCCCGGGGAATCCGCGAGGCTTCGAAGGGCGAGGACCCGGACCGTCCCCAGGCCGGTCGGGACGACCAGGTCGGCCCCGGCGGCGAGGGGCCGGCCGGAGGGGAGCACCTTCAAAACGAGCCGGGACTGCAAGGTTCCGTCGGCCATCGCCAGCCGCTGGATCGAGCCGTCAAGCCCGAGGAACCAGGCCGAGCCTTCCAGGAGCAACGGCGGCCCGGCGGGGGGGCCTTCCCTGAGCTTTGCCGTCCAGAGCCGCCGGCCGTCGGGCCCGAAGGCCGCGACGCCCCCAGCCGCGTCGACCACGAAGGCGTGATCGGCCACGGCCACCGGCCCGATCAGGCGGGGGGCTTCGAGCGGCCAGCTCCCCTGCGGGCCGAGTCCGCGGGCGGCCAGCGACCGGACCCGGCCGTCCCGGGTCGCGACCACGACCGAGCCGCCGGTCGAGGCGACCTCGGCCGCGATCGGGCTGTCGAGCCGGGCCTCGGCGGTCACCGTCAGGCGGGGCCGGCCCGAGCGGTCGACCGCGATCCGCCGGAGGGTCGCATCGGAATCGCCCAGCGCGATTGCGTCCCCTCCGAGCGGGACCGGCGTCCGCCACCGGATCGGCCGCGAGCGGTCGAAGGGCGGGACGTAGGGGTCGGCCGTGGTCATCCCGGTCCTGGGGTCGACCAGGTAGACCCGGCCGTCAGTCCCCGGGATCAGCAGGTCATTGCCCAGGGCGAGGGGGTCCGAGGCGAGCGGCGCGGGGAGGTCGACCGCCCGGAAGTCGCCGATCGGGCCATTCCGGACCAGGATCCGGGCCGAGCCGGGTCCGGGGACGACCACGGTCGCGCCGCCGACTTCGAGCCGACCGGCGGGGCTTCCGGGGAGCCGGAAGGAGCCGGGCCGGGGGAGGGCTTGCTCCTCGAAGCCGCCGAGCCGGAGCCGGTCGCGGCCCAGGGTGATCGGGCGGCCGTCGATGGCCAGGCCGGTCAGGGCGTCGCCGGACTCCGAGGCCGCCAGGGGGACCGGCCACGGGGCCCCGAGGGCGGTCCGCCATCGGACCTCGCCGGAGATCGGGTCAAGTCCCCAGAGCGCGGTCCCGGGCCCTCCGGGGTCCTCCTGGGAGAGCACGAGGATCCGGTCGAAGGCTTGTGGGGGGGCCAGGGCCGGTCCGGCCTCGCCCAGGGTCCAGGACGCCGCGAGCCGGCCGCGCTCCAGGTCCAGCTCGTAGCGGCCGGAGCGGGACGAGGCGACGGTGAAGTCGCGATCGGTCCGGGCCCGGCCAAAGGCCGGCCCCTCGGGCTCGGTCCCGGGGGCGACCCGGCCGACGGGCGTGAACGGGACCTTGGCGTCGTAGAGGCCGATCGCGTAGGCCGCCAATTCGCCCCGGTCGCTGCTCGACCAGATCACCGGGCCCGACGAGGCCGGCGTCGACCGGGTCCAGCCAGCGACCGGGATCTCCTGCGCCGGTCGGAGCTTGGTCCCGGCCTCGTCGATCACGAAGACCCGCCATCGCCCCTGATCGGGCAAGTGGTTCTCGGGGAGGACGAAGAACCGACCGGCCCGCCCCGGCGGGCAGGGGACCGACCCGGCCTCGTGCCCCAGGTACTCCACGGCCGCGCAGGCGGGCGGCCCGAGCGTCAGGACGAAGAGGACGTCCTCGTCGGCGAGCTGATAGAGATGCTGGGCCGAGTCGTCGGCCACCGGGGTCCGGGCGAGCTTCCGGCCGAGCTGGAGCGTCCCCCGGAGGGCCCCGGTGGCGAGGTCGAGTTCGAGGAGCCGGCCATCGGAGGCAGGCTGGAGGACGAGATTCCCCAGGATCAGGGGCGGGTCGACGACCGGCCCGCCCATCTCCTGCCGCCAGATCAGGGCCCCGGTCCGGCCGTCGACCCGGATCAGGTCGTCGGATCGGGCGTCGACGACGAGAGCCGAGGGGGTGTCTCCCGCGATCGCCAGGGGCGGAAACGGGCTGGAGGAGCCGACGGGCACCTGCCAGAGCGGGGCGCCGGTGGCGGCGTCGAGCCCGAAGGCCAGGCCGTCGGCCAGGGCGTAGGCGACCGAGCCGCCGGCGGGCTTCCGGCCCGGTTCGAGCCGGAGGACCAGAGTGGTCGGCGGCCCGAGCGGCTCCACGCGGGGCTCGGTTTCACCGGGACGGCCGGAGGGGTCGAAGGCGACCGCCCGGCGGATCAGGTCGTTGGCCCGGACAAGGCGGGCGACCACCTCGGGGTCGGCGGCCAGGTCGCGATACCGTCGGGTCAGGGCGTCGCGGGCGGCGTAGGCGTCGCCCGGCCGGTTGGCCTTGAGGGCGGCATCCATCGCGGCGAGGGCCGAGGCCCGGTCGCGACTCCTGGCGATCGCGGCCCTGGCCCTGGCGAGCTTCTCGGGGACCTTGGACCGCTCGATCAGCGAGGCGGCGGCCTGGCCGGCGACCCGGACGTGGAGCCTCAACGCGGACTCAGCCTGGGCCAGGGCTCCGGGGTCGGCCTGCTCGGCGGCCCGGTCGGCCAGCCCCTCGGCGGCCTTCCGGACGTCCTCGGCGAGGTCCATGTTGGCGTCGCGGTACTCGGGGAGCGGGCCGACCTCCTCGACCATCGCGCGGGCCTCGGTCAGGGCGGCCCCCCACGAGGCCCCGACCCGCCCGGTGTGCTGGCGGACCCGGGCCAGGGCCCGGAGGACCCGGGCCTTGCCGGCCCGGAGGTCGTCTGGATTCGCCGCGAGGAATCGGTCAAAGCCCCGGATCGCGTTGGGGAAGTCGCCCCCGTCCATGTCCTCGACGGCCCCGCCGTATTCCCGGTGCGCGGTGGCCCGAGAGATCCCCCGCCAGAGCACGGCGCTGAACAGGACCAGGACCAGAAAGGTGACGACCAGCCCGACCACCATCGGCGAGGTGAAGACCCGGTCGTCCCCCGGCGCCTGCTCGAACGACGGGACGATCGCCCGGATCCGGTCGGCCAGCGGCGGCTCCTCCTCGGAGGCCGGGTACTCGGCCGACTGCTCTCCGTACTGCCTCATCGCCCCACTGATCGAGATCGACGGCGAGTCTTCGGGCCCTTGGTCATCCCCCTGGTCCCGGGGCTCGCCGGGGCGGTACTTGATCCGGCGGAGCGGCGCGTCGGGGGTACTCATCGGGTAGGGCGACTCGATCGAGGGCGGGGCCATCTCCATCCGGGCGAACCCGGCGGCGGGCCGGGCTTCGGGGTCCGGGCCGGCGGCGGGGGCCTCCTGGATCACGGTCTTCTCGCCGTGGTCGGGCCCGTCCTCGACGCTGATGAGGAAGATCCGGCAGGGGCCGACGCGAATCTCGTCCCCCTGATAGAGACTCTTGGACTTGACCCGGAGGCCGTTGACCTCGATCCAGGGAACTTCGGGCGAGGCATCGGCCTTGAACCGGCGAGTCTTCCAGCGGATCCGGCCGTGGAAGGGCTGGACCCCGGGGCCATCCAGGACCACGTCGCACATCGGGTCGGACCCGAACATCGCCGGGTGGTCGCGGCCGATCCGGATCCGCCGGACCCGGCTCCCGGCGTCGTGGACTTCGAGGGTGGCCATGGGTCCGAGCGAGTCCTCGCGAGGCGGCCGATCCGGTCCGATCAGCGGAGGGTTTCTTGCGAGAGGACCTCGAAGGCATACGAGGCGCCGGCCTGGGCCACGCCGAATCGGGTGCTCCGGATCTCGGCGGGCTGGCGGCCCTTGTAGCGGACTTCGAGCTGCTCCAGGGTCGCCTCGACCTTGGCGGGGTAGAACTGGAAGATCACCCCCTCGCCCACTTCGAGGCCGGCCTTGGAAAGGAGGGCAAGGTCGGACTCCTTCCGCCCCTGGCCGCGCCAGACGAAGAAGAGTCGCTTGTCGTCGGCCCCGGTCCCCCGGCGGGTGGTCGGCCTCGGCTCCGAGAAGTTCGCGGCGTAGATGAGCTGGTTGCCCGAGACGATGGCCAGTTCTACCCCGAAAGCGTCGAGCTGGCGGGCGTATTCCTCGGCGGTCTGGCCGGTCTTGTACTGGATGCTCCAGCGGTCCTCGCGGCGGACCCCGCCGTCGCCGGGCCCGAAGCCATAGCCAGGACCCCCGGTCCCGAGCTTGGACCGGCGCTTCCCGGTGGCGATCCGGCCGCCCCGGGGCATGACGGCGGAGACGTCGACCTCGGCCAGGGCCTGGCCCGCCTCGGCCACGGTATCGAGCATGGCGGCGGGGCGGGCCTCGACGCTGGGCTCCTCGAAGTCGCTGGCCTCCTCCTCGTTGTTTGAGGCCATCTCGGCCGCCGCGCCGCCGGGGACGTCGACGGCCTCGGTGCTCCCGACCGCGCCGTCGGGAGTCCCGCCGCCGCCGCCGCTGACCTCGATCACCATGACCGGCCGGGTCGCCCTGGACTGGTAGGCCGAGGTCGTCGCCGCGATCACCGAGAGCCAGCCGAAGACCAGGAGCGCGCCCAGGATCACGGCCAGCAAGAGCGAGGTGACCCGGTCGTAGGCCGACTCGCCGAGGATCCGGGCCTGGGCCGGCGCCGGGCCGGCGGGCCCGCTCACGGCGTCCTCCGGGCGGGGTCGGCCGGTTTGGGGGGAGCGGGGGATGGCCCGGGGCTGGCGGGCTCCTCGTCCGAGCCGGCGAGGGGTCGGGTCGCCTCGAACCACTCCCGCCAGCGGGCGATGGCGGCCTCGCGCTGCTCCGGGGTCGCCGAGGGGGCCGGGCCGAAGCCTTCGATCTTCCGGGAAAGGAGCTGGAGGCCGAGCCGGGCTTCGACGACCACGGCCTCGTCGGGGTCGCGGAGGGCCCCGAGCAGGGGCGGGACCATCGCCAGGTCGCCGGTCCGGGCCAGCGACCAGGCGGCGACCCGGCGGACCCCCTGGTCGGGGTCGCTCAGGAGCTTCCGGAAGCGGTCCTCGAAGGGCCGGAGCGCCGCGGGCCCCTCGGTCCGGTAGCGGCCGACCAGCCCGGCCAGGGCGGTCGAGGCGTCCTCGACCCGGGGGTCTTCGAGGGCGGCGAGCATCCCTTCGATGGCGCCATCCATCGGCCGGGCGACGACGTGCCCGCCGGCCACCGAGATCTGGCTGAGGTCGCGCGGGAGCCCTCGGCCGCCGATCAGGGTTCCCGCCCCGAGCCGCCGGACCTGGATCTTCCGGATCGACTTGGCGGTCGACTTGGTCAAGAAGAGGATCGCCCAGGACGTGTTCGGCCCCTCGCCATAAGAGGACGAGAAACTCCCGTCGCCCCGCTGGGTGGAGGCCAGGAAGCGCTGGCCCTCGGCGAACCAGTCGCGGCGGCCGAGGGTGGCCTGGTCGGCGAGGCCCCCGATCCGCTCGATCCCGTAGAGGGCGTAATACGGCGAGTGGCCGATCAACTGGGGGTTGCCGGTGGTGAAGTTGGCGGCGAGCCAGCCGATCCCGGCCCGGACCGACTGGGAAATCTTCTGCGGGCCGGCCTCGGGGATGTAACGCTTCCGCTCCCCCTCGGCAGAGAGCGGGACCATCAGCGGGTGGGCGACCCGGACGGCCGCCCGATAGGGGGCGAGCTGACGGTCGCAGATCAGGAGGCTCCCGACCCCGGCGGCCGTCATGGCGATGGTGTCCGCCATCGGGCTGTCGCGGTGGTAGTTCCACCCCCCGGCGCCGTCCTGGACCGACATGTACCAGATCGCGGCCCGGTCCCAGACCGACGGGGCGACCGCGACCCCGGCGTTCTCGGCCTCCCAGAGCCCGAGCACGGCGTACTGCGAGATCGAGGTGTCGCCGTTGGGCCGGCCCATGTAATCCCACGACCCGTTGGCGTTCTGCCGACCCAGGAGATACTGGGCCGCCGCCTCGATCTCGGCCCGGTGGGCGGAGGCGTCGAGGTTGACCAGGAAGAGGACGACCACGGCGGCCTCGTAGACATCGACCCCGCTTCCCCCCTCCGGCTTGTATTGCGACTCGGTGAACCGGGTCAGGACCAATGCCAGCGGCTTGGCCACGGAGGGGTCCTTCGCCGGGACGTCGGCCTTGACCAAGGCCAGCCCCGCCAGGGCCGCCTGGCCCACGCCGCCGCCGCCCCCCACCCCTCGGAGGTATTGCACGGCCCGGGCGACGACCGGGTCGGCCTGGCCGGAGGCCGTCCGGTGGGCCCCGACCGTCACGGCGAGCAAGACGACGACCGGGAGGAGGCGGACCATGATGGGGGGCAAGCTCCGCGAGGTGCCGGCCGACCGTCGCGGCTTGACTCTCATCTTACAAGGGCCGTCCCCCGATGGCGAGACGGGCGGCGATTCGCCCGTGAGAACCGGGTCGCGATCGATGGTCCGGGGCGGTACAATCCGAGGTCGGGCCGGGGGCGGGGTTTCGGCCCGGGGTACGCTGGTGCGGGTTTGCGGGGGGCTCGGGTGGCGGACTTCTCGGCGGCAAGGCCCCGGCGGCTCCTGGTCCTGGGCAGCGGAACCTCGACGGGCGTCCCGATGATCGGCTGCGATTGCGCGGTCTGCCGGTCGGACGACCCCCGGAACCAGCGGACCCGCGCCAGCGTCCTCCTGACCCTCCCGCGCGGCAACCTCCTGATCGACACCTCGCCCGAGATGCGGCTCCAACTGGTCCGCGAGCGGGTGATGCTGGTCCACGCCATCGCCTACACCCACCACCACGCCGACCACCTCTTCGGGCTCGACGACGCCCGGCTCTTCCCCAAGGCGATCGGCGGCCCGGTCCCGATCTACTGCGAGGCCGAGACCGAGGACACGATCCGCCGGGTCTTCCACTACGCCTTCGAGCCCCGGGCGGCCTCGATCCCGACCGGCGGCGTCCCCCGGATCGAGTTCGAGCGGATCGGCCCGGGCCTCCCCTTCGAGGCCCTGGGGCAGTCGATCCTGCCGATCCGGCTCGACCACGGCCGCTTCCGGGTCCTGGGCTTCCGGGTCGGCGACCTCGCCTACTGCACCGACGTCAGCCGGATCCCCGAGGAGAGCTGGCCCTTCCTGGAGGGGCTCGACACCCTGATCCTCGACGCCCTCCGGCCCGAGCCCCATCCCACCCACTTCAACCTGGAACAGGCGCTGGCGGCGATCGAGCGGGCTCGGCCCAGGAGGGCCTATCTCACCCATCTTTCGCACGCCTTCGACCACGCCGCGACGGAGGCCACCTTGCCCCCGCGCGTGGCTTTGGCCTACGATGGGCTCTCGCTGGAATTCTGACAGATCGTCGCGACAGGAGCCGAGCCGCGATGCCTCCCGACCCCACGCTCTCCGCCCGCCTCTCGCGGCATGGGCAGGAGCACCTCCTCCGCTGGTGGACCGACCTCGACGCCGCCTCCGGCGAGCGGCTGGCCGCCGAGGTCGCCGCGATCGACCTCGACCAGGTCGACGCCCTGTTCCACCAACTCACCCAGGACGATTCGGCCCCGAGCCCCGATCAGGTCCGGCCGGTCGAGGTCGACCGCCTCCCCCGGACCGACGGCGAGCGCGTGGCCCGCCGCCACGTCGCGGCGGTCGGCGAGTCGGCCCTGGCCGCCGGCGAGGTCGCCGTGGTGATCGTCGCGGGCGGCTCCGGGACCCGGCTCGGCTTCGACGGGCCCAAGGGGACCTACCCGATCGGCCCGGTCTCGGCCGCCAGCCTGTTCCAGATCCACGCCGAGAAGGTCGCCGCGCTGTCCCGTCGCCACGGCCGGACGATCCCCCTCTACATCATGACCAGCCCCGAGAACCACGAGGCCACCGCCCGGTTCTTCGAGGAGAACGCGAACTTCGGACTCCCGCACGTCCGGTTCTTCGTCCAGGGGCAGATGCCGGCCGTCGACCGCCAGTCGGGCAAGGTCCTCCTGGCCGAGAGGGGCCGCGTCGCCCTCAGCCCCGACGGCCACGGCGGGACCCTCTACGCCCTGGCCGCCCCCGGCCCCGACCCGGGCGTCCCGAGCTGCCTGGAGGAAATGGCCGGGCTGGGTGTCCGGACCCTGTTCTACTTCCAGGTCGACAACCCGATGGTCAAGATCGCCGACCCGGCCTTCCTCGGACTCCACCGCCAGGCCGACGCCGAGATGTCCTTCAAGGTGATCGAGAAGGTCGCCCCCGACGAGAAGCTCGGCGTGGTCGTCCGGGTCGGAGGCCGCCCCCAGGTGATCGAATACTCCGACCTCCCCGCCGAGCTGGCCGAACGCCGCGACCCCGACGGCGGCCTCCAGCTCTGGGCCGGGAGCATCGCCGTGCATGCCCTGGAACGGTCGTTCGTCGAGCGCCTGGCCGGCGGCGAAACCAAGCTCCCGTTCCACCGGGCGATCAAGAAGGTGGCCCACGCCGATTCCAACGGCGAGGTCGCCCGTCCCGACGCCCCCAACGCCGTGAAGTTCGAGCGGTTCATCTTCGACGCCCTCCCTCTGGCCGAGCGCTACGCCCTGGTCGAGACCGACCGATCGGTGGAGTTCGAGCCCCTCAAGAACGCCACCGGCCCCGACTCGCCGGCCACCGTCCGCCAGCGGATGAGCGACCAGTTCGCCGACTGGCTGGAGTCGGCCGGGGCCCGGGTCGAGCGTCGGCCCGACGGCTCGGTCCCCTTCGGGATCGAGATCAGCCCGCTCTACGCCCTCGACGCCTCCGAGTTGAAGTCCAAGCTCGCCCCCGGCCTGGTGGTCGAAGGGCCGCTCTATCTCCGTTGAGGATTAACCCGGCCTGCATCGACAGGTCTTTTGCGTTGGGGTGGCCTGGGTAGATTGCTATTACCCGGGCCACCAGTCGGCGAGTTGAACCGGGGCAAGATCGTTAGGGGACGATAATTTGTATCTGATGTATGTCGATGAAAGCGGCGATTCCGGCCTGCCCTCGGACAATTCGCCGACTCGCTATTTCTGCCTTTCGGGACTGGTAATCCACGAATTACGCTGGCGAGAGGTGCTGACGGAGTTGACGAGTTTCCGTCGCTGGGTCAAGAGGCGGTATCGTGTTTACCTCGACGACGAATTGCATCACGCCGAGATGGCCGGGAAGACCAAGAAACTCGCGGAATCGCTCAAACGATTACCAAAACACGAGCGCCTGGCTATCATCCGGCACCATGCCGACGAACTATCGAAATTGCCTGATTTAAATATCATTAATGTTGTGGTTGATAAGGCGACTGGGAAGCTGACGGACAAGGAGGCCGTCTTTCGCGGGGCGTGGTATCGACTGTTTCAACGTTTCGAAAACACCATCCAATATCGCAACTTCCCCGGCCCGAAGAATCCCTCGGAACGCGGAATGGTCTTCCCGGACAGCACCGATGGCGAGAAGTTGCGAAGGTATTTGAATCAGATGAGAGTCAGAAATCCCATCAAGATCCCCGGGACATCCGGCGGTTTCAACTTCGACGATCGGCCCATCGCCTCATTGATCGAGGATCCTATACCTCGCGAATCGCATCACTCTTACTTCGTTCAGGCCGCAGACCTCTGCGTTTTCCTTCTAAAGCAATTCATCGAACCGTCCAGTTATATGAAAAGACAGGGAGGAAATGTTTACTTCCGACGATTGGAGCCCGTGTTGTGCAAGTGGGCTAGCAACAGCGATCTCATGGGTATAGTGCGACTATAAAAAAGATGGGGCCCCCTTGCGGGGGCCCTGGTGGCTCCTACTACCCGAACTTCTCGGGTTTCAGAACCGAGTATTATTGTACCCTCTGGGGATTGACTTGGCAACCTCGATACTTTTGTCCAATCCAAAACGATCATCATAGACACAGGACTCGCATGCCCTCAAACAAAGCTTGGGGTAAAACACCGAGCAGGGTGGTCAAAGAGGGCTCCAAGGATCCGAGGTTATGCCTATTTAATAACGGCCGGCAGGTCGGGTGTTAATCTGGGCCGGATTTCGCGATATTGTCGAGGAAGACCGCATCGCCTTCCGTCGGGTGGTGGGAGCCCCGAGGGCTGGAGAGACGCATCCATGCTTCACGCAGTCGTGATGGCCGGTGGCAGCGGCACCCGGTTCTGGCCCAAGAGTCGCCGCAATCGGCCCAAGCAGCTCCTCCGGCTGCATGGGGACGCCTCCATGCTCCAGCAGACCGTGGAGCGGATCGCCCCGCTGGTCGCGCCGGAGCGGACCTGGATTATCACCGGGGCCGACCAGGCCGAGGCGGTCCGGGCCCAGTTGCCGGGCCTCCCCCGGGCCAATGTCGTCGCCGAGCCCTGCCCGCGCGACACGGCGGCCTGCGTCGGGCTGGCGGCGTCGATCATCGCCCGGCAGGACCCCGACGGGACCATGATCGTGATGCCGGCCGACCACGTGATCCGGCCGGCCGAGAAGTTCCAGGCCACCGTCCGGGCCGCCCTGGACGTGATCGACGCCGACCCCTCGGCCTTCGTCACCTTCGGGATCAAGCCGACCCGGCCCGAGACCGGCTACGGCTACATCGAGCGGGGCGAGTCGCTGGGGAGCCCCGGCGGGATCGCGCTCCACCAGGTCGTCCAGTTCCGCGAGAAGCCCGACCGGGCGACCGCCGAGCGGTTCCTGGCCGAAGGGCGGTTCGCCTGGAACTCGGGGATCTTCGTCTGGCGGGCCGAGGCGATCCTGGGGGCCCTGGCGGTCCACCGACCCATGCTCTCCGAGGCGCTGGGGCGGATCCGGAAGGCGCTGGGGACCTCCGAGGAGGCCCGCGTGATCGCCCGCGAATACCCGACGATGGAGAAGGTCCCGATCGACAAGGCGGTGATGGAGAAGGCCCCCAACGTCCGGGTCCTGGAGGTCGTCTACGACTGGAACGACGTGGGCGACTGGCGGGCCCTGACCGAACTGTCCGAGCCCGACCTCGACGGCAACACCATCCAGGGGGCCGTCCACGCGGTCGACACCCGGGGGAGCATCATCGTCTCCGACGACGGCGGCCTGATCGCCACCCTGGGGGTCGAGGGGCTGGTGATCGTCCAGTCGGCCGGGGCCACGCTGGTCGCCCGGATCGACCAGCTCGACAAGCTGAAAGCACTCGTGGAGGGGCTCGACAAGGCGGGACATGGCTCGACCCTCTGAAATTCTTTCACCGATGACGCGGATCCTCGGCCTCGACTTCGGGACCCGCCGGGTGGGCGCGGCCCTGAGCGACCCGGGCCGGTCGATCGCTACCCCGCTGGAGGTCTACGAGCGGAAGGCCCCCGGCCGCGACGCCGACCACTACCGGGCGGTCGTCCGCGAGCACGACGTCGACCGGATCGTCGTCGGGCTCCCGCTCCACACCGGCGGGGGCGAGAGCGAGTCCTCGGCCCAGGCCCGCCGCTGGGGGGCCTGGCTGGCGGGTGTCATGGGGCTCCCGATTGTCTTCTTCGACGAGCGGTACACCAGCGTCGACGCCGAGGACGTCCTCCGCTCGGCCGGGATCAAGCTCAAAAAGAGGAAGGACAAGCGCGACATGCTGGCGGCACGGATCCTGCTTCAGAACTACCTGGATGCCGGGTGTCCCGTGATCGAGGGGCCCCCAGTCCCGCTGGCCGACGAACCGACCCGAAGGGAGTGACGCCTTGGGCCAGATCACCACGCTGATCGTCGGCTGCGGCTACCTCGGCCAGCGCGTCGGCCGGATTCTGAGCGACCGGGGCGAGTCCGTCTACGGGACCACCCGGAAGGCCGAGCGGACCGAGGAACTAGCCGCCTCCGGGATCGTGGCCGTGGTGGCCGACGTCCTCGACCCCGACTCGCTGGCCGCCTTCCCCGAGGCAGACCGGGTCCTGTACTGCGTCGGCTTCGACCGATCGGCCGGCGTCCCGATCCGGACGGTCTACGTCGACGGCCTCCGCCACGCGCTCGGCCGGCTGATCGACCGGGCGGGCAAGCTGGTCTACGTCGGTTCCACCGGCGTCTACGGCCAGGATGACGGCGGTTGGGTCGACGAGGATTCGCCCGTCGCCCCCCGGACCGAGTCCGGCCGGGCCTGCCTGGAGGCCGAGACGGTGGTCCGGGGATACAAGGCCGAGGGCGAGCTCCCCTCGGCGGTCGTCCGGTTCTCCGGGCTCTACGGCCCCGGCCGGATCATGCGCCGGGAGTCGCTGCTCCGGGGCGAGCCGATCGTCGGCGACCCCACCAAATATCTCAACCTGATCCATATCGAGGACGCCGCCGCCGCCGCCGTCGCCGTGCTGGACCGCGGGAGTCCGGGAAGGCTCTACCTGGCTTCCGACGACCGGCCCGTCCCCCGATCGGAATTTTACGCCCTGGCCGCCGAATCACTGGGAGCCCCCTTGCCCCGCTTCGTGCCCCCCGAGCCCAGGAGCCCGGCGGCGGGCCGGGAGGAGTCGAACAAGCGGGTCTCGAACCGTCGGATTCGCGTCGAGCTGGGGCTGACCCTGCGATACCCGGACATCCGATCGGGCGTCCCGGCCGCCCTGGAGTTCCCTTGATGCTGATCCACCCGACCCACGACCGCCTCCGCCCCCGCCCCGGGCTCCTGACCTTCATCGGGGTCGTCAGCCTGATCTGGTCGTCGATGACCTTGCTAGGGTCGGTGGGGGCCGCCGTCCTGTTCCTGGTCCTGGGGGCGGGGAGCTGGTTCTTCGGGCCGATCGCCGGGGCGGTCGGGACGGTGGTCGCGGCCCTGGTTTTCCTCTGGCTGGCGGCGTCGTCGATCCTGGCAATCCTCCTGTTCCAGGCCGGCTGGAAGACCTTGAAGGACGACCCCGACGGGATCCGCCTGCACCGGCTCTGGGCCTGGATCAGCCTGGGGCTCGACATCGTCGGCCTCCTGGCCTCGGGCGGGACCGCCCCCAACTCCTGGACGGGAATCCTCTACGCCGGGGCCGTCCTGTCTATCACCAGCCAGCCCGAAGTCCTCGCCTACTTCGGCCAGGTCGCGCTCGCCGGGCCGAAGAAGCCGGGGGCCTGGACCGATGAACTGGCCTGACCTCGCCGACCCGGCCGGATCATCACGCCTCGAACCGAGGTCGGCCCCGATCTTGCATGGCTCTGACGATCATGACGCTCCCGGGACGTTCCCAGGGTGCGACAGCGTGCGGGAACGGGGGCGATGATGACGGACTCGAAACGGGCGTTTGAGCGGGCGATGCGGCTGGCGGTGGTCTCCGGGCTCCGGGCGACCTTCGGGATTGCCCTCCTGGAGGCGGCCTACGACCGGCCCAACCGGAAGACCTGGGCCCTGGCCGCCCTGGGTGAGATGGTGGTCGACAAGGTCCCGGGCGCCCCGAGCCGGTCATCGCTCCCGCTGATGATCCCTCGGGTCGCCGCCGGGGCCTACGTGGCCAAGCAGGTGATGGACCGCGAGGGGATCGAGGACCCGTGGGTCGCCCCGATCGGCGGGGCGGTCGCCGCCGGGGTCGCGGCGCTGGCCCCGAAGGTCCGGGGGCTCCTCCGCGTCGTCCTCGGTGTCCCTGGGCCGATCCTCGGGCTCCTGGAGGATTACCTCGCCCTGAAGGTCGGGGGCGAAGCCCTGGGGCTGAGCATGCAGGACGTCCAGCGGATCGGCGAGGAGTCGTTCGGCGACGTCAAGGGCTATGTCGAGTCGGTGGCCTCGCCGGATCCGAGCCTTCAGTCGGCCGGCGCTGGCTCGATGTAACAGCCGATCGGACCCTTGGAGATGCTCATCCGGGGGTCCGGTCCGTAGGATAGAACCTGCTCGCACTTCAGTTCGGCAAGCTCCTTGTGGGCCGTCAGGACGACGGCCCGCCCGGAGTTGTGGACCCGCCAGGTCAACCCCTCGGCGATCGTCAGCGAGTGGCCGAAGACCTTGACCATCAACTCAATAACATATTCAAATGTGTGCTCTTCGTCATTGAGGATGATGACGTGGTAGGGGGGCTGTCGGCGGGTTTTGGTAGTGGCGTCGGCCTTGCCTTTCGGTGTGGTCTGGGTGGTGACGATCGGCTCGGCCACGGCGACTTCGCCTTCGTCGGGCTCGCTCATCGTTCGGCTCCGTTCCGGGGACAGCGTTGGACCGGCGGAGGGCCCTTCGAGTATGATAGCGACCCGGGACTCGACAAGATAGCAAACTTCCGCAGCGAGGCAGCACGACACGACATGGCCGCCATGAGTCCCGGCACCGCCCTCCGCAATCTCCAGCAGGCTCAGGCCGGCTTGAAGAAGGTCCGCCAGCTCCTCCGACTGGCCCGCGAGTCCGGGGGCGAAGTCGACACCCCCCGGATCCTCAAGGCCGGCTGGGACGGCCTGGCCAAGGCCCACCGGATGCTCGCCGAGATCCCGGTCGAGGCCGCCACCGAGCCCGTTATGACCCGGCAACTCGCCCTCCAGCGTTACGCCACGGCCCTCCTGGTCCGGCTTCGTCGGCTCGCCCGGAACGAGCCCGGTGCCCTCGAAGGCGACGACGGGTCGGACGACGATGAGGCCTGAACCGCCCCGGGGGCCTCGACCCCCCGAACGCCGGAGCCCCGCCTCCAACCGGCCCGAGCCGGGCCCGGCGACCGCCCCCCTCGACGAGATCCCCGACCGGACGCTTGACGCACCCGCATCGCCGCCGACGGTCGCCGTCCGGTCGGCCGGACTCCATCCGTTCGTCTATCGGAAAATGATCATCGGCCCCGTCGGCCCGATCCGCCCCCGCGACGGCGACCTGGTCCGGGTCGTCGACCGCGACGGCCTCCCGATCGGCCACGGGCTCTGGAACGCCCGGTCGCAGATCAACCTCCGGATCCTCTCCGCCGGCGTCGAGGTCCCTGGCCCGGCCTTCTGGGAAGGCAAGCTAGATCGCGCCGTGGCCCTCCGCCGTGACCTCCTCAAGCTCGACGAGGACACCAACGCCTACCGGGTCGTCCACGCCGAGGCCGACGGCCTGAGCGGCCTGATCCTCGATCGGTTCGACGACGTCCTCTCCGCCGAAATCTTCAGCCTGGGGATCTACCAGCGGATCGGCCCGATCCTGGAGCGGGCGGCGGCTCGGGTCGGCACCAAGCATTTCCGGGTCCACGTCGACGAGCGGATCGCCCTGGCCGAGGACTTCCCCGGCCGGCCGGTCGCCACCCCGAAGCTCCCGCCCCGGGTCACGATCCGCGAGAACGGGGTCCGGTTCCGGGTCCAGTTCCAGGGGGGCCACAAGACCGGCTTCTTTTGTGACCAGCGCGAGAACCGGCTGGCCCTGACCCGGTTCACCCCCGGTCGGACCGTCCTCGACGCCTGTTGCTACACCGGGGGCTTCGGCCTCTACGCCCTGGTCAAGGGCGGGGCCACGGAAGTGACCAGCGTCGACCTCGATGAGAAGGCGGTCGCCCTGGCCAGGGAGAACGCCAACGCCAACCAGGTCCGGCCGACTTTCGTCCACGCCGACGCCTTTGGCTATATGCGGCAGATGGCCGCCAACGGCCGGACCTTCGGCGTGGTCGTCCTCGACCCTCCCAAGCTGATCCCGGGGCGGCTCGACATCTCGGCCGGGAAGCGCAAGTATTTCGACCTGAATGTCCTGGCGCTGAACTGCGTCGAGCCCGGCGGGATCCTCCTGACCTGCTCTTGCTCGGGTCTCCTGCCGATCGAGGAGTTCGTGATCCTGCTCCGGGCCGCCGCGCGGAAAGCCGGGCGGGCGGTCCAGATGCTCGCCCTGACCGGCGCCTCGGCCGATCACCCCGTCGGGCTGGAGGCGCTGGAAGGGGCCTACTTGAAGGCCGTCTGGCTCCGGGTCGGCGACCGGATTGCCGCGCCGTCGCTGGCCGATGATCTGAGCCTGGACGACGCCGGGGACGAGGACCCGCTTGAGGATCCGGACGAGTCGACCGGATTGGGCTCGGGGCGGCTTTGAGCGGCGGCAAGTCTGGGTTAGGATGAGTCCGAGCGGGATCCCCCGCGCCGTCCGACCGGTCGAAGCCGCTGGGGGCCGACGTGCCGAGCCTGACCGTCGAGAACTACCTCAAGGCCATCTACCTGATCGCCAGCCGCCGAGGCGAGGCGGAAGCCGTGGCGACCGGCGAGCTGGCCTCGTCGCTGAACGTCTCGCCGGGGACGGTCACGGGGATGCTCAAGACGCTCTCCGAGGCGGACCTGGCCACCTACACCCCCTATGAGGGGGCGAAGCTCACGGCCTCGGGCCGGAGGCTGGCGCTGAAGGTTCTCCGGAGGCATCGGCTCCTGGAACTCTTCCTGGCCCAGACGCTCCGGATGACCTGGGATGAGGTCCACGAGGAGGCCGAGCACATGGAGCATGCGGCCTCGGACCGACTGATCGACCGGATCGACGACTACCTCGGCCGGCCCGCCGTCGACCCCCACGGCGACCCGATCCCCGGGCCCGACGGCACGCTGACCGAACCAATGGGGACGCCGCTGGCGCAGCTCGGCCGAGGGCAGCGGTTCCAGGTGGTCCGGGTCGTCGACCAGGACCCGGCCTTCCTTCGCTACCTGACCGAGTGCGGCCTCGATCTCGGGGCCGAGGGGGAGCTGACCGAGAACCGCCCCGAGGCCGGGATCCTCGCCTTCCGCCTCCGCGACCGGAGCGCCGCGCTTGGGTTCGAGGCCGCCGGCAAAATCCTGGTCGCCCGGAAGCCCGACGACGGGGCCTGATCGCTGTTCGGTCAGTGGTGGCTGGTCTGGAAGATGTTCAGGGGTTCACCGACGCCCTGGATGAAGATGGAGGCATGAACCGTGACGGTCGCCCGATTCCCCCGATAGGAGATGTCCACCGTGCCCGCCCCGACCGAACTGGCATAGATCCCTCCCGAGCCGCCGCCGCCATTCGTGAGCAGGGCGAAGTGGGTCGGGCGACCCCGGGAGTCCACGGCGGCCGGGTCGCCGGTCAGGTTGGCCAGGATCACACCGCCGCTCTGCGTGCTCCGGTCGGACATCGAGATCGTCCCGGTCGTCGCCATGACGATCTCGGTCAGCGACGTCCCGGGATTCGAGGGGTCCGGGACGGTGATCGGCACCGAGTTCGGCGTGTAGTACCGCATCTGCAAGGTGCCGTGCAGGAACTGGTTGGTCGTGCCCGGGGCGAGGATATAGAACTGGCGCGACTGGTCGAGCAGTCGGGGCGGCTGCTCCTGGACCCGACCGGTAAACTTCGCGGTGAAATTCCGCCGGTTCGCCTCGTTCAGCCGGGGTGGCGCCACGTCGTTCGTCAGGCCGCTGCCGCCCAGGTTGCTGTTCATGACGACCCCGGTCACCGGGTCGACCATCAATGGACTGTTTCCGGAACCGCCCGACTGGCCCCCCTGACCGCCCGAGCCGCCGCCGCCGGAGGTCCCCGCGGCCGCTCGATGGACCCACATCGGCGAACCGATCAGCGGCGTCAAGGAGAGCAGCTCACGCCCTTCGAGGGCGTCGATCACCAACCGTCTTCGCCGGCCCATGGGATGGCTCCTTGCACGCCGCCTGGACGGCCTGGTCTCGTACGTCCCCTTCGCCTGAGGGCCCGGGGTCCCCGCGAAAGTCTGGGATCTCGAAGATCGCACGCTCATTCTTCGACCGCTCGACTCTCCGGCCGGATGGGATTCGCTTGGGTCCGGGATGCCCCCGATGGTTCATCCGGTACAGGTCGATTCGCTGACGCCCCAAAGCCTGGGCCGAGAGCCGACGGGCGCTTCCTTGACCCCTCCCAATTTCGGGAGGTGACGATCGAAATGACTTTGCGGGAATCGCTGATGTTTTGGATCCGGGCGGTCGAATGGATAGCACAGTGAGCCTCCTCGTTTCCTGGCCCTGCCCTCGCCGGGCCTTCGATCCGGGGTGACTCGTCAACGTACCGGGGCAAAGTTCCCGGGCCCTCGAACAGGAGACATCGAATCATGCGGAACCGTCGCACGTTCGTCCCGGAAAATCCGGCCGGCCTCTCGCTCGAAGAACGCCTGGCCCCCTCCTCGGTCTCGGGCTGGTTCGACCACACTTACCGCCAGATCCGGGACAAGATCGCGCCCCACCACCACAACCAGAATGCGGCGGCCGGGATCCAGCAGCTCTGGAACAATAGCGCCAAGCTGAGCCAGCCCCATCAAGATCCGGCCTTCCATCCCGGCTCGGCCCCTCACCCCGGCCATCATCATCAAGTCAAGTGAGGCGGTCCGGTTCCAGACTTCAGGAACGGAAAGTCGGGTCGGCCGGGCCGCCGGGCTCGCGGTCGACCCGGAAAGGGGCCAGGTCGACCCGAGGGGGCCGCCCGAGGACCAGGTCCGCCATCACCTCCGCGCTGGCCGGGGCGAGCTGGAGGCCGGCCCGCTTGTGGCCAGCTGCCATCATCACGTTAACATATCCGGGTACATTACCCAGGTATGGCTTGGAGTCGATGCTCCCTGGCCGGAGCCCGGCCCAGGATCGTTCGACCTCGGCGTCGGCCAGGCCCGGGCAGATCCGGCGGGCCTCGGCCAGGAGTCCGCGGAGGGCCTCGTCGGTGGTCCGGGTGTCGAAACCGACGTCCTCCTCGGTGGCCCCGACCAGGATCCGCCCGTCGTCGCGGGGGACCAGGTAGTTCTTGCCGTGCTCGACGATCCGGCGGATCCGGGGACGGCCTTCCCGGAGCAGGACGATCTGGCCCTTCAGGGGCGGGGTCGCCGCCTGGACCCCGAGCCCGGCCATCAGGCCGCCCGACCAGGCCCCGGCCGCGACCACCACCGACCCGCAGGCGAGGGGGCCCTCCTCGGTCCGGACCGCCGAGACCCGGCCGCCGGCCGACTCGAACCCCAGGGCCGCCCGGCCCGGCCGGATCGATACGCCCCGGACCTTCAGGGCCGCGACCAGGGCCTTGAGGTGCCGGGGGTTCCGGATCTGGGCTCGATCGGGCAGGTAGTACGCCACCAGGAGGTCGGGGTTGAGCCCCGGCTCGACCCGCCCGAAGTCGCCCGGGGTCAGCCGTTCGTAGACGATCCGCTCGGATCGCCACCGGCCGGCCGAGGTCTTCAGCTCGTCGTCCTCGGCGGGCGAGGCGGCCACGTCCACGCCGCCGGTCCGCCGGTAGCCGTTGTCGATCCCGGTCTCTTCCAGGAGCGCCCGGGACCATTCCGGGTACAGGACCGCGCTCCAGGATCGGAGCTCGACCGTGGGGTTGGTCTTGAGTCGCTCGGTGTGCGGCGGGATCATCCCGGCCCCGGCCCAGGATGCCTCCCGGCCCGGTTCGGCCCGGTCGAGGACCGTGGCCAGGACCCCCTGGCGGGCCAGCGCATAGGCGATCGAAAGGCCGATCACTCCGCCGCCCACGATCACCACGTCGGGGTGACTCATCGGCCAGGCCCCTCCAACGCCCGCCAGGTCGCCTCGGCGATCCGGTAGACCGAGCGATCCTCGCTGGCCAGGACGAGGTCGAGGCCGTCCCAGCAGATCGCCTCGACCCCGGGCGCTCCCAACCGGACGGTCGCCAGGAGCCGCCAGCCGGACCCGGCGTCGGGCTCGTAGACCCGGGCGGCGGACGTCGTCACGACGGCCAGCCGGCGACCGTCGGCCGAGAGGTCCGCGCCGGTGGCCGGCTCGGTGCAACCGGGAAGACTTGCGGACCGTTCGGGAAGTCCCGGCCGGAACACGGGGGCGGGCGGTCCGAAGGGGATCGAGTAGACCTCGGCCTCCCCGCCGTCGAGCCGCTTGGAGACGACCGAGACCCGGTTCTCGGAGACGAAAAGGCCCTCGGCGTCGAATCGCCCGCCGGCGGGGAACCGGTAGTAGGAGGCGGCCGACGGCTTCAAGGGGGCCCCGGCCGGCAAGGACGGGTCGGGCTCGTCGATCCGGTAGACCGCCCGAATCGGTAGGCGGAGCCCGTTATTGCCGATGTCGCCGAGGTAGAGGTGGCCTTGATCGTCGGCGGCGATGTCCTCCCAATCAATATTGGGGGCCTCGACCCGGTAGGCCCGGACCAGGCTCCCGTCCCTCCGGACGGCGAAGAGGGCCGGCGGGTTCCCGGAGTCATTGTGAACCCAGAAGATCCCGGGATGCTTGCGGCTCCGGACGATCCCCGACGCCTCGACGATCGCCAGATCGTCCAGCCGACCGATCCGCTCGGGGGCGGGACCAGCCGCGAATCCCGCCAGGACCATCAACCCCGCGATCGATCCTCGGATGCCCATCCTTCCCCCTTCGGCCCTGGGACCGATCCATCGTACCAGCCCGGGCCCAGCATCGCCAACCAACGGCCGGGCGCGGTCGGGGGCATTCCCCAGGTTCTTGGTCATCCGAGGGCCCCCTCTCCCCAACCCTCTCCCACAAGGGGAGAGGGGGCCGGAATCACTCCCTCTTTCCTCGTGGGAAGGAAGAGAAAGAGGGGACAAAAGGCGTCGAATCGACCGTGGTACGATCCTGCCCGCGTGGTCGGCCTTGCGGGTCGGGCCCCGGGCCGTCAAACTGGGGCCGGCGTCGAAAAACCCGGGCACTCGTCGGGCAGGAACCATGATGGAAAACCCCCAGGTCCGCCCCGGCGTGGTCCACGAAGGGCCGTCGCTCCCCCGGGTGGTCGCGTTCTTCCACAACTCGTCGCAGGGGAATCTGGCGATCCAGGTCGTCACCGGCCTGGGCGTGCCCAACGACCGGTTGGGCGTCACCCCGCCCGAGGGGATCGAGGGGGAGCAGGGGATGGTCCTCTCGATCGCCTGCCCCGAAGCGATCCGGGCCAGGGTCGAGTCGGCCTGCCGGTCGCTCGGTGGCGCGATCCACCGCGAGCCGGTCTGAGCGCTCGACCATCGGAGCGAGCACGGATGCCCCGATCGACCCGATCTCGCCGCCAGTCCGCCCTGGTGATCGCCCTGGCCCTGGCTGCCCCGGCGTCCGCGGGGGAGCCGCCCGGGTTCGCGCGCGACCTCCCGGCCGTGAAGACCGGCCCGCCGCTCCTCCGGTTCGATGGCAAGGACCTTTCCCCCTTCTACACCTTCACCCGCTACCGGAAGTACGCCGACCCGGCCGGCGACTTCTCGGTTGTTGACGGGGCGATCCGGGTCTCGGGCCGGGAGTTCGGCGGGATCGCCACCCGGGTCAGCTTCGCCGACTATCGCCTGAGCTTCGAATGGCGATGGGGCGGCCGGACCTCCCCCCCCCGACGCTGGGGGGCGCGGAATTCGGGGGTGATGGTCCACGCCTCCGGCCCCGATGGCGACGCCCTGGCTTGCTGGATGGAGTCGATCGAGTGCCAGATCATCGAGGGCGGCTCTGGCGACCTGATCCTCGTCCCCGGCAAGGGCAAGCCCCCCCCCTCGCTCTCGGCCGAGGTCCGGCTCGGGGCCGACGGCCAGCCCTATTTCCGCAAGGGCGAGAAGCCCCTCCAGCGCCGAGGGGGCCGGATCAACTGGTGGGGTCGGGATCCGGCCTGGAAGGACGTCCTCTGGTTCCGAGGGCCCGACGACGTTGAACGACCCGTCGGCGAGTGGAACCGGATGGAGGTCGTCTGCGATGGGGACAAGATCGCCGTCGTCCTGAACGGGATCCTGGTCAATGCCGCGACCGGGTCGAGCCTGACCTCGGGCAAGATCCTCTTCCAGTCCGAGGGGGCCGAAATCTTCTTCCGGGCGATCGAGGTCCGGCCGCTCCTGAAGTGACGGCTTCCCCGGGACCTCGGCGAGACCCTGGCCGGCGTCGGCCCATCCCGTAGGGTGGCTCCGAGCGGAGCGAAGCCCACCCAATCGTTGCGCCGGTCCGAAGGTGGGCCCAGAGTCTCCCGGAATGGCTTCGATCCGCCGTGAAGCTGGCTTCGTTCGGATCGGCCGGCCCTCGGACCCCGACCGACCCCCGGCGAGGTGGCGGATCCCGCCTCGGACCCGATCGAAGCCGCCGAGGGTCCGGTCGAGACGTCCGCAAATCTTGTGCATCTTCGCCATCCCTCTGATTCTCGACTGCCAACCGGAATTCGGGGCGTGAGGGGGCCGGACTTCGACCGGTCGCGGGTCAAGCCGGATCGGGACCACCTTTGAAGGCCCGCCGGATCAGGTCCGGAGCCGTTCGAGCTTCGGGAGATCCAGCTCGCGGAGGGCTTCGGACTCGATCCGGATCTTCTCCAGGTTCGAGGCGATCATGGCCTGGAAGTCGAATTCCAGGCCGGGGCCGTGATCCTCTCCGAAACCGAGGTCGAGCGGCGGGTCCGGCGGGGCCATCAACCGGCCAGCCCGGGGCGTCTCGGGGACGGGTCGGGCGGGCGTGGGCGACTCGGGCTCGATGGCCCCCCGGGGGGCCGGCTCGGAGTGGGATCCGTGCGGGGCGGTCGGGTCCTGGAGCTGCGCCAGGCACCAGCGGAGCCGCCGATGCAGCGAGGCTTCGTAGCGCCGGAGTCGCTTCAACTCGGGGTTGGATTCGTCGAACAGGTCGGCCTCGGCCAGCGATCGGTCGACGTCGTCGAGCCCGGCGACGACCTCGCGGCGTTCCTTGAGGGCGGCGATCTCGCGGCGGGCGACGGCGGCCGGGTCGTCGGCGGGCTCGACGACCAGTCCGTCGAAGTCCAGCGCCACGCCCGGTTTGTGGCCGTCGCGGAACTCGGGCGGGGTTCCGAGCAGGTCGAACGCCAGCCGGGCCTGGTCGTCGGTCCAGATCCCCTTGACGTCGGCCGAGTGGGCCAGCATCGCCCATCGGGTCATCAGCCACTCGCACCCCTGGGGGGTCCGCCGGAGCGATTCGACCACCTTCCCCGGGCTCCGGCCGATCGTCTTGCCGAGCGTCTCGGCGTCGAGCCGGCGGTCGTCGTCCCACGAGACTTCGGCCCGGAGCGAGTGCCGATTTCTGAGCTGGCGCTCGATTTGCTCGGAGCGGTCGATCCGGAGGCTGAGCACGGCCAGGTCGTCCACCAGCCAGGAGTGGAACGAGTTCTGGGGCTTCAAGGCCCGGGACCAGTCGTCGGCCCGCCGCCGGACGGCTTCGGGGTCCTCGGCGACGACCACCGCCGCGCAGAGCCCGTGCTTCAAGGCATTGGCCCGCGACTGCTCCTTGCCCTCGGCCGTCCGGGGGCCGGTCGAGTGGAGGGCGTTCCGCCGGTTCGCTGCGCGCCGAGCTTCGGAGACGATCATCGGAGCCCTCGGGCGTCTGAGGAGTTGGGAACACGGGTCTTAGCCACATATTCACGCCCGAGGCGGCTTCGTTAGCACACTTTCCCGGCGATCGGCCCTGATTGCGGAAATGGCGAGGGGTAGAACCGCCCACCGGTCCGCCGGCGCTGGGCGATCGCCGGACGCGCTCCAGGTCGGGCGGGAACCTGGCTCCCGGGCCGCCGGGGGGCCATCTCCTCCGGGTCGCGGGATTCGGGTCACCCGCGCCGACCCGGGCGACGGCGGGCCGGTTCGCCGTCCTATGATCCGGGGAGCGGCGGGGGTCTGACCACGGTTTCCGGTGGTGCTGCGTCTCTGGCCCCCTCTCCCCAACCCTCTCCCGCAAGGGGAGAGGGAGTCATTCTTGCCCCTTTCCCGGAAGGGGGGAGGGAGTCATTCTTGCCCCCTCTCCGCTTGCGGGAGAGCGTTGGAGTGAGGGGGCAAAGAGCGTCGAATCCACTTTTGAAAGACCCTGGCCGGCCTCGTGCTCGACTTGACCGATCACCGAAGCGTGATGTAAAATCCTCGTCAGAATCGATTTAAAGCGGACAGGTCGGAATACCGGAGCGAGGCGAAACCGGCAATGGAACTGCTCAGCGAGATTTGGGACAAGACGACGGACACGGCCAACGCGGTGACCGAGAAACTGTCGGACGGGCTGATGCGCCTGTTCGGCAACTCGAACGAGCGTCAGATCCGCCGGATGCGCCCGATCGTCGCCCGGATCAACGAGATGGAGCCGGCGCTCCAGGCGCTCTCCGACGAGGGACTCCGCGAGAAGACCGCCGACTTCCGCCGCCGGTTCGCCGAGGGGCAGACCCTCGACGACGTCCTGCCCGAGGCGTTCGCCGTCTGCCGCGAAGGGGGCCGCCGGTTCCTCAAGATGCGGCACTACGACGTTCAGCTCATGGGCGGGATGGTCCTCAACGGCGGGAACATCGCCGAGATGGTCACCGGCGAGGGCAAGACCCTGGTCGCCACCCTGGCCGCCTACCTCAACGCGCTCCCGGGCAAGGGCGTCCACGTCGTCACCGTCAACGACTACCTGGCCCGCCGCGACGCCGAGTGGATGAGCCCGCTCTATAACGGCCTGGGCCTGACCGTCGGCGCGATCCAGGGCGATATGGACGCCGCCGAGCGACAGGACATCTATGGCCGCGACATCACCTATGGCACCAACAACGAGTTCGGCTTCGACTACCTCCGCGACAACATGAAGCCCGCCCGCGAGCATCAGGCGCAGGGGCCCTTGAATTACGCGATCATCGACGAGGTCGACTCGATCCTGATCGACGAGGCCCGGACCCCGCTGATCATCTCGGGCCCGGCCTTCGACGACGTCCGGAAGTACGCCGAGGCCGACCGGATCGCCCGGCTCCTCAAGAACGGCGTCCACTTCGAGGTCAAGGAGAAGGAGCGGACCGCCCACCTCAACGACGAGGGCGTCCGCGAGGCCGAGCGGATCGCCGGGGTCGAGAGCTTCTACACCCCCGGCAACATGGAGTGGCCGCATCTCATCGACAACTCGCTGAAGGCCCACAACCTTTACCGGAAGGACCGCGACTACGTCGTCATGAACGGCGAGATCGTGATCGTCGACGAGTTCACCGGCCGCTTGATGACCGGCCGCCAGTGGTCCGACGGCCTCCACCAGTCGGTCGAGGCCAAGGAGCGGGTCCGGATCAAGGAGGAAAACCAGACCCTGGCCACGATCACGCTCCAGAACTTCTTCAAGCTCTACAACAAGCTCTCGGGGATGACCGGGACGGCCATGACCGAGGCCAACGAGTTCTGGAAGGTGTACAAGCTCGACGTGATCGCCATCCCCACCAATCGCGGGCTGACCCGGGCCAGCTACCCCGACGTGATCTACCGGACCGACCGCGAGAAGTACGACTCGATCCTCGGCGAGCTCCGCGAGGTCCACGAGACCGGCCGGCCGATCCTGGTGGGGACCACCTCGATCGAGAAGTCGGAGCTGATCTCCGACATGCTCAGCAAGTACGGGATCAAGCACCAGGTCCTCAACGCCAAGTTCCACGAGTCCGAGGCCGAGATCGTGGCGCAGGCCGGGCGGAAGGGGATGGTCACGATCGCGACCAACATGGCCGGCCGGGGGACCGACATCATTCTCGGGGGCAACCCCGAGTTCATGGCCTGGGCCGACCTGAAGCGCGCCGTCGACCCCGACGGCCGGCCGCTCTATCCGACCCGGCTGGAAGTCCCCAAGGACGTCTGGGAGTCGGCGGTGGGCAAGTACGAGCCCGAGATGAAGGCCGAGGGGCGCGAGGTCGCCGGCGTGGGCGGGCTCCACATCATCGGGACCGAGCGTCACGAGAGCCGGCGGATCGACAACCAGCTCCGGGGCCGGTCGGGACGTCAGGGCGACCCCGGCTCGTCGCGGTTCTTCCTGTCGCTCGAAGACGACCTGATGCGGAAGTTCGCCGGGGAATGGGTCTCCAACATCCTGGCCCGGCTGGGGATGGAGGACGGCGAGGCGATCGAGAGCAAGATGGTCTCTCGCCGGATCGAGGGGGCGCAGAAGAAGGTCGAGGAGCGCAACTTCGACTCGCGGAAGAACCTCCTCGAATACGACGAGGTCATGGACGAGCAGCGGAAACGGGTCTACTCGTTCCGTCAGCGGCTCCTGGACGGCGAGCCGGCCAAGGACGCGATCCTGGGGATGATCGACAACCAGATCCGCGAGGCCGCCGACCGCTTCCTCGCCGACGACTACGGCGCTGCCAGCTTCGCCGAGTGGGCCGGGCAGCGGCTGGGCGTCGAGCTGACCGCCAAGGCGTCCAAGGGCCTGGCCTTCGAGGACGCCGAGTCCGCCGCCCGCCACGAGGCCGACTCCCAGGCCGGGAGCCTCACCCGCGAGGCGGTCGAGGAAAATCTCCCCTCCGACGCCGAGCCCGAGGACTACAACTGGCTGGCCCTGGTCACCTGGTACAACGCCCGGTACGGGACCAACCTCAAGGACAAGGACCTCCGGAAGTTCGGCCGGGCCGAGGGCGGTCACTCCTCCTTCGACCGGATCGCGCTGGAGGACTTCCTGGTCGAGAAGGCGGTCGACTCGATCGCCGGGGTCGACCTGTCCCCGGCCCGCGAGTTCCTCCTCGATGACTGGGGCCGCCGGACCCTGGCCGGCTGGTCGCACCACAAGTTCGGCCTGGCGATCGACCCGACGACCTGGGCCAGGCTCCCCAAGCCGGAGATCGTCCGCCAGCTCCAGCAGGAGGCCCGCCAGCTCTATGACCGGAAGGAGGCCGAGTTCCCCGTCCGGGTCGGCCTGACCCGGTTCCTGGCCGAGCGGTCGCAGGGCCAGCAGAGCCCCCGGTACGACCGCGACGGCCTGGCCGCCTGGGCCACCGAGCGATTCGGAACCTACATCGACCCCGAGGAAATCCGCTCCAAGCTCCGGCCCGAGATCGAAACGCTCCTGCTCGACGTCGCCCACCACCATTATCCCGGCGGCCGGCTCGCCGAGGAGGTGGAGCA
>JAABUP010000656.1_pt1 | contig 74323 bp, 100 predicted proteins | sample 5559201 | NCBI WGS metagenome assembly JAABUP01 (sample SAMN10711887, study PRJNA513373) | rock metagenome | isolation source: Antarctica rocks | place: Antarctica | reverse complement strand
ACACACACACACACACACACACACACACACACACACACACACACACACACACACACACACACACACACACACACACACACACACACACACACACACACACACACACACACACACACACACACACACTCACACACACACACACACACACACACACACACACACACACACACACACACACACACACACACACACACACACACACACACACCCACACACACACACACACACACACACACACACACACACACACACACACACACACACTCACTCACACACTCACTCATGTGACTGTCACAAAGCATGGCACTTGCCGAGCTTGTGTGTGAACTCAATTGCCTGCCTATGATAAGAGAATTTGAAGTGAATCAGATCTGCTGAGCTGTTGACTGTGTGCTGCACTCTATTTTACTCATCTCAACCTTGTACTGCACCATGCATTGTGCATAAAAAACAGTGATTGACAAGTTCACTGTCCGTAGGATGATTGAAACATACTGCCCAGCTGTCCATGACGAGCTGGTCAAGATTGGCGTCAACTCCAAAGGAGGAAGAGGAGGCATGACTGCCAAGATGCAAGCAGCTTGGATGGCGGCACAGCAGGGCGTCACCACTGTCATTGCCAATGGCAAAGCTTCTGATTCTCTCCTTCAGGTCAGACATTCTGTACAGGCAAACTATTTGAGCCTTCATGGATCATCCTGGATCATCCTGGCTGGGGCCATGGATCATGACTGATCACTTCTTTGCATCCTGGATCATGGCTGGACACTTTTCATGCTCCCTGGATCATGAGTGGACACTCCTTATGCACCCTGGATCATGACTGGACACTCCTTATGCACCCTGGATCATGACTGGACACTTCTTATGCACCCTGGCTCATGACTGCACACTTGTTAGAGCATAAGTGCTTGATCAAGCCTGTGTGATGATGGGAAACTGCTGCATGTCTGACAAGCATGCACCAGCAAAGTTTTCTGATCGTATCTGCATGCATATGACATTGTGGTGTATGTCTTGTCTGCAGTTGGTTTCAGGACAGGCAGTGGGCACACTGTTTGATCTGGAGGAGAGCAGATACATGCAGGAACGCATGGAGGCTGAAGCCCAGCATCAAGGTACACAGCCTGCTTTGCATATCAGGACATGCTCAATACAATGAAATTCATCAGCCATGCATGCAGGCACTCATACATGCAACATGAGTGTGCTGCTCCGGCATTATCACTTGTACCAGCGACGTGGGTTGAACTAGGGTGCCGTCCCCCATGCAATGCAACTGTCATTTGCAAGCTGCGAGGCATGTCTGTCATCATGCTTGAATGTCCTGGTGAGCACTTATTTTTGCTCGTTGTCTTGGCAGAAGTCCTCAACTTTGCCAGGAAACACACCATCGCTGACTTATTGTACACAATGAGCTGCTTAGACCTCTGGCCTGTCTCATCTGCCCACTGCCAAGCACCTACCAGCTCCAGGCCAGCATCAATCTGGCCACCAGGTCAGTATCAAAACGTGCAAAAAGCAACTCCATCAGACTCACACCATTGCTTCTACAGCTGATGATTGGGCTGAGTCTGCCCTCTAATTGTCTGCTGCCTTCTAATTTTGCCTTCCAACTGTCTGCTGCCTTGCAATTCTGTTTTTTGATTGTCTGCTGCAGATCCTGAAGCCCCTCAGGAGCCGCCCAACAGCAGCAGGGAGCTGGCAATCAAGGCCAGAGATGCCTCCAGGACGCTGCAAGGCCTGTCCAGTGAGGCTCGAGGCAACCTGCTGCACCAGATTGCAGATGCCATAGAGAGCAGTCAGGAGGTCATTCTGCAAGAGAATGAGAAGGACTGCCAGTGAGCACTTGCGTCTGAGAGCCTTCAATGGTTAACTGGTCGGATTGCTCACCGCAAAGTCATACATCAGCACTATACACAGCAGAGAGGCAGGCATGCCTGCTCTGTGTTGTGGCGCCCTTATGTTGCAGTATAGCTACATCAACCACGTCATACATATACTGTACGGTGTATGATACAAACGTATAATGTAAAGCGTATAGCTCAACATGATGCTTGATACATTGCAGATGTTGCAGTGCTCTTGGGAGAACACTCTACTGTCTCCCTATGTCAGCATCATCAAATTAAGGTTGCTATTGAATCCAGAGTCACAACAGACTGTAGATGCAGCAAGCTTTGCATCTCTTGTAAGATGCTGATTCTCACAATAACTGCTTGTGTCACAGTCTCAGGCAGTGCAATCAGGCTTGTGCTGTATGGAGGTGTTTGTTTGCAGGAAGCCAAGGGCAAGATCAGTGAGCAGCTCATGCAGCGCTTGAAGCTCAAGCCAGAGAAGATCAAGCAGCTAGGTGCCGGCCTACGCTCCATAGCAGCTCAGGAGGAGCCAGTAGGCAAGACACTCAGCCGAATGGAGATTGCAGAGAGCCTGGAGCTTGAGAAGGTAACAGCGCCCATTGGGGTGCTGCTGATCATCTTTGAGGCGCGGCCGGATGCCCTGCCCCAGATTGCTGCCCTGGCCATCCGGTCCGGCAATGGCCTGCTGCTGAAGGGTGGCAAGGAGGCCGCCAGATCCAACGCCTGCCTCCATAAGATCATCACTGACACCATTGCTAAGGAACAACCTGAGGTGTGCTTTGAACCTCTCCAGGCTCTTGTGCATGTCATGGGGTAGTGGTTGTGGTGTGATGACTTGCATAAGCTTCATGCCCTGTGCGATGTCCCATTTCATGTCCTATGTGATGGCTCATGTGGTATCCCATGTGGTGTCCCATGTGGTGTCCCACCATGCACAGCGTCTTCATCAACTGCCCCGCCAGAGTCTGATCTTTCACATGAATGTGACAATTCCAAGTTTGCAGGAATGTCAAGTCTCAATGTGTTGCCGCATCTAGTCCACGCTGGCTTCGCATCTGATGATCACAAGCTGCGTCGCAGGCCTCAGTCTGATGCAGCCTTCTCCTTTGAGTCCCTGCTTTGCCCTCATGCCAGGCACAGGTTCAGCTGAATGTCATGATCTGTAAAAGCTCCCATTGCTGTTTGAACAGCTTGAACCACAGCATGCACAGCATTGTTGGTTCTTGACCCTGTTTTTGCTTGGTGTAGGTTGGCAAGGATGTCATCAGCCTGATTACCACCAGAGAAGATGTGGACAACTTGCTGAAGCTGGATGACGTCATTGACTTAGTCATCCCCCGAGGCAGCAATGCCCTGGTGACTCATATCCAGCAGAACACCAAGATTGCGGTGCTGGGCCACGCCGATGGCATCTGCCACATCTACATTGACCCAGACTGCGACATTGACATGGCCTGCAAGATCTGCATAGACTCCAAGATTGACTACCCAGCAGCATGTAATGCTGTGGAGAAGGTTCTGGTGCATGAAGCCTTGGCCAAGGATGGCAGGGTAAGCTATTCCTGATGGCCTTGACTGGCTGTCTTTGCTGCCCTGTACTGACTGCCCTTCCCTGCCTTTCGCTGGCTGGCTTTCCTGCCTCCTCTTGGCTGGCTTTCTGCCTTTCACTACCTCTTGCTCTGCCTTTCGCTGCCTGTCTGGTCTGCACTGACCTGCAGATGGTGACCATTCATCACTTGTGTAGTTGCCATCTGTCTGTATGTCCCCAGCAACACATTCTTCAGTACCTTCCTGGCAGCTTCACTTACCTGCTGCTGCCAGGCAAGGCTCATGGGGTGTGGCAGCTTTCGTCAGCATTAAACACTGCCATGCACGCCACCTGTTTGTGATCAGGCACAACCTGTCTTGTCTGCTGTTGTCCCAGGCCTGCATCAAGCCTCTGAGCCCTTCTAGCATGCAGCAGTCTTTGCAGAAGAAACTTTGCTGCTCATGTCATACCAGTCCTTTGAGGTCATTTCTGTAACCGTGCTGCAGCTCTTCCAGCTTCAGACAGCTCTGCGCGACGCCAACATTGCAATCTATGGTGGTGAGCGCTCCAGCAAGTACTTGAGCCTCCCCAAGGCGCCCAGTCCAAAACATGAGTATGGGACAGCTGCCCTAACCCTAGAGCTGGTAGAGAGCATGGATGATGCCATTGACCACTTGCATGCAAATGGCTCAGGCCACACTGAGTGCATTGTTACTGGTAAGCTTTGGGACTTGCCACAAAAGGTGCATGCATGCTGAACACCAGAACTGTTACTGCACACAAAGGTGCTGGTGTGCACCAGTCGGCCAATGAGTTCCGCTTGGTTGTTTGTACAATGATTAGTGTTCATTTGCAGCTTTTCACTGACAGGTTCAAAGCACATTGGCTGTCTGACTCTCTCGGCGAGCGGCTGTTGATGCCAACTGGTGTGTGCTGCAGAGAACAAGGACACAGCTGAGGAGTTCCTGCGACGGGTGGATGCAGCATGTGTCAACCACAACTCATCGACTCGCTTCAGTGATGGGTTCCGGTATGGTCTCGGAGCTGAGGTGGGTATCAGCACCGCCCGTATTCATGCCCGGGGCCCCGTGGGGGTGGAAGGGTTGCTGACCACCAGATTCCTGCTGAGGGGTCATGGGCAGACCGTAGAAAAGGATGCTCACATTCATTACACTCACAAGCCGTTGCCTCTACGTTTAGAAGACCAGGCACCTGTAGCTGCAGTGGCAGGAATGGAACAGAGCAATGGGAGCCAGGATGGAGCTCATAGGGAAAAGCCAATAAGCAATGGGCAGCATTGAGAGTGTGATCAGCATCCAGATGCTGCTTCCAATTGAGTACAACTTTGTCTTTGACTGAAAACCGATATTCAAGCAGCTTTCTGCACTTTTCAGCCAGCTTGGATTTGTTGCTCAGCTGCAAGTATGCAAGCCTGCAAAAATGCTGCTGTGAGCACACATTTGTCTAGTGCACCAGCATCTATTCATGTGCAATGATGCATCTGTGCTATGTCTTAGTTCTATGTGCTCTTGGACTGATCTTAATGCGGTTTTTGTTCATGTGTCTCAAAGCTCACAGGGTCCAAGTAGCAGGCTTTCATATACGCTGTTGTATGAGATGTGTGTACATTCGTGGCTACATTCGAAAGGTTGTTTGTGTTATTTTGACGACACTGTTTGGCAACTAGAGTGCTCATATCAGTCCTCTGAAGACAGTGAGAGCAGCCTCACCATGTCATTCTTGGCAGCTGATGCGGGAGTGGATGCTGTAGACTGATTTCCATTTAGGCTCACTGCAGCATTACCTTTGTGCCTGCCTGGAGTAACGTAATCAGATATGGAGTGAGGAGTTCCAGCTGAGGTGCTTGGCCAATGTCAGATTACATTACTCCACTGAGTTGGCAATGATTTGCCATGCAAAGCCAAGCTGCACGACAGCATTTGTACTTGCTACACGAAGCCTGGCATAGACTTACTGACCTGCAAGTGCCCTACACTCCCAGCAGTGTAAGCTGAAATGTAACAGGGTACATAACAAGCACATGACCACGCTGGCATTAGACTTTGGCTCCCACCCCATGATATGACAGCATGCTGCGCCCAATAGCAGTTGATCAGCATGGCATGTAGGTAGTCAATACTGCCTGATGCAAGGCTGGGCCTGAATTTTGGCAATATTGCATATCATGAGGATACAGCCAAGTCTGCAAAGTTGGTTTGTGTACATTCATTCATTACAAAGGTAGTGCCATGGCTCAGTAGAAGAATCCCAAAACCTGCAGCACATCGGTACAAGGTCAACTACTGAGCAGAGACAAAGGCACAAAAACATGCAAGTATGAGTTCTGGCAGGAACAGCAGCTTGCTCAACACACAAATAGCATGAACCATGTGCAGGAACAAGGTCAATCTGCACGAAGCAACACCTCGCCAGAAAGAACATGCAGCATATTGCGCAAGCTGCAATAGTCGCAGCATGAAATGAGGTTAGTCGTAGGGAGGGTGGATAGGAAGGGCAGATGGAGGACTATTGGTACCTTGCCTCCCATCTTTTTTCGCCTTGCCTCCTCATGGTCCATGATGCCTACACTGGTTGTCAGAATGATCTTCCCAAACTGCAAAGGCACATTATGCTCACTTATCCCCATGTTCTACAGCTGCCTGGTAGACACACGGCTAGCAATGTGTCTCAAGTGCTGCTGCATTTGCTGGCTAGCATTGTCAGGTTGAAGATGCAGGGCCGCTGCATGGTGCTGGTGAGGTAACAGTTTTGTCACCCAATCAAAGCAATGCAGGTTTGGAAAATAACCAACATGGTGATGCTGCGTTCACAGCTCTGCCCTGCAACAGCACTGCAGGAAGGCATGCACACCAAGATTCAAGCGTTCAAATGCTCAAAGGGCCTGACTCACCAGACGGGAAGGCAACAACCGCGCTACCCATGCCTCAATCTCACCATGGTTTACATCGTATCGGGGGGAGATGACTCCACACTTGTTGAGCCTGCATATAATGATCGTGCTCAGCAGCATATTGTGGCCATAGCCTGCTTCACCAGTGTGGGCTTGCAGCTGACAACAATGCCTAGTATGCTGCTACCTACCTGCCGTTCAACTCCACAACAATCTTGCCACCTCTGTGGTCATCTACATACTCAAACTCCCCAATGTACCCTGCACATTAAGCAGCTGAGATGACCAACATCGTTTTGACCTTGGCTGCTTGCTGGCTTGTGGCCGTACTAGTATGCTGATAGCCTGTGCTGAAACTGCAAAAGGTGGTGAAAACTATCACTGCTGCAGGAAGCCTATTGCTGCATATACTGAATGCTGATCGTGGACACCGCACGTCAGCCGGCTTCGGGTGCTGTACAGATTACTTGTGCTGCTGACCAAGCCTAGCTGCTCACCGTGCTTCATCATGACTTGCAAGAACTTGATAACCACTTTGGAAGAGGGTCTGATCAAGACTTGTCGTTTGCCACGCTTCTCTGCGTTGTACATGGTCTTGAGGGCATCGTGCAGCACGCTGATGCGCACCATTTTGCCAGCTGCCCCCTGCAACTCCTGCTGCAACGCGCAATTCCGAAAGAGACCAAGCTAAGAGCCGCCTGTGAGTCATACGACTCTGGCAACGTTAGGTTTGGTATCCCAACGGTACGCATCCCGTCCAATACGCATCCCGTCCAGTACGCTCCTCTGCACAACATGCTCATCCAGCTTGCTTGCAGCTGGACAATCCTCCTGAAACGTACCTGGCAACGATCGTAAGCTGTAAAGGGCAGGGTTGCCGGCTGGCAACATCTGCAGGCGGTTGAGCCGCGTGCCAAGAAAGCAGTGTTACCCCAGATAGTTTGACGACAGAGCGGGCACAGCGTCTCCTACCATGACGGAGACACTGCGTAGGGGTTACCCAGGCATGAAGGTGATTGCTTCCGAACGTCTTGGCTGTGCTCCCCGGGGATCAAAGGGATCTCGCCACAAATGCATTGCTGACCCCAGCCAAATCGGCCTGCATGTTACGAAGGACAAATTAGTGACTTTCAGTTGGTTCTTGCTTTTCTACACACGGCATTTGGGTCAAGGGGATAGCTTCGTCACTGGACATAATAAGCAAGTGCGCTTGTGTGTCTATGCAGTCCATTAAGGACATGCCGGTGCTCCAAGATGGACCTCCCCCTGGAGGCTTCCCATCCGTCAGATATGCTCGCAGAATACCCAGTACTGGACCAGCTGGATTCACACTGTTTGCTGTGACAGCATCAATTATGGCATATGGTTTCATCAAGGTCTGTCCAACCCCACAGCCCACAGCAGCACTAGATTTCCATGACTTGCAATGATCAAGATTCCAATGTAGACTTGTGCTGCAGGTAGGCCAAACAAATCATGAGAGACGAGCGGCCAAGGCAGAAAAGAAGGCAGCGCGATTTGCAATAATGCCAATCTTGCAAGCAGAAGAAGATCGACGGTGAGTTTTGGTTACATGCAGTACATTTCACTGGTGATGATGCCAACTATGTCTGTTGAGTGTATGCCACGGCTCTGCTATATAAGCTTATTCAGTGTCCCTGTAGCCACAATCATTTTTGGATGGCCATTTACTGCTTTTTCATTCTGCATTGTGGTACAGCTACATCACTGCTGCAGCACACTGTACAGTCACAGGTCATGCAGTTGGTACCTTGCCTACACACCCACCTGACCATTGAAAGGCAGCAGCAGACTTGCTTGAAAAGCATGGTGTATGCATGTTCACCTGTGTGAAGCTACAGTGTTCTGTCCTTACCCAGCTGTGCTGCATGATCTTAAGCCCCATACGCCCTACAAGATTGATTGGATGAGGCTCGTATGCATTGTGCAGGTATGTTCAAGCCAATGAGGCATTCACCAAGAAGGAGAAGGAACTGATGAAGAACGTACCAGGCTACAAAGCCGGCGAGCAGTTGTACAGTGGCGGCCGATGGATGCCCCCTGCGCCCCGTGTGGGTGCTTGGGGTGGGGCATAAGCCTTCCTGTCTGACCTTCATGCTTCATGGGCAGCATTGGCAGGGCACTTGCCAACATAGCTTGCAGTGACGCAAGCAGAAAGCGTCAGCTCCAACTGCTAAACAAATTGCAGGTGCCATGTAGTGCTAGTGCTTATGCAGAAGATGTATGCTTCACAGGATGCTTGTGCAGAGCATCGCTTGATGCATTGATGCACCATGTGTGCAGGCTGCTATTTCTTCGGTTGCCTTGATCTGACTAAAAGTGACTTACCAAGTTTGCATTCGAATATTCATGCACAGTGCAAACGGTGCTTCAGATTTAGTGACTGCTCCAGCAGAGTGTAGATTACTACTTGAATGTTGTGCAATTTTCGCTTCCATGTGCTGTGCTACCTCATTGCAACATACCTGTTTTCTGTCTTTGCTTGGCGTTATCTTTACGATTTAGATTACTGTGGCTCTTGGGTCAAGGCGCAAACTGTGCTGCCGCTGAATACAGTCGACTGAGGGTGCGCAAATTGGAAACGCATCTGCATGCTTTGATTATCAAGGACTGTGTCGTGCACAGTTGTTTGCGCACATTAGGACGTTCATATTGTTGAACGCCTTGACATTACTGCTACCTCGGTTAAGTCAGTGTGCAACGCGACCCGCCGCCTCACGAGAAAAGTATGATGATCCTTCCCATTGAACCACGATCAGTTGAGCCTTAGTGACTGCTACAAGCAGTTCGGTCTTTGTGCGTTGCTGCTTGGCTGGTTTCTGAGATCACAACGATGAGCGGATATCGTCATCAGTGCTGGGACTTTCGAGGAGCTGTGTCAGAGCCCTCTGAAGTTTGCGCTGAGGAGAAAAGGGTCAGTAAAAATGTGCTGCCAATGGCACCAAATCATGCTTTGCTGAAATGGCGTCAGGGGCTATGCTCTAATTGGCTGAACTGCGCACAGGTGCTGGGACATCATCTGTCCAAAGGCGCGACAGCATTGTTCCAAACGGCTCAGGTAACGGCCAGCTGGTCAGTAAAGGTGCTTCCAAGTTTGGAGGAGGACAACACAATGCACAAGCTTAGGCCAGAAATTGAGCATAACATAGAGCAATATTTGATGAGGTGTGATACTCTGACACGATTGAAATGCAGCATTGTGAATCTGCAGATGGCTGTGGGTCTCATAGTTGCTGCAGCATTGCATGACTGATGAAAGCTCCTGCAATCATCATCCGATGGATGAGTGCTGTCTGGATCTTGCTGTGCTGACTTGAGTCTTTGTCATGCATATGCAGGCACATGCACGGTCAAGCTTTAACTATGGGTAACCTTCCAGAAGACCCACCTATTGTAGACGGCCTAAAGACAGTCCAGATCAAGAAGGGTGACTATCGCAAAGGCCTGGTGCCCAAGCAGGTTAATTGTGAACCCAATTGCCTTGAACCTTGCATTGACCCTTGCATGTTTGTTTTGCGGCTGTTTGGGCAGCATACCAGTGGACCATATGCTTTACATCTAAAACATCTCCCCAATGTAGAAACGCGATTTTTCTGTCCCCAGGCGTTTCTGAGTTTAGATTTCCAGTCTTGGGATGACGTTTCTGAATTAAAATAGACGTTTCAGGATTGAAAAGAGCTGCATGATCTTTGCTGGCAGCCATTAGGATTCTTGGAATGTAGTAACATGTATGTCCAGACAGTCTATGTCTAGGCATATTGCAAGCTGTGAGCACAGTCAGAGGTAGAACCAACTAGATGCAGGACAAGAGTGTATCTGATCTTTTTCCAAACAAAAAAGGCTACTGGTCAATGGGTACTATGCTTACAGCTGCACTGAATCATCGCAGCTAGAAGCCTGTTGTATTGAGAGGCCTTTGAAGTGACGTTATGCTGCGCTGCTGTTGCAGGACAATGCTGTGCATGCCACACGTCCTTTGGCAGCTGGCAGTGTAGTAGGCGTCTATCGCAGCATGACCATGTTGCCGTCAGAGGAGCTGCATTTGAGGCACAACCCGCCTGAAAGCTACCCCAAAAGCACTGCCCATTGGCGTCAGGCTATTGATGCCTATGCTGCAGAGCTTGCGCCTCCCCCGCAGCGGACCTGGGGCAAAGTCCTGCTGCGTGAGGTGTTTGACAAGGCCCTGCAGGTGCTTCCTAGCTTTGCAAATGCTGTCTTGGCTTGCTGCAGAGAGTGACTTCAGGGGCGCTGCCTTTGTCCACATAGAATGTTGCCTAGCAGTTCTGCGGTCATATCAGAATAGTGAAAAGGTTGCCTTCCTAGTGGCCGCGACGGGGATGAGCTGCAATTCCTTACGCTCATTTGGTCTCAGCATGACTGGCACTTGCATCTAGTGTTGCAGGCAAGGTAGCAGTCCTTGCTAGCCCATGAACAAGCACATTGACATGTGGTATGACACAGCTGGACTGCCTGGAAGGCTGGGCAGTGCTTATGGGTCAAAGAGGAACTGCATGCAACCCTTGTTTCACAATGCTAATAACATTGGGATGAGCGATCACCATCCGAGCATCATTTGCAGCGATGCAAAGTCTGGTCTCACAGGCTAAACTGTGCTATTTAGTACTTGTTTTGCTTATGCCAAACGGAGTGATACCTGACTCATGTACTGCATGTGACATGCTGCGCACAACAACTCAAAATACACAGATCAGCTGAGGCGCTTCTGTGAGGACTCGTTGCAGCGTCTGCTGCCCATGCTGGGGGTGACATGTCTTATTGTGCATTCTGGGTGTGACATGTCATAGTGCGTCACCAAAGTGTCTGTGCATGGTGCAGGGCCAGCAGCTGATGTGCTCAGGGTTTGGCTGCAGCAACATGTTAGCCTGCGTCAATGATGGGCAAGCAGATCCCATGAGTGCTGAGGCCAGCAAGCGAGACAGGGCAGCTAATGTGCAGCTGCTTCCTGTGGCTGTGGGCCGCTGGCCATTCCTCTTCATGGTCACCTCTGAAGACGTCACACCAGGTGGGTGTGTTGATTGCTCACTGTCTCCATAGGTAAGAATGCATATCGAATCACAGGTGTGTATCTGCCGTGCATCCCAGATGAGTTTACACAGGATGGGTGTATAATCTGGCTATATGCATGTCAATGAGATCCATGAAGCAGCAGCTAACAGGAACAGCTGTGTTGACACAGACAGGGGCAAGGCAGTTGACCATCAGTCAGATCTCGCTGCACTTGCTGCACATCATGTATGGAGTGGTTGCATTGCATTGACCTGATGGTGCACCTGACTGTTCAGGCCTTTGAAGTAAGCTTGCAACAGATGTAAAGCCATATGACACTGATCATGCTGTGAATGAGACTTGCTACAACTGCAGGGGAGCTGTATTTGGACTATGGCAAGGGCTTCTGGGATATTCAGCGTGACCGCCTCATGGAGATTGAGGCCTGGCAGAGGGAGCTGGACAAAATGCTGCAGGTGCCATGTTGACCCTAATGATGACGCTTAACATAGCTGCTCTCAAGCACAGTTTTGTATCCTCATGCAGAGCTGCAGCTTGAGATCAAAATCATCCTTGTTGGCAGCTGTCCAGGTTGATCTGATGTCTGTTGGGGGCTTTGATTGCGCAATCATCAGCATGCTGTCAGTCATTTAGACCTCGTACGAGACTCCTGGAGTTTGGGGATGATGCTGTGCTGTCAACATTGTGGTTTTTGGGTCATCATGTGATCTTTGCACATGACTGCAACTTCACCCTGAGTATGTCAAATTGCAAATGATGACTGTGGCCACGTCTAAGGTGTATTTGTGCTCCTGTGCAGAGGGAAAGGCAGTTGCATCAATCACGAGTGGGCAGCAGCTCTACCCTGCAGGACACTGCTTCACAGGTAACATTGTCTGTAATCAATGCTCTGTTGTGCACCGTAAACAATCCACGTGACATGCAGTACTGCCTTGCTGCGAAAGCATGAACAACATGCAAGCTGAGACTTGTTGCAAAGCTTTGCAAGCTTGGTATGACAACAGGTCAATGTGCGGCCCCCCGCTATAACTGAAAAGAATGCATAGCTTGCCCGGTGTCAAGATGCAAGCAGCACAAGGTGCAGGTCACCATTAGTATGCTGACTCATAATCAGACTCTCTCTCACAGATCTGTCTGTGTGGCTGTCTGTTTCTCTTGGTGTCGCTGCTTGCCTATTGCCACACTCTGTCTGTGCCTGCCTTGAGTTGTCTGAGCTGTATGGTTGTCCTTGCTGCAGCAGCAAGCCGCAAGAAGCAGGGCTGGCTCCAAGAGACCAAGGCAGTCCTGTGGTCTGAAGAAGATTCGTGCACCAAGCAAGCGGCTCTGTGTCAGGTCAGCCTGCTGTGGCCAACTTACTGACATTGCAGCGTTCTGAAGCATGCATATCCTGCTGCCAATCAGTCCTCATGCTTGCCACAGCTATGCAGCAAAAGCTGTACCATTGCTTGCATTTTTAGCAGACCACCATCGCCGTGTTGAATGTGATTTATTAACAGCGTGCAATCATCAAGCATGAACAGAGCAGTTGGGATACAGGACAAAAGCTTCTGAAGCTGGAGAGTCACAGAGCAAGCCAGCTGAAGAGGCTCCTGAGGCAAATACAGCACAGCAGACAAAGAAGACAGCAATTTCATCACAGTGTGCAGAGCAGGCAAAGCAGTCTCAGCCAGCAAAGCAACTCAAAGTGGCTCAGCAGGCCAAGCAGGCAGAGCCAGATCAGCAGTGCAAGCAGTCCCAGCAAGCAGAGTTAGCTCAGCAGGCCAGGTCAGCAAAGCAGGCACAGCAGGCAAAGCAAGCAGAGCAAGCAAAGCAGGCAGCTCCATCTCAACTAGCAGAGCCAGCTGAGTCTGCAAAGTCAGGACAGCAGGCAAAGCAGCAAGCAACAGAGGCCAGGCAAGCAGAGCAGTCTGAGCCAGCAAAGCATTCAAATTCAGCACAGCAGGTCAAGCAAACCCAGGCTGTTCAGCGTGCTCGCCGGGCACAGACAGCTCATGCTGCAGGGCAGTCCCTGTCAGCAGCACAGTCCCTGTCAGCAGCACAGTGCCGGTCAGCAGCACAGTACCTGTCAGCAACACAGTCCCTGTCAGCAAAGCAGTCCCTGTCAGCAGAGCAGTCAACGCAGCCTCAGCAGGCAAAGCAGCCTCAGCTGACAAAGCAGCCTCAGGAGGCAAAGCAGGTTCAAATGCCAGTGCAGGTACAGCAGCAGCTGATGGCCAATGCATCAGCAGCTGGTGATGTATGGCGGCCTGTAGAGGGCCGTTACTGGTGCCCTGATCCAACCTGCCCCAAGAGCTACTGCCAAAACAGCTTCAAGGGATACAGCTCTGTTGCTTCCGTCAGGTGTCCTGCTACACTTTTATGTGGTTCTCAATCTATCTTTCCGACATCTGAGCAAGAAGTGATAGTCACACGGGTCCAAGAACACTCAGCGTGCTCTACAGCCATTGTCATCTCTTAGTCATGACTGCTCAAAGTTTATGTCACCCAGATGTGCAGGCATCACAGCACTTACTTTTACAAACCTGCATCTGCTGTCATGCAGGACTCACATGAAGAAGGCGGTGAGGGCTGACGTAGGCCACCAGGCATTGAATGCCATCCTGACACAGAAAGTCTCAAGGAAGGCAGGCTTAGGAGATGCTTCCATTAGCACAGGCAGCATCCATTGCGTGGATCTGGTCGTATCTGCTCTAGACAGCCAACCTGGCCCAAGCAATATTGCAGCAGGCTGTGGCAATGCAACAAACTTGCAACCTGGCTTTGGCTGTTCAAAGTGCCATTTCCAAGACAAGGACTGTTCAGCATGCGGAGCCAAAGTGCAACACAACAACTCTACTGCTAGCCTTGCTGCTGAGCATGCTGTGCCTGCTGTGGTTACTGAGGACCGGTGCATCCCTGCTGTAGATCAGGGCATCCCCGCAAGGGATCAGGGCATCTTCACCGAAGACCAGATCAGCACCGCTGAGGTCAAGGGCATTTGCACCGAGGAACAAGGCATCCCTGCAAAAGCGCAGCGCATTCCCAGTGAGATTCAGGGGCTCCTAATGAGTCAGCCTGCCCCAGCAGCTGTGCACCGTGTGGAATCAGCAATTGCTGATGACAGCAGTGTGGCTGCTGGTGTTGAAGCATATCAAGGCGGCATGTCACCTGAATCTGCTGGGCAAGGTATTGCTGATTGGCTGCCTTTTGAACCCCACAGATGCCCTTTGTTGGCTGCCTTGTGAATTCCACAGATCCCCTTTGTTGGCTGCCTTCTGAACCCCACAGATCCCTTGTTTTGGCTGCCTTTGCAGACTCACCTTGCCTCCTATATGCTTGCCCAAGGGGCATCCGATCTTGCAACTGTTACCCAACTGGGTTTTGAGCAGCTTAACCTTAAAGTAGCTATGCATACCTGCGTACAAGTCCATGCAATGTTCACAACATGGTCACCAGGCTTCCATCAAATGGCGTCGTGCTTGCGCTTTAGGTGTCTGGGCAGGAGTCATTCCAGACACAGTCACGCAGCGTACAGCGCCCTTTGCGTCCAGCAAGGCGCTTGAGCAGGCACCTGCTCTAGAGAACTCTGAGCAGCAAGGTTTGCAAGAAGCAAGTATGACCGCTCAACTTCCTGAAGCTGATCAGGTATTCAATGCTGGCTGATCAGACAAGTATCTGCATCCGTCAGGTGTGTTTGTTTGGAATCAAATGGTCAAGCAGGGTGCACAGACGCCCTTGCTGCACAGCATTGGATTGTTTGGGGCAACGCAGTATTGCCAAGTGCTAGTTTAGCATATATGTGTGCAGAGCATGTACGATTGTTGACACATCCATGACATGGACCTGCTGGCGCTTGCCAGTCCACTGTCTGAGCACTACGCAGTGACAAGCAGACCAGCATGTCAGCATGCAACATTCCTCTGCAGTACTTTGTACCTCTTGCCCTGGGATGCCTTCTGACATCTGCAAACTTTGCTGAAGGGCGCACCAGCCTCAGACGCAGATAGTAGCCTCCGTACCCCGATCAATCCCAGATGCCTGTCAGCCAAGGCAGCAGCCAATATGCAGGCAGACAGGGCTGATGCTCCCAGGGCAACAAGGGAATCAAAGGGCAGCATCCTGCCAGCTGGCGCCCAGCAAACTGTGTCTACAGTGATCAGCGCAGCTGAAGCTGTGGCTGCAGCACTAGAGGCTGACAGTCACTCTGACCAAGCTGCAAACAAACCTTGTTGCCCCGGGACCAGTTTTGAGCTCAAGACAGATGTCAGCAAGGCTTCCTGCTTGGGGATTGAGGGACAACCCGGCGTGGATCTCAGCAGAATCCCCAGCACAAATGCCAGCACAGCAGTCGGTACCGGGATGAGCACACACCGCAGCTTTGGACCCATCGTGAGCCCTGACGTGCATCACAGCGTGAAGCCCGGCATGGACCCTAGCGTCCACTCCAGCCTGCATCATAGTTTGAATCGCGTGGACCCCAGCAGGGCACCCAGTGCGGCCATGTGCACAGACCCCAACATGCACCCTAGCATGGACCCCAGAATGCACCCTAGCAGGGAACCCAGTGCAACCCTGTGCACAGACCCTGGCGTGGACCCCCAGTCTGGGTCAAAGTCAAATGATTGTCCTGTCCCCAGTGCGATTTCTGACTTCAACCTCACTTTCCAGCTCCCACCCACTCTCAGTCAGGCACCTAGCCCAGCTCCAATACCTGGTGCTGTTGTCAACCCCCAGCCCGTCCCCACCCCTGTAGCTAACCCCAGCCCCAAGCCCCTCCCCACTCCTGTTGCTGACACCAGCCCCAGCCCCAGCCCAGGTGTTACCCCCGAGCCAGCTACGCCCCTACTGAGACTCAAATCATTTGATTTGTTTCTTGATCAGTCGCCAAACAGCTCCACAATCAGCAACAGTCCAAAGCTGATGCTCAACCCCTCTCAAACCCTTGCAGAAGCAGAGCACCAGTCTGTGTCAGAATCCTGGGCCTACCATGACGTTGGTACCCCCCACGCCTCTGCCAAACCCCCGCCCTTCACTCCCACTGCAGGCCGCAGCCCTATCTTGATCCCCCAACACATCCCTTCTGCAGACCCCAAAGAAGGGCTGAACCCCCACTCAGTCCCTTATGATTGCCAAATTCCTGGCCTCCTTTCAGACTCCAGTCTTGACAGCTGGACCAGTACTGCCACTGACTCGATGCACAATTTTGAGTCTAACAGTAGTCAAGGCTTCAGATGCAGCCTCAGCACAGACCTCACAGATTGTCCTGCTCCAGCTCAGCCCCCAGAGTTTAACCCCAGGCTGAAGCAGGTCCAGGGTGTGGGTGATCTCCCATTGGGCAAAAGCTCTCAATCGAGACGGGAGCTGCCAAAGGGCGGTGACCTCCCAAAAGGCAGTGCACACCCAATGAGCTGTGAGCAGCCAACGGGTTGTGAGCTCCTGAAGGGCAATTTTCTCACAGCAGGCGAACACCTGATGCGCAGCGACTTTGCCTTCCCAAGGGGGGGTCCTAGCCCAATGGGATGGGGTCCTAGCCCAGTAGGCAGGGGTCCTTCAACAGCCTGTGCATACCCTGTGAGCATGAATGCCAATGCTTGTGAGAAGCTTTGCTTCGGCAGCTTGAACGATTTCTTGAGCTCCTTTGCAGAGCCGGCACCAGTCAGGGTGCCATCTCTTTCACCAGGTGCCACAGGTTTTGCCATCATGGCAGAACCCCTGGATCAGATGGACTACCTTCTGAGACTATCCATCTCACCAGGTGCCACAGTGTGTGCCGTTGTGACACATCAACCAGCTCAGGTACAGCCCACCCTTGGAGGCTCTTCTGCTGATGCTTCAGCCCAGCTGCTGTTGCCTCAATGCACACACGCCCGCAGCACACCTCAATGCGGCGTCAAGAGCCACAATGGTAAGGGTGCAGCAGCCTTGGTGTCAGCTGAAACTTCCAGCGCCGCAGTCGTGGCTGCTGCGTCCCCAGCTGTGGCTGCTGTGTCCCCAGCTGTGGGCCCCAGCACTCCTGGTGGTACAACAGAGGTGCTGTACCCCGAGCCCAGAAAGCAGTTGCATGCTGTAAGCACAGTAAGTCACTCAGAAGCTGATGGATCCTCAGTCATGGCTATCAGTGCGCCCTCCCTGGCAGCGTTGCACCCAGATGGCTCAGAGATGCCCTGGGCGAAAGGGCCATTGCCTGCTGGCTTGCAAATGGCCCATGCCCTAGGGAAAGGCTTTCATCCCCCAAGCCCTACACCATCACGTAGACAGTATCACCACCACAATGGCGCAGCCTTAGTTCACTGCTCCTCTCCTTCTTCTGAGGAACCAGTCATGGCTGATGAAGATGACTGCTCATGTGAAGGCTGCTTGGCCCTGCTGAAGTGCAACAAGCTGACGGCCAGCTGCAGGGATCTGTCTTGCACAGAGCAGCAAGCTTTGCTAGATGAGCTTGTTGACATCCAGGTAAGCATGCCTCCAACCTGTGCGCACGCCTAGATGCACATCGATGCAATGCGCCACAGATCATGCACGAGGTGTTGTGCAATAAAACAAGTGTGTGCAGTGGTCTCTAGCCAGCACAATGAAGCCTCCTGGCTGGCAGACTTGTGTTGGTTTATGCTGGCATTGTGGTTGTTCAGTATGCCTGGGAAGCTCCTCTGCTGGACAAAGATAACGAGCAGCAGGTTGGTGAAGCAGTCTGAAGATGTCTCTGTACAGGCTGTGCTGAATATGCAGGCAGCCAAGGAGAAGCTTTGCAGGCAGAGGCGCATAGTGAGCAGCATCTTTGACCAGGTCAAGCATGAGCAGCTGAAGATCTCCATGAGGCAGAAGAGGATCAGGCATCTACTTTCAGCTGAAGATGGGGTACAGCAGCAACTTCAGCTGTCGAGCAAGCCATTGACATGTGGTAGAACATTGCCAGTCCTAAGCACAGAGCTGATTATCCCCGGGATGGACTCCGCGTTGCTGGGGACAGTGCTGACTGCTCCTAGGATCAGGTCGGCAGACCCTGGGACCAGGTTTGTCCGGCAGCAGCCATCAGCTCTGAGCAAGAGAAGCTGCGCGCCGTTTCCACCAGGTGTGCTGCATGTGCTTGCATGCTCTAATGCCTCATCTGCTGCTCAACACAAGCAGACAGAGTGCACTACCTGTACTAACATGTTCATGCGCATGTGCATGGCAAGCTATGCAAGCTCTGGAAGTGATTTGTAGTGCAAGCTGCTAGAAAGTTACACGACTGTGCAAAGCGGTAAAGCTCATGTTGTACATAGCTTGCCTTATACTGTTGCTGCATGCGTGCACAAACCAAGATACCATTGCTGCATGTGCAGCTGCCTTGTATCAGTTCTACTGTGCTCAGTCACCCCAAAGTAGGTAGTCTGCAGGTTTCTACAAGGCAGCCAGAAAGCAGGAGGTTACCGCACGAAGTGAGCTGCATCAACAAAGGCAGAAAGCCAAGTTTGTGTCATGTTGATCAGCATCTGCCCAGCTCCCAGTTTCAGATGTGCCTGACAAAACAGGCTGCTGCATGCACGTCGCATGTCAGGTCGTATCAGACATTGCCGAATAGCAGAGCTTATCAGCATCCAGTCACAGGCTTGTCTATGTTATTGTTGAACATGTTGCGCATAATCAACATGGGCTTTGCTGACAAAAGAATAACAACAACGATGTGCCATATTACAAGACAGCAACTCGTAATTGACACCGAAATGGCATGTGATGTTATTGTACAAGTTATCAATGGTTTTTTAAAATGTATACCAATCACACGTTCTGCGAAGCCTGGTATCACGCGAATGCAGAGTGCATATCTGGCTTGGCTTTCAGCACTTGTACAGCCGTATGTTGGTTTGTCAAGCAGCAGCAAGATCTACAGCAAGTGTGTGTGATCAGTGGCTTAACAGGCCACCAGTGCAATTGACCCTGAGTGTTGCTGTCAGCTGCATGCCAACTTTCTGGTTTCATGGAGCATCAAATCTTGTCAGAATCTTCAATGTCAAGCTAAAAGGGCCCAGAAGCGCTGGTAGAACCTCAAGTTGCTGTTGGAGAGTAGTCAGATTGGCTGCAGTCGAGTCTATGTTAGCAAGTGAGCAGACTAACAGTAGCTTGAGCGTGATAATGGCACTTTGCCCTGTGAAGCTGTGCTGCCAATATGACATGGCCCTATGTTGCAGCACATGCCCGGTGATGCCTGATCAAACTAGCATTGAGGTCGATGCAGCACCCAACCTTGAGCAGCCTCTCAGCGCCTCAAACAGCATATTTGTTACCAAAACAGCAGGCTGTTGTAGCCTGAAACCACGCATTGAATCCTTGTCAGCACCCTAGCAGCACTTCTCAGAGTCACACTGTGCTAGGAAAGCAGAAAGCAGACTGTTTGAGGGCCCTGATGCTGCCTCAAAGTCACTACATAACTCGGCCTGCTACTGGGCCAAACCACAATCCAGCTTGACTTGTCATGTCAAACAGAGCCTCCTGGGCTGCATATGGGTCTTGGCAGCATTTATGCAAGTATAACACAAGATGCAGTGGCAGTGGCAGTAGGCCAGCGTATGATAGCTTGCCCACAACATGCCCTGCAGTAACACATTGGCATACAGCCCAGAATGGAGCACTTTAATGAGTAGTGCTCACACAGAAGCAACATTGAGCTGAAATGCTTCTGAGGTTCAATCACTAGGGTCAGGCAGTGTCCAGTTAACGTGCAGCACAGGTATGAATCTAGCCTGTGTCACTTCACCGTAGTACGTGGTGCCATGCCATGCCCATTGACGGTGTATCGGTCAATCTGCCAAAACCTTTTCTCGTCAAAGCGGGCCTGTTGTTTGCAATGGTGGTGCATGTGCTATCTACTCTTCATGTGCAATGATGTCCCATGCACTTGGCTGCCAGCCATTGCATATTAAGGCTTGTGCACCACCAGTTCTGAAACGCTCCTGAATCCTACTGTATACCTTACATAGTTGAACGTTCTTGCAGGCGCTGAACACAAGCTCTTGAAGCTGGTCAGTCTGATCCATAACTGTATCAGAGGTGCATTTTTGGCACAGCAGAACCGTGTCTCAAACAGTTGATACCCTCCAGTTGCATGCTTGCCACTGCCAAATGACGCTCACGCTCTTGCCTGACAGGTTCGACACTGAACGTGGAGGTGGAAATCCGTACACAGCAAGAAGGGTTCCGGGAAATCAGGTGTAGCCAGCGAGAGAAGGCCCACGGTGAGTGCAGACGATTCACACCGGGGGCTGCTGTACCGGACCTCATGCCGACCCGGCCAGGCCGTAACATCCAAGTTGCCACAAGCCTATATACGCTAGATCACAACCAGCAAGGTCGAACACAACGTGTTTGTGTTCGGCACACAAACACGTCAAGCTGAGCAAGAGCACATTTCATGACAGTCGCGACAGATATTTGAAGGTGCAGCAGGAATGAAGCTCGGTGAGCATGCAAATGATACACCGAGTTATCTCGACTCATCAGGATGGTCAGTCCCATACTTCGTTTCCCGCCTAGAAATCTATTGTGTCTCAAAAGAGATACCCTAAAGTTTGGTTGAGCGATCAGCTCGGCAATGCAGCCCTTCCAGCTCTTCAGCTGTAGCGGCAGCGGCATTGCAGCCATGGCAGGAGCGGCAGTGCAGCCATGACAGAAGCAGAAGTGCAGCCCTGGCAGCTCAGCAGCAGCAGCAGCTTAGCTATTACAGCTCAGCTGCACCAGCAGCGCAGCAATGTGCATTGTACAGCAAAACCAGCTCAGACAGCCTTGCAGCCTTGCAGCCTTGCAGCCATGCAGCCTTGCAGCCATGCAGCCATGCAGCCATGCAGCCTTGCAGCCTTGCAGCCTTGCAGCCGTGCAGCCGTGCAGCCGTGCAGCCTTGCAGTCTTGCAGCCGTGCAGCCTTGCAGCCTTGCAGCCTTGCAGCCGTGCAGCCGTGCAGTCTTGCAGGTGTGCAGCCTTGCAGCCATGCAGCCTTGCAGCCATGCAGCCTTGCAGCCGTGCAGCCGTGCAGCCTTGCAGCCTTGCAGCCTTGCAGTCTTGCAGCCTTGCAACAATGCAGCCGTGCAGCCTTGCAGCCGTGCAGCAAACTTAGTGCAGCTGATGCATTAAGACTGACTGATTGTTCACTACCATCGAGCTACCATAGAGCAAGACTTAATGGTACCCAAATGTGTAATCTGTTGCATTTTGGCATCTGACTGAGTTGCAACATCCACAAGACGTTGGAGAAGGGAACAGATCAATAAGCCTGCTATGATGTGGCTGAGACACAATGTGCATCCTTTCAGTCGCATGGCATTTATTTGTCAAATGCAGGACCTGAAAACTAGATCAACTGGTGCATGCTTGTACCATCATGTATGAAGCAGACCTCATTGTTTTTATAGTAAGGCATACACTCCTACCCTTCCAAACTCATTGATCTGAGCAGCCCGCAGACACCACTAGATGCATTGTATCGGGATATATTTTTCAAGTACTGTATTGCACACATGGACCTGCACGCAGCATTACATTGACAAGGCAACACTGATGTACATGTGGGTATGAGGCAGCAAGAGGTGGCAAAGACATGTAGTTCAAGTCCACATGTAAATTGGGAAGAGTGATTTATGAAGTTTCGAAAAGATTGTGCTGGGATCGGATATGGGGTACAAACAGTGTCATATGTGTACGGCAAGCCTGTCAAGAATGATATCACCAGGGAACTGGACAAGGTTGTGTGACATAGCCTTGACGCAAATTTGCACAAGCCACACTACATGTCTCTGTCCAAAGCCTGACATGTGCCATACAGTTGCCATACAATGGACAACCAAATTGGTTGAGCCAACCACTATGACATGCGTAGTACTCTCTCACACCTTGTTACCTGTTTTGTTGCCTCTGGATGCCAGATGTGATGTGTCAGATGTCCATGATTGGCAGCACCATGCAAGGCAATTGAAAGCATGTTAGGGGTGATGTGCCATAATTATTCAAAGCTGGACTTCATGTTTGTGCCTAGGTGTCAAAGGAAGACACAGCAAAGTCGTGCAAAGAAGATGGGAGCACGAGAGCAGCGATTTGAATGACTAGGCAGAGACCTTGGAACAGTTCGAGCGCAGAAGCCATGTCCAACATCAGTGGTTCGTGAGCAGTTTCTGATAACAGTATCATGTCTGATGCAGAGAGTTACCTGAGCATGCTGTGTTTATAGCATGCTGTGCTATTAGTACTGTTCAGCAGAGCCCACCAGCATTGGTGCTCAACAAACAAATCGCATCACAGAACAGGCTGACAGTTGGGCTCTACCTGGAAATGCCAGGTGGGGCTCACTACACAGCTGTCTGTGAGCAATTTTGTAATGACGCAAATTTGCTTGTTTGAGCGACCATGACAGGATTTGGCACCATAAGTTCAAGTCAAAGCTCCTACGCAGCAAGCAGGGCAGAACACTGCTGCCACAGACAAGCAGTCTACCCGTATACACTCAGTACTTCCATATTCAACTCACGAGTGCTCACTCGATGCCAGCGAATGGGTGCATATCATACAGAGCAGTGTACAGGGCAATGTGTGTGTCCTAATCCTCTTCCCTCACATCCTTTACCACTCCTTCTTTGACCTGCTTGATTGCAATCCGGAGTATTAAGAAGGACCTGCAAACAGCATCAAAAGGTCTGCATCATCTGCTGTGTTGCCAGTCAGGGTTGGCCATGAGTAACACCGCCCTCATAGATGCACGGCAGTTGCTGTAGTCTGTACACAAGTAGGGAGAAGCATGTGCTGATACAACAGATGTCCCGACAAAACCATATGCAACATGCAATCCACATATTCGCAAACATCTTGTGTTAACAGTTATGCTAAGAGCAGGCTCACCAGTAGCAATGCAAACCAAACAGGAAGAAAAGAAGGCCATTGAAGATGGCATAATGTGGCGCGGGATCAACGTTGTACACATCTGCCACCAACTGCATGATCAACACATGCAGCGTCAGCAGCATAACCTAGAACTGTGCCATCACAACTGCAGTCAATACAGCAAGCAAAGTCATATGACCGCGTCATCACCGCTGCAGTCAATACAACAAGCAGAGACACAGTCACAAAGCCAAAAAAAACTGTCATGCTAATGCTCACCGTGATGGGTTCTGTCAAGGTACTCCTGATAATGTAGACAGGGAGGTAGTAAATTCTGGAGGCAAACCAGCTGAGCATGAAGGTGACAAACAGCACAGTGCACAGCGTCTGATGTCCTGCATATCTGGCCAACTTTGCTGCCTCCATGAAAATGTCATTGATGTCATGGACCAGAAACACCATGCAGCCAACCTTCATGAAACTGCAGCACAGGTGCTGGCTACGTTGAGAAATGAGGAGTAGCAATGAAGTCGACTGTTGAAACAGGGCAGTTAGCAGGTGAGGGAGCATGCAGCCCACGCAGGCACTACATGAAGTGTTGAAACCTGGTGCAAGATGTGTTGTAAGGCTTCAATAACATTGTGGCATGCTGTCGAGGTTCTTTGGAACCACATGTAGCAAATGGCAGATGGCAGGCGTGCAACTGATCTGGACTTACTTGACTTGATATGAGTACACAATGAGGAACAGCGTGACAATGTGGTGTGCAATTTGCTCCCAAAAGTCCTTCCGCCGCAGCTCCCAGAATACCAAACTGGGGATCCCCTGTGGAAGCAGCATAGTATTGTCAATGATGTTGTTTTGGTACACAGCTGATTGCATGCAAGCTGCACATTTGAGCTGCAGGCAATGTCACCTGTATGTAGTAACCCATTTCTGCACAATACAGGAGCTGCAAACCCTGTGAGACGAAAAAGTCACATGGCAGCTTTGTGCATCCCAACCAATAATATCTTGTGTCGGTCAGAAACCTGCATAGCTCAGGCATTCTTGCGTTTTGCTTGCAAAAAAACGTACGCAGCCAAAGACAGCTGCCCGGCACCTTACTTTTCTTTATAGCTCACAGTGATAGCCCAAATGGTAAATGTCAGGTATACTGAGAGCTTGAAGAGGGACTCTGCAGCAATAGACAGCTGTCCCTCACATTGTTCTTTGGGCATCACCAAAAACATATAGCACAGAACAGTGACCTTTGAACTTTTTCAAAGTTTCAAGATCATCCTGCGTGACTGGCTTGTCTGTCTTCTTCTTGTTTGGAAGTACAAGAGGTGCACCAATAACCTGCACCAGCAGCCGGACTGACTCAAACACCGGATCTCTGCCTGTTGCCTGTGACTGTCGACGCACGCGTTTACTGCCTGTTTATGGTTGCAGATTTACCGCTCGGACTGCAGTTGGTCGCGTCGGCTTGCTTTGACAGATCGCATAACTTCACAATTAAGTTTTATTGTATCTCAATTTACCTGAAAAAGGGTCGACTCAAGTGTCAAACGTGCGATCGGAATGCCCACGGCAAATGCCAGTGCAGGCCAAGGAATTGATTGCCAGGTGAGAAACTCGCTCAAGGCGTATGAAGTGCTTGCCATGTGCGGGATGCTACCTGACAGTGAGGAGCTGAACCCGCCAGTCTTTGCAAGTAGCGTCAACTGCGATCAGAAATTGGCTCCGAATGAAACACCGTCTGCGTCGCGGCTTTTATATGCACACACACACACACAGGAACTACCAGCAATTTCGCATTGGGATTGTCGGATCCTCCAATGCATTGAAAAATTTACGGAGCCTCTCTGATGTGTCATGTAGAGAAACTTCAGACCGCATGATCATCGGCGATGGAATTTGCATAAATTGTGCTTGATCGCAAAACCTTTTTTGGCTGACCCAGAAGCTGCGAGTGCGTCGATTATGGCAACGGCGTATGAACGAGCTGTAAATCATGCCCAGAGACAAGCTGCTTGTGCAGTAAAGTATGTACAGCTGCAATAATGATACACGATATCGTTGAAAGCAGAGATTAGGATTGAAAGTGGACAGAGCCTTATGCTTCACGTGTCACTACGCACAAAATTCGTTTGCGTTGCTTTGATTCAATTCGTTTCGAGGCCACCCAGCACAATATGGACTGCCGTCAGTGTCTGTCAATTCAGCTTTGCCATTTTCATTTCAGGTGAGCACCATCTGCAGCACAGCACAATATTTAGCAGTTCCACTTCGTACAAAGTAATGCATCAGCTACTCTGCGTACAGCAATCGCACAGGACGTTTATAAAGGCAGCATTTCAAGAGTTCTGGTGTAGTTGTGCTCACCAACTTCGATAAAGGTGCTTACGCATTCTTGTGTGCATGCTTATGCACCACCATGCCACAGAAACTCATGTTCCACAATCATGCGCAGGCTGCTTGCACCAACCTGACATGGCTTGCATGGCATCCATGAACTCTTGGTCGCCCCCCAACGCATCTTCACTCAAGCCAGGACTGTGAACCTGACCCAGTTTCAGACCAATAGTCGGCGAACCCAAAGGGCTCACAATACCGCCTAATCTATCAGTGTTGACCCTCACAGAATCAGCATGCGTCTGATTGCCATTGGAGATTTTCTGCTGCTGCTGCTGCTGGATGTTGACCATCCCCGTGACAGGCAGATGCATCCCTTGAGCACTTTGCAGTTCCTGCTGCCCATGTGCACCGTACATCTGTGCTGTGTGCATCTGGCCTACACTTGATGCTGGAGCCAGCTGTTGGGCTGTTGCCAGAGCATGGCTTGGATGCGCTGTGTTGCGTTGCAGGCCAGCCATACCTGCCTGAAGGGGTATGGCAGATGGCATGGCCTGATTAGGCAACCCTGCTCTCTGCTGAGGTAAGCTGGAAGCTGTTGCCCCTGCAGTCCTGTGAGGGGCAGCAGAAGCATGTACTGTCAAGCCAGCGTCTTGAGTCACAACAGGTGCAGCACCTGTCATGCCAGCAGCTGCTGCTGAAGCTGCCTGCTGCTTTGCACGATCTGCTGCCTCCAGTTCAAGCGCAATCTGGGATCCTCTGAGTCCCTGAGTGATCAGGTCTGTGCCCACAGGGACACTGCCTTGACGCACGGGAAGCTGACCAGATGGGAACTGAATAAGCTGTCCTGATGCATGCTGACTCAACTGACCTGACGACTCTCGGCCAATCTGTGCTTGATTGAGCATCTGTCCAGAGACAGCGTGCAGCAGCTGCTGCTGCAGTTGCATGGGAAGCTGACCAGAGCCATGATGTGAGAGAGGTGCTGAGGATTGATGCGACAGCGGCTCAGATGACTGATGTGACAAGTGACCTGAACCCATTGGTTGCATGCCGCCAAAATCGAGAGACTGGGACGTATGCTGCAGCAACTGCTGGTGAGCCAGCCCATGCATGTGGGCAGGGGTCAGCCCTGCTTGGGCTGTGAGGGGCCCTGGGCCAACACCTAGTAGAGATCCAGCTGGGATCCCCTGCGCTACATCTGTGATCAGTGTTGGTCAGGCAGTCTTATGACTAACAGGTGATCTGCCATGCATCTAGCTTGCAGCTAGTTTGCTCATTTGCTTGTGCTGAGACACACACACACACACACACACACACACACACACACACAGGTAAGACCCAACAGACATGGACGTGTTGATGGCAAATTGCTGTTGACCTGAATGACGAAGCAACCACAAGCGACTCTTATTGCCCACACTATGCTCAGTGTTCAGGGATGCTGACTTTAGGCGAGCAGCAATGGTGTGAGCACGAGACATTAGTGTGACTACCTGTAGAGAAGCACCAGCAAAGGGCGTTGCTGATGCATCCTGCTGCCCAGGCTGCCCTGTGCCAGATGTCAGGGCCTGCTGCTGCTGCTGAGATACAGTGTGAAGCACATGAGTGGTCGTCTGGGTCACAGCAGGAATGGTAGCAGAAGAGGGAAGGCCTGGCTGAGTTTGCAGCTGCTGCAGGGGAGGTAAAGAACCAGGAGCTGATGGGCCAGCCTGCAAGAAGGCTTGCTGCTCACCATTGTACATCACAACTGCTGTCAGAAGTCATCTGAATATGCCTGATTGTGCAGAAGCAAAACAGTCATCTGAAAGTGGCTATGAACAAACAACAGGCATGACAAAAGTTGTAGACACTGCTGTGATAGAGTCTTGTTTGATTGGTAACAAAAGAATGCAGAGTTGCAGAAATGTTTAGCTACAAATGAAAATCACCTCCTGACGCTCAGATCACGACCACACAGCATGCATCAAAGCAGCAAAATGCAGCAGGTAAACAGCAAAATCAAAGCCCACAAGCTGCTGACAGACCTGTGCGTTGTCAGTGTACTGACTGGGCTGTAGGGCAGCAGGCCCCACAGGCACAGCTTCACCCGCATCTGCAGGATTTGTCAAGCTTGGCCCCTGACCTGAAACTGACTCCTGCAACAGAACAGCACTCCTTGGCAACTGTGCAGCACAACTGACCTGTCTCCAAACCTTCATGAGACCGCTTAAGAGGCAGCACTGGTTGGCGACTGTGCATCACACCAAGCCGAACTAACTCTCATCACGAGCTGTGTAGCAAGACTATGAGCACTGTCACTCACACAAGTCTTCAGTGTCTTGTTTCACTTCGTTCATCCATGTAGGCAACGCATGTCTTCCCCTAAGGTCAGGTATGTACAGTCCTGGGCAGCTCCATGAGATCTTGTTTTGGCAGTCAGCATCTTGTTTCACATAAGGCAAGCAGTGGCAGACCTGAGGGATGTCAGCTTGTTGGGATCCAGACTGGCGCTGATCTGGAGAGCTGAAACCTGTTCCACTGCCTGAGCCATGACCAGCTGCAGTCAACAGCATGGTGTCACAGACATGTGTAGGTTGCAGCACTAGCAGTTGCCACAAATGGAAAGAAAATCATGACAAATTGGCCTTTGGATCTGATGTAGAGGGCAAGCATGTTGTGGGCAACGGTGACCAAGCTTACACAAATCAGACTGAGCTTACATGAATTGTACTGCATCACATCTGTTGAACAGCTAGAACTTTCCAAAGCAGAGACCGGCAATTGTTCCACAGCGCTGCGACTGTAGTCCAGTCTGACAACAGACTCATCCAGAGCAGACCCATTGTCATGACCTGCTTTGTGAAAGCAGCCCAGTATTGTGGTACAGTCACTGAGTAGCAAGAGCAGAGCACTTACACTTGGCCTTCACAGGTGGCAGGCCCATGGCCTTGCCCTGCTGCTGGGCTGCCTCCAGCTTGTTGGGGTCAGGGGCAGGGGGGTGCTGGTATGGCCCCAGGGGCTGGTCCACATGGTTGGAGCACAGCACCACCTGCATGGCACAGACTTTCCTCTCTTGCACACATCCTGTACCTCTGACTCTATGTGATGCCTGACATCATGCTGCATTGTGAGCCAATGCTTGATTTGCTAGCTGGCGGGATGTGGACAGGCTACAGCACAAGGCCTGCATATGCAGGGAACAACCCCAGATACTGGCAGCAACACAGGTGCCCAAGGTCTTGAACTAAAAGCATTCGTGCTCTGTTGCGTATGAAGCATGGATCCTGCTCAATGAAAGGATCTGCACAGGAAAGGACATTCACATGCAAATGGCAGCACTCTGCAAAATAGTGACTGAAGTGGGCACTACAATAATAGTAAAAATAAAAATAAAAATAATAAAAAGCTTTCCAGCTCATGATGAGTTAGGTACGTGCAGGACAAGTCTTGTCTTTCCACTACAAGCAAATTTGTGTAGATGGTGACAAAAGAGGCCACACCTTTGCATGGGGCAGCAAGCGCTGGATGTCCTTAGGCATGCAGGAGGAGTGATATGCTGTTGGGCAGCGTATGCACTTGACCATATCCACACCGTCTCCAGACTTTCGACAGACGGCACAATAGTGCTGGGGGCACCTGAAGTGAGCCCCTTTCTTTGCCATCTGAGTCAGCTCCAGGGCTTGTGCACACCTACATGGAGCAATCACTTCATGTGATGCAGGGGGTTTACCTGACATTTGATGTAAGTTGTTGCATTGGGTTGTTTGACTGGACTTTGTGTCCAATATGTGATGCAGACCCATGAAGTACCACATGAAGAAGTCCCTCCATTTGTTGAAGAGTTTTTGCAGTTGAGAGGGCTGGGCAATAAGATGGGAGCATTGTGCAAGGAAGAGCTGGTGTGGCAGAAGCTGGTTTTGCCTGACTTGCGCAAGCATGATGATTTGCAAGTATGATGATTATGTAAGCATGCTGATACGCGTTTCATATGTGATGTCAAGTCAACCCTTGGGCTGCATGGTCAGCTCAAGTGCATCCTTGCTCAAGGCCGCACAGGTTGCTGGAAAGGTATTGAAACCAGCATGACAATCACATTATGGGAAGGAGTTTCAGCAGGATTGATTGCTCACAGACATGGACTGGGGCTTTCAGGCAATTTTGCCGGCAACAAGTAATGGCAGCCTTTGCAACCGCACAGTGCAGGCCGATTATTTGCATAGAGACTCTTACCTGATGTACCTCATGAGGACTCAGCTTGCTCACACACACACACACACACACACACACACACACACACACACACACACACACACACACACACACACACACCCCCACCCACCAAGTGCATGGCAAAGCCATGTGACTGCACAGCAGACATGGCAACCATGCAAGATGGCATGTGTAAGATAGACCAGGCCGCTTTCATTGATGCAGGGGCCGCTGTCATTGATGCAGGGGCCATTTTCATTGGTGCAAGGGCTGTTTTCACTGGTGCAAGGGCCGCTTTCAATGGAGCAAGGGCCGCTTTCATTGAGGCAAGGGCCCTACTTGATATGATAGAACCGACCACAGACCCCCAGGGAACATTTGCGAACGGTGGGGTCCTCAAAGCCAGCCCCAAAGTCCCCACATACAAAGCACCTCACTCGGCCATGGAGACACTCAGGGCAGAACCAGGCAGCCTGGGATGCAGGGGTGATGACCGCTTGTGGGGCCATCCCCAGGCAGGCCGGGTGAAAAGCCCTCAGGCAAGGGCCCTTGCAAACCAGAAGCTCTGCAAATAGCATGCACACAGAATCAGGCACGATGGCAAGGAGATGCAGAACCAGATGCAGAACCAAATGACTTGTACAGAAGCAGGTGGCAATGCTGCTGGCTGGATGAGACTTCTCACAGCCAGGACTCCTGAATCTGCAGTAGAGAACAAGCAAAACATTATCTCTTGGAAATCATTCTGGATTAGTGCATGGCAGGACTGAGAACCCAGCTTCAACAAAAACAGCGCTCTTGCAGCAATGATGCAGCAAATGTATTCATCCTACAGACGCAACTACACAGTCGCCTTTTCCCCCCAGGAAGATGTCATAATCCATGTGCATTTCAAATAGAACTAAAGCACCCTATCATTTTCTTGTCATGCAACATGGTCATGCATGCCCATATCATTATTGCTTTCTTCCCAGACACAGCAAGGAAGTGTACGCTTGATGCCAGCATGAGGCCTGGCAAGTATGGGATGCATACCAAAATCATCACTGCCTTGTTCACACACACAGCAGAGCATGCTGCACCAGGTCTTGGACTGGGCCCTGGGCTTGCCTGCTAACCACCGCTCCCTATACCCCTCAGCTGCATTCATTCATTCATTCAACTCATTCACTCACTCATGCATTCATTCATTTGTTCATGGAACATGTGTCTTTCTCCAGAGTCAGATGCATGCAGCCCTGAGTAGCTTCCTGTATGAGGTCCTATACACTTTTGCCAGTCAGCTGCATGCATGGCAGGCACTCATATCTGCTAACAGCCAAAGTGTCGATAGCTGTGCCGGGGACAAGCTAAAAGTGACGCAGTCTGTAGTGCATGATAGCCCGCTTCCATCCTGCTTGCATTGAGCTGCGAGGCTTGGGCGTCGACACACTAAAGCGCAATACCCACCATTTGCACTTGCCACAAGCAGCAACAGCTGGAGGTCAAAAGCTGACTAGCTGTGCATCATCAGCCTGACATCATGATAGCTTGAAAAGAACTGGCAACCCCAAAGCCTATTCAAAGCGTGCTGCAAGGCTTGTGCCTGACAGGCAGAAACAATGCCGTGGCAGATGACATCCATGCTTTCTACCAAACACCACTGCTGAGACAAATGTACATGCAATGAGTATCTTCGTCAGTGTGTTAACAACTGTTCAATGGCAGATGTTATGCATGCTCATCTAGAACGGTGTAGAGACTTTGCAAACAGCTGCAGAATTGACAATACAGTGGGATTGTGGAATACCAGCAGGCTTAGCCTTCTTAGCTCGAGGAGGAGACGACTGCTCGTCAGCATCAGCGCTGCGGGCCCTCTTGCCAGGTGCGCTGTTCTCTGTCTCTGCTGGTGAGCTGCCAGGAGTTCCTCCTGCATATGTTCTGCCATGGTGCAAAACCCATGTGCAGGATTTGCAAATGCGCTGAAACATTCATATGCCAATGTCCTGCCACATGGGGTTCAAGGGGACCCGTGGCTACATGAGAAAAGCAAGACTACTGTGTGTTTTAAAAAGATAGTGAAGTATATGAGTACAGCAGTCTTTTGAGCTTTTGATTACTTGGGCAGGCAGCCTGGACATCAGGTAGCTGCCCACAAAGAGTCAGTGCTTTGTTCACATGCTGCATGTGTTTCAAGGCCTGCTGCTGCATAGCCTGGAGCTCAGCTTGAATGCACACGTGAAATTGTGCTCACTAATACAATCAGGCTCACAGACAGGGGTCAGGGCTGCTTGTGCTCAAGCCAACTAAGAAAGCAAAACCCCTGATCCCACAAGTTAGGTATGTACAGTATTCGACCTTGACCGGTGAACGGGACGCTTGTTGGATACAGGCTTTCAGGATTAAGCGTGCGATTGCTTCAATGAGCTTGTTCTGGCATATCAGAATGTCGCATGCGCAACACCGGCAAGGTTGGAGAAATTCTGCTGCAGAATGCATAGTTGCTTTTGCTTTGACGGCGTAACGGAATCGTCAGTGACTGATAAATGATTGCCCAGGGATACATTAAGCTAACCGCAACCGACTTGATGCGCTGAAGTCTTGCCTGCCTCACATGTCAGAACGGCTGCTATTGCAGTTGCCAGGCACCTTTATCGTGCTATTCGCAGATGAGCGGCCATGGAAGCTTCGAATTTTAATCAGCTGCTTTGGACTTAGCTGCTTCATGTACCGCGGCCTAGCTGGCAAGTCAGCTTCGCCTTTAGAAAAAGGAGCGTGCCAATGGCAGACATGGCATTTCGATGTTGCATACAAGTTGACAGTTCAGAGCCACATTGTGTCAAAACCTCGTGCATGTTGGCAACATGATGTTGCCAGTGTTCATCAGTCCAATGCCTGATGCCTGATCAGGACATGAACTGGGCTAGAATCCCTCCAATATCCTGGAGGGAAACCGTTGACGGGCCCTCTGAAACGTGTGACACGCACCTGACCGCACTGCGTCTCGACTACGGGAGACTCTGCTGAGCCCACGTTGTCTGGAGCAGGGCTCGCGCATGGTAAGAATCGAGATGTCATCTGCATTAGAACGGACAGAACCCAGGTGTCAACTCAACCTGCCTGAGTTGTGTACATATGTGACTTCAGCTTGCGGGTAATGTGCATCGTACCATCTGCGACTGGACTCGTTCAGTATTTGCTTCAGGCCAAACGGGGGCAGGTGTTCCGGCTGGCATGATTTGTGGAAGGTGCTGATCCACATCAGGTGTGCCAAGCTGGATCACGCATACTGAGGTAGAGGTTGTTCATTTATACAAACCGCTTTGCGCATGCTGGATTCAAATCTCATCATGTCAGCATTCGATGCCTGCAGGTGCTGCTCATCAGTGCAGTTGCACCAGACAAGCTCCCCTGCAGCAATAAAAGCACTGCAACGTCAAGCATGACTCTTGCAGATGTACTGTACTCTGCTCCTGGGCTGCTTGAGTCGATGGCGCCAGGCTCTCTAATAGTGCTTCTCAACACATGCAGACAAGTCCGTGAGACCCTTCAGGAGATCATCACTAGCATCCGTCTTCCCTCCTCTTCCACTAATCAGCTCGTCAACTGTCAATTGCTTGCCCACGGTCATTGGCCCAACCTGCAGCACCTGTCCCTCATGCACCTCCAATTGGACACAGCATCTGTCACAGAGCTAGCAGCAGCAGATTGGCCAAAGCTGCAATGCTTGAACATGAGCGGCAGCACTCTGGAAGCTGCAACACTCTTACCCCTAATCAGCAACAAATGGCTGCAAATGCGAAGCTTGGACATGTCAAGGTGTTCTGTCGGCTCTGCTGCGCTTGCAGTCTTTGCCTCCTGCAACTGGATCTGTCTGCAGCACATCAATTTGGCAGACACACAGCTTGATGCAGATGCTGTGGCAGTTCTGGTCAAGGCACAATGGCCAATGCTGCTCAGCCTGAATATCAGCCACAATCCGCTGCAGCCACCCTTTACTGCTCATCTAGCCAATGCACGCTGGCCTTTGCTGACAGCTCTAGATCTCAGCATGCCTCCAGGATTCAGGCTAGACACCACAGCTGTGGCCGACCTGCTCAAAGCTGAGTGGCCTCAGCTTGAGTGCTTGCGCTTGCGCTCTGCACTCCAGCCATCACCTGCACTGTCTCTTGCCTCTGGCAACTGGCGTCAGCTCAAGGCATTGCACCTGTGTAACAACAAGTTGGGTGCGGGTGCCATGGCAGATCTGGTCAGCGCCTCGTGGCCATTGCTAGAGCGTCTCACCCTCAGCGCCAACAACCTGGATGCTGAAGCAGTCGGCCATCTGGCCAAGTCCAACTTTCTGTCCCTGACAGATCTGGACCTCAGCAACAACAACCTGGGCGCAGCTGCCATGCAACAGCTTGCAAATGGTAGCTTGTCTCACCAGCTGAAGATCCTCCAGTTGAGCTGCAATGACCTGAATGCCCTTGCCATAGCGCACTTCGTCAGTGCTGACTGGTCTGGGCTACAGAGCTTGCACCTTGTGGGAACTCATCTGGGTGCATCAGCAATTGAGCAGTTGGTCAGGGGTGACTTTGGGTCTCTGCTGTTCCTTGATTTGTCCATGAACAGGCTTGATACGCCAGCGTTAGAGCAGCTCATCAGAAACAGCTGGCCAAAGCTGCAGACCCTCAACCTGGCTTGCAGTCACATGAATGTTGATGGCATCTCACAGCTTGTCAAGGGGAAATGGGCAATGCTGCAAAGCCTGGTGTTGGCTGGCAACAATCTTGACTGTCTCGCTCTCCAGCAGCTAGTCAAGGGTGCTTGGCCTCAGCTGCAGAGGCTGGACCTGAATTACAACTGTATCAGTACAGCAGACATTGCCTCTCTAGGCAATAGCACTGAGGCCCTTGTTTGTCTTGGGGAGAACTGCTTTGATCCACCTGTGAGGCTGTTTAGAAGGCGTTGGTCATACCTGCAGGCTGTCATCCTTGGCAACCGCCAGTCATAGCAACCAGTGCCATGTATTTTCTATGTGTACATTGTGATTTTGTACATAATTATGTATTCTGACCCTCAGCTGTTGCTTCTGCCACATTGGCTTCTCTGTGTGTGAGTTCTTTTCGTGTAACTTCTGTCTCTGAATCAGCAGTCTGTCAGGCTTTTTTGGTTAGAAGAAGCCTTGATTGCTTTATCAGATGTGTGCCATGTAGCTTTGTATTTATGTGGATTCACGGTGAATTAACACACAGTGCATGATCAGTACAGCATGATCAGACCTGCATGATGCTGTTTGGTCAATGTGCAAACTCTTTCTGTTCACACCTAAGCAATAACGCTCATTTACCAACATTGAATAACTCTCTTTTACTACTAGTTGATTTGGCACTCACAGATTTTTGCTCCTTTGTTTAGGATGTAGCATGCGCCACTTGAAACTCCTTAGCCCTTGCCATATTGAGTACATGCAAATGCGTTGAAGATTAGATCAATATAGTGTTCTGATGACATGATGTTTCACATGAAAGTAATAGACCTGTACATGTCGAAGCAACCAATTTCTTTTCAACTTTGTATCAACATCATGAACGAAGCACCTGGTGCACTTATTATGCCACCATTAAGACAACTATACACATGTCTGGCTGCAACTGGCCACACATTGCATATAAGAAAATTGCACCACAAATAGCCTTGTGTGTCGTTTTCTACATTGCACATTGAAAGTTGATATCTGCTGAACAGCTGATGGACTTGAATGCGCAGACCTGCTTGCCTTTTGAGCATGAACATCTATGCCCGCAAAACAAGGAACAATGCCCTAGCAGAACCTCTCAGGCTTGTGACGTCTCAAGCATTACTTTGGAGTTCCTGCCTTGTCTGACTGCTCCTTCAAGGCATGTTGCAGATCCTCAAAGGTCACTGTTGCCGAGCCTCTACGGGCAGGTTGTTGCTGTGATGCATGTGGGGCCCAGCCTGTCATATACAACACCTGCAGATCACTCAGGTGTGAATATGCAATCAACTTTACAAACTTGCTGACCTTGGTGGAGTCACCATGTAGCATTCTGACAGCAGGAGTCATGGACCATGCACAGCACAGCAGCTTTCCTGGCACACTTGCATTTTGCAGCAGTCACTGATCTGTACTCATGCTCAAAGCGCATGTGTTCGCATGATGGCTGCAGATGCAGCCCAGAACCATGTGCTATGCAAGCTTAGGGCTACAAACATTCACATTCTTCAATGAAGGGGCGCTGCATTCATGAGGATTCCAAACACTCATGAGTAAACACTCACGACTTCTACAGTTACGCGCCTGGAAGGTGGCAGGAAGGGTGCTGGAGTCCTGATCTTCAAAGCGCTCCTTGTAAATAGCTGCAGCGCGCTGGGCAGTGGCTTTGCGCATCAAAGGCTGTTTAGTCCTGACAGCATTGCTTTCCCCGAGGGCCCTGCATCAAGATGAGTGGTGTTGAGCTGCTGCCAAACAGTCTTGTGTCTGAGGAAAATGCTTTTCGACTATGCCACCTTGCTGTGGGTAGCTGAGTAATATGAGTTACCATGCATTACCGAAGTATCAGTGTAGGTAGCTGGAACAACATGAGGTTTGCATGCAACACCAAAGCAACATTGAAGGTAACTGCAACAGCAGGCATTGCCAAAGCAACACCTTGGATAGCCAAAACAACATGAGTTACCGTTACCGGGCCTCACCAAAGCAACAATCAATGGCAGTTGTCTGTTATTTATGGGTTACTTACATATCAACACTTGGTATGAGACAACATCAGGAATGACCAAGTTTGCAAAAATGTGCCTCTCAGATGCGGTCTGCAGCATAAATGGAGTTTTGAGGTAGGGTTTAGGGTTTAGGCAGTGTTGCATGCTGACCTGAGGTGGTTGACAACACCCTGAAAGTCCTTGTAGTGAATAGTGATGTCATCTACATCCACTGCAGGGATGTTGAAGCCGCCGACGGTTAGCAGGCTTCCACAGTCACGCACCTGCAACCATACACGAAAAAGAATTAGGCAGCTGACTATGACAACAAGTAGTCATACATCAGTAACAGATACAGTAGTCCTGGGGTGACAGAGCAAGGGATGCACTGCATGACAAGGCACAGGGAGGCACACATCAAACTGCTGTGCGACGTATATCCTCATGACAGTGAGTAATGAGATCACTGTGTGCTAAGTCCTACTACATCCATGGTAAGCCAAAACCTGGCGTCAAGGCTCCCATCTGGGAACATCATAGAGGCAGAGGATATTGCATGAGGGTATAGCAATGTTTGCATGCATTGGTGTCTCGCCTGTGCCAAAGGTGAGACACGCTGAGACACGCCGCCCTGTAGTTCCTCTTCTGCTAAGTTGCAGGAGACCCTAAGCTCATGCAGGGTGTCTCCACCAAACATTGCTGCCAGAAACAGCCCATCTGGTTTCAACGCTCTGCGACACTGCTGTAGCATACCCTGCACCAAAGGTGACGGGACCTTGTGTTTAATACAAACAATGTGCACATGATGGCACATCCCACCAACGGCATACACAACAATCAACCGCTTGACATTTGCCTGCTTGACTGTTAGGGTATGTCAGGGTTGTTGACCATTAGCACAGGGATTAGACGGGCTTGTGGGGTCACTAGTAGCACCTCACTTGTAACTTGTGAGTGAAGCGTTGTTCAGCGTCCCCTGCTTGTTTCTTTGCATCCATGTTTACAATCAGCTAGCAAAGACTCATGCAGCCGACTAAGATACACGGAGGCCTGTGACTTGTTGAGCTGATCTCTTTGTAGAAAAGAAAAGACTACACCTTTCGGCGTCAATTTAATGAGAAGCCAAGTATTATACCGGGCTGCCCAGGTGATCTCTTTGTATCATTATGCTGTAATACATGAATGCATTGGCAGACGACCAATGACAGATGCAGCTTCTCGATGAATCAAGGTGTATGCAAGTCCTGCTGCTACCCTGCATCACGTTCCTTGCTCACCAGAGCGCAAGGTGCAGGTATGATGAAATTGGTGAGCACAATTGTGAGAGACAGGAAAGAAGCACGAGTGCATGAGTGAGCTCACCGGGAGATCGTTGACCCAATGACAGCTCAAGACAGCTCACAATCACTGCAAATCAAGAGCGACTTAGACATGAACGCACCCTGATGGCAGCTGGCCAGAATAGCAGGTGAACAATGATTGTGAGACTGCTGACCTCAAACGAGCATGGGCAAGACCTGTCAACAAACCTTGCATGCATATCAAGCCAAAGAATAAGTGACCTTGTTGACAAGCACAGGTGTCAGATTGGGACCTGGAGCAAACAACCTCCTCTGGTAGGTTCGTGTTGAAAAGCAGATATGCCTTGTACTGACAACTTGATGACTAGCTGCAGAGTGACAGACAAGGCGTTGATTGAAGCTTACAGTCTATGCTGCCAGCCTTGAAGGGCAGAAACTCTTCATCTCCTTCAATGTAGTGCACCTCCGGTCTCTTCTGGGCACTAATTTGGGCTGAAGCCTCTTGTCACATGCAGGCACAGACATACTCACACATGCACCGCATGACTGGTCCAATCATTCTCTCTGACTGTGCACATGAGGTGAGGTTGAAGGTGAGTACTTGAGTAAAGCACTGATGATCATGGTCTCGTGCTGCTTCAGCTGGTAACCGCAAGCACGAAAGACTGCAGCACAAATGCACAACTCATGCAACTGAGAGTTGCCGTACATTCAGTGAGCTTGGCCTGCCAGGTGGTATAGCAGCCTTTGCTATGACGCTTAGGTTGATCAAGCCGTGTTTGACGTCACTTCAACATCACAAGCTGACACATGCGTGGTCGCAAGATGCAGACAACAAACAAGGTGTGCAGCAGCACCTGAGCCATGGCCTGGTCTCTTTGAAGCATGCCTGGGGAGATGTCCATCTGCAGCACCTTTGTGATGCCTGCTCTGCCATTTGACAAGCGTGACGTCACTACATCACCTGCATGAGACTTGCAGGCGTTTCTTGTCTGTATGTTTGCAGCGTGTCATGTGTTTGATTTGCAGCAGCTTGCCATTATACCAGGCAAGCTAGGTATCAGCTCAACGACATACCTGCACCTCCTAATACTGCCACAGTAGGGAATGTGCGCTTGCAATCTTCCAGGCGGTCAAGCAAAGCCTCTGTGACAGCTACCTGCCATTGGTCAAAAGTATGTCTGTGCTCTTTGCAGGACTGAAATATATATGATTGTCATGGTAGCATGAGCCAGTCGAGGAGGTTGCCTTGCGCAAAATTAGCAGGTGTGCAGGCATGCAGGCATAGATGCGTGGTGCAAGTCTGCATACAGATGACCCAACAAGTAGGCACTCACCAACAAGGGATCATCTGCAGTTTGTAGCAACGCAGCACGGTTGCGATGCGCCCTTTTGAGTTGTCTGCAGGCTAGAGATTGCAATGCTTTAGTTAGCCAGCCAACAAGTCTGATCACAGAGGGCTGTTTAATCGCGCTTGCCTGCTGTGTTTCGGCTTTGACACTCTAGAGCCTTCTATCAAGTGCAAGCTATGAACATGCTGCGAAATACCTGTCAAACAAGTCCAAGGACCCAGTCCGGGTACTGTCTCCTACAGCATAAGCGCTGGCGGAGGTGGCGATGTGGCTAGGACAGCTGTTGCCAAAGCCTTTTTGAGCTGGAACATTCGAAAGATAAGCAGACAGGAAACCAGCTGCATGAGAGCGCCGCAAGGCTTGGCGCAACGCGAGCATGCGCGTTGAACGCACGCGACCACGCCGGATGATCCACACCACAAAAAGGTCTGATAAGGTTTATCACGGCCAACACGGTTCTGGTGCAATCGCCTGCCTATGTCTGGAGAAGCTGTGAAGCGCCTGAGCAGTCGAGCAGTTGCTTGGTTGTACATTGTGCTGGCAGACAACGACCCCCAGGAACTTCTCCTTTATATTCACTTAGCCCTGCTAAAGACGTGCTGGGTGTGCCTGGCTCAGCCAGCACATTACAATTGAAGTATCAGCACTTTCACAAGCCAAGCACACCGCTGCACCGCGCCTAAAGCTGCCCGTCGCACGTTGATTTCGTCCAGCGGCAAGGAGATATCACTGCCGACATATCAGCCCCACAGCTTTTGAAATTTCAAGCTTTAAATTTCAAGCTGCCAACGCCTGCAAGATACTGTGTTTCTTTTTTTGGCCTTGTCACTGTGCGAAGGCTCGCACCGATGTATAATTATCAAGGAAGGTTGCGCAGCAGGCGAGCTCGAGATCCTGCCACCGCTGGAGCATCCATGTTTGACATTCTGCACCTGCCTGAGATCATAGGACCTATTCTGCAGAAATTGCCGGCTCCTGACCTTTTGAGGTTTGCCTGCGCTAGCCGAGGCTGCAGAGCAGCGGTGAGCCCGTCGTACGTGCAGCTGTACATCAACAGCAAAGCTTCACTCGAAGCTGTTCAGAGCCTGTACCGCCTGGGTTGTTTGCAGCAGCTGCGGCAGGCACATCTTAAAGCCAGTGTGTCGAACAGTACGACAAGTAGTCACCTAGCTTTGCTGGAAGTTTGCCCACGGCTTCAAGACCTCATACTTGTGTGCGACTACCAGTTTCAGCCTGAATGTGTGTGTCGGACCGACCCCTACATCAGGATGTGGGGCGGCACTTATGATCTGTTTGATCTTGCGTGGGCCATGCCAATCAGGATGCATCGCACACTTATGTACTACCGGGATGCATGCGAATGCTGTGGATGCAAGTGTGGCTGTGAATTCATCCAGCATTCTGATGATGGGAATCTTCTGCACCCAGATAGCCCCACTAGCACCATGACCAGGTGTACATGCCTTGATAGAGTATGGAGCTGGCAGCCAGGGCAGCAACCAGGCATTCGCTTCTTTTGATTCTGTTAGCCAGGTACAATGGTCGTGTGTTGTTATCTGCCTAAAGTCATGTCCTTGTCATGGAACTGCCTTCTGCCTTTGGCTAACAAAGACGCGCTCCAAGATTGGACGCCCTTCGAGTCTGCTTATGTGCTTTGCTGCTAGCTCGAGATTTTGTGTCTAGCTGAAGCTTGATTTGTGCTTGAAGCTACCTTCACAAGATTCACTGAATTGAAGTGGTATGAGTAAGAATTGTGGCTGCCCTGTACTGCTGGTAACTGCAAATTACCGCTGATTTTGCCCGCTCACATGGCTTTTGATAGGAATACAGTCTTCCTTACAAGCTTTTTATCAGACTTTGAGTGGCATGACACTTCTCCAACATGCCAGCTTGCTGAAGCTCTTCTAGAATATGCTGCAGCCTTTGCTGACTGAACTTTGTGTGCTGTCCAGCCACCAGATTGTCACCGGTGCTTTGCCTGTGGTAGGCTGCCTTGTCCGGCACAGCCAACTCTAAAGGGGACATCAAATGAAGACATTTCTCATCTGCAAGTGTCTGCAGCACAATGACCTGCATGCCCCACCAAAGCTTAGCAACTCAATTCATGCTCAAGCAGTCCAGTGTAAAGAGTCTAATTGCAAGATCTGCATGCCTACTGTATGCGTTTTCGTCCTGCATGTCCTGAGCCATGGTGTGGACCATGGTTGTCAGACTGCGCTTGGCTGCTTTTAGGGCATTGCACAGAAACAATGCAGCACCTAGAGTGTTACCAACAACTGGAATTGGACTTGAGTGTCATACCTGGACCTCACAGGAACTGCAGCAACTGAGCAAAGGAGACAGCGCCAGAGCAAATAAAGGGTCTCCATAGGATACAGCTGCAAAGTGCTCTGTCCACTTTTGCGCATTATCTGGAGAAATGCTGGATAGATCAGGTTGCTTTCGGTACCATCTGCAAGCAACAATTTTCAGAAGCTGTGAAATAGATGGTATGCATCATTATCGCAGTGTACCCTGCACTGTCTCATTATGCATGGTTCACATTGCTTCAACATGTGCTGCTGCCACCACTGTCGTATTGCTTGTAGGAGAATGGAACGTTGTGTAGACCACACAAGGCATGAAGGCAGAGCAGCCATATACAATGCATTTCAAAGCCCAGACTGAAAAAACACAGGGATGATGAAATCAATTGCTCTGCCTGGCTTTGGTGATATAGCATTGCACACAAATTATTACAAAGGCTGCCTCAGAAAGGCGTGTGGACATCACCTGTGCATCAGGGCAGCCATGGTCCATCTGACTATGGGGTGGAACCATAGCTCTTCTTCAGAGCCAGCATTGGCAGCTGCCTGGTTGCTGAACACCAGCTCCATCACACGCCGCAGGTTGACTCCTGCACAAGGTGCTCACCTCAGGGGTGTGCAAGTCGTAACCATCCGGCAAGTCACATGCCTATGTCAAGTCACACCAAAGAAAAGTGACATGCTCAAAGTACAGAAAAATATCTGTTCTTGGCATGTCAACCTGAGTCCGCATTGACTACAAAAGAAAAGGTCTGTGCATCACTTTCATTTGCATCTATGCACAAAACCTAAACTTCACAATTTGAGGTGACTGCAGATCTGTGTACTTTTACACCTTGAACACCGGGTCTGGCTGGAAGCAGCATCTTGACTGTTCTCTTCTAAGTGAAATCACATGGCAGTACAGAAAACACCGCAACACTTTTGCAAACGCAGCACCTGTTGAAGCATCATCAAAGTTGTCTAAAGCTGATGTTTCCTCAAGACCAAGCTGCAGCAGCAGTGCGCAGCCGACTGACAAGGCTGCTGAGTCATCAGCCGTATCAGCAGCTTCTGTAGCAGCTTTTGGACTTGAGCCCTGCTCAGCCTGTGCTTCATCTTCTTCTGGAATAGGATCCAGAGGGTGGTTGGATTTGACCCCAGATGGTGCAGGGGTAGTGGTCGGTGGGGGCGGGGTGGGGTGGGTGATCTCCATCAGAAGATAACCATCAGGCAGAGGCAGACGAGAGCCTGCAGATATAGCTTCACTGTTGAGAAGCCACACCAAGCAAGGGCAGAAGTTGATGCTCTGGCCCTTCATCCTTCTGTAGTTTGATGCACAGGAAATTGTCAGCCTGTTTTTAGGCCAAAAGCAGCTGGCGCCTGATTGACACCTTGAGAGCACATGGATCAGCAGATTAGAGCTTAGCAGACCAGGGCACTACTGCTGTGATTGCTAGTCACTCAAACCCACGGCATTGTGTCACACTGTTATGCCTTATGGTAAAGCTTACTTTATAGGCCTTCAGAGCTGACCCCTCGACGACGCCCCTTGTTTTTGGGTGAAAGGCGACAATGACAAAACCAGAGATGAGACTGCATCCATGCCAGAAGAAAACAGCTGATTCATGAAATGCCCTTGGCAGACTGCAGTTTCTGAGCTTACCAGCTGGCTGAAGAAGAAGCGGTCCAGTCTGTTGCATTGCACGCAGTGCCCCACCAGAAGAACGGGCATCAGCAGAGGGGCCTGCAGGGACCAGCCCTAGCCAGGCTGCGCTATAGCCCTGAAGCAGACGCTGACAACAGGCTGCGTCATCAGGCAGAGGCTCAAGTGGGAATTGCAAGTCTGCTGCGTCCTGCTGTTGCTGCAGCTTCTGCCATGGCTGCCGCCGCTGCTGCTGCTGCTGCTGCTGCTGCTGCTGCTGCTGAGGTGACTGACCATCATTGGCTGCTGACTCCTGTTGGGCCAGATCCCTGCCCGGGCTTGCTTCAGCAGCAGCTTGGCTGCTGCACATGCTTTGCACGCTTTGTTCTTGATTGGGAGTAGCAAGCCTGCTGTGCATGCTTTGCTGGCTGCTGTTCCCAGGCTGTTCTGATGACTTATCACGAATGCTGAGCATCTGTTTGAAAGTCACTCCAGCAGCAGCAAGTGCTAAGGAGCTGCCGCTGTCTTTGAAATTTTGAAGCGCCTGACAGGCAGCTGCCAGCACTGGGCGTAACAGGGCTTTCTGAAATGCACTGCTAAGAGCCCTGACGGCCAACGCTTCCGCCCCTGGTGGCAAGATTGCTGGCAAAGCCAGGGCTGTCTGAAAAGCTTGCTGGGCATCACCTGCCATAAGGCTTGACACTGCAGCAGCACAAGACCTTAATCAACAGAACGAATAGTACTTGAGGCCAGCACAACCAAGGTCCCAGTCACTGGCTTGTGTGTACTTGGTATGCACAACCAGGCATCACACTCACCCATACTTTTGTTTCAGTCAATGTTTTTTAATTATGAATAAAGCACAAATCACTTTTATTTCCAGCTCAGCGTTGCTGTTGAGAAAACCTGTGTGACACCAATTTTTTAAGTGATTGTAAGTTCCTTCTCTGCAGTGAAACATTGGTATGAGGCATGTGCACAAGGGGGCCTCCCCATGACATAATTGCACATGGGTTGGATCTGGTCACAGCCTTCACTCCAGGACTAGCGTTGCTGTTGGAAGATCCAACACCCACTTCCTGCAGTGCTGCCCAGCCACCAGGCTGTGACCTGGTACCAAGATGTGCCAAAGGCAAACAAGGTTGTGCATACAGCACGCACAAATTCCTTGCTTTGCTCAGCATGGCACATCAGCAGCGATGTCCTCCTATCAGGTATTGCCAACGCTTTCTAGTCACCACCACAATGGCAGCACTGTCTCGTCACCACCATCTTTTGAGCAGCGTACAGTCAGCAGGCAGAGGGCAGCATTCTTGACAATTCAGTAGGCTTGCAGCCAATGCGCACAGAATGGAACACAAGCTCCCTCTCACCATCAATGTGCTCAAGGGCATGTAGCAGCAGCTTAGACTGGGGCATCTGCTGCTGGAACCAAGTAGCTGTCCAGGGCTGAATCTCTACTAGCCCTGCCTGAGCTGTGTGGTTAGTCAACACCTGCAGCAACGGGCTGTATCAGCTTCAGCATGCTGCTTGGGGGGAGGAGGGGGGATGCTGTCAAGAGTCAAGTAATGATTCACGTGACATACCAAAGGCAGCATGTACTTCAGCTGAAGAATGCTGTAAGTTGTATGCAAAATTTAGGGGAGGTTTTGCAGCGTACCAAATTGAACTTCTGACCAAAACAAATGCTGATGATTGCAAGGCTGTGATGATGACAGCTGCAGTGCAAAGCAGGCATCTTTACCTGACCAGATAAGGCATTGACAATGTCTGCATTCAGCAAGTTCAGAGTCTGTGCATCTAGGGCTTTGTGCTGCGCTAGGGTTCGGCCTAAACAAGCCACTGCTAGCAGCAGCTCGCATGCACCAGCTGAGCTCTGAGAGCCGAGCAGATGACAAGCTGAGCTCTGAGATACTGGCAGTGCTTCAGCAGCTGAGCCTTGGGGAGTTGAGTTTTGGTGCTGTTTCTGGGAGTCTGAGTCAGAAGTGGCTGAGCATTGAGCCACTGAAGTTTGAGGAGCTGAGCACTGAGCCAGCACACTGAGTAACTGTGGTGAAGCAGCATCTCTGGGCAGTATGCTCGAGTCCAGCAGTGCTTTGCTGATACTGCTTATGTCCCCTGGAGCCTGGCGAGCAGTCACATGGGCTTCCAGGAAACTCAGCACAGCAGCTAGGGCACTGCAGAATATCTCAGGGGCTTTGCCAACAGCCCTTCTGGAGGCGCCCTCCACTGCATCTCCTCTCGGCAGCATTTGCAGAACATGAGGCTGCAACCATTCCAGTGCATCATTGACCAGAGCTGTAGCTGACCCAGGACTGAGCATGGCTTTGTCGGGCTGCCTGTACATTCATCACAAACGGGTGTGTCAGCAAGCAAAGCTGCCGATCCTACTGCTGCACTGCAGAAGGCATGCATTGTCTGTCTGGAAAGGGCTCAACGGGCGTCCCAAAGGTGTTTGCAATGAAATCTGGGGATCTGTAGGGGTAGCTGTTGCCAGCTAGGGATGCACAGCTTGGATGCAGACACACAGACACCAGAAGACACAAGCTGTGAAGTGTTCTTACTATGCAAATGGGATGTTACAGTTGATGGTGCATGTCGCAAGCATAGCATCAACTACAAGCAATGATGACCAGAAGCTGCTTAGTCAGATTACCTGTTGGCATGACGTACAAGGCTGCCAAGCAGCAAAAATGCTTGACAGCTGGCTTGCAATTGCACCTTGTGCAACAGTGCTGCCTTGCTTGCCATGGCCCTGCTGCCATGTGGCACCCCCATATGGCCATCCATGTGATCGCTGATGTGATCATCATCATCTGTGCGGTTGGGTGTAGGTGGGGTAGAAGAGGGGGGGCTGAACAGGCGGCAGATGGCAGCATATGCATCGTCCAGGTGCATGAAGGGTTCATTGTGATCAGCACGCAAGCGCCAGACATGCAAGGCCTCCACCTGGGGTCAAAAAACAGTCACTGCAGATTCATATTGCTGTGCAGACTTTCCAGTTGGCAAATGCAGGTGGTGCTAGTTCATATTGTCCATATGTATGTATGTAGATATGTACGTATGGGAAGAACGCACATAATTTGGTCATGCCACTGTGTATTGTGTCGCTGCTAATGAGGTCAAGGGCAGGTGGCCGCCAAACTGCAACTGCCCTTCCTTGAGATAGTCAGATTGGTTTGGTGGGTTGTTGTGCACAAGCTGTGTGTATAGGAGATACATGTTTGTAAGCTGTGCACATGAGATATACATACGTGTATGCATACGCATACGTATATCTACCTCATGTATTAATATATACAATATGCACAAGCTGTGTGTTTGGTGTGTTGCAGGAAAAGTGGGGAAAAGTGGGATGACTGAGGTGTCACCTGTAGATTCAAATGCTGCAGCTGATCCCTTATACTCAAGCTGGTGGTGGTGCCCACAGCTAGGGCCCGTTGAGCATGCATCAACATCCCTGTGATGAGAGACAGGCAAGCTCATCACCAAATCACAGCATGTGTTACACAGTGCATGGTTGCAAGAGGCATGACTGCGAGTTGTGAGCAACGAACCACCACCAGAGACGAGTCCACAACGCAACACAACTTGTCACGATGTGGATGATGTCACTCATCCCTCAGGTGAAGTGCCTATGCTGGTGCATCAAACAGTCAACGGCATTCTCCGTGCACCAGCCTTGGCGCACATTGGGAGCCATCAAGCATGGTGTAAACAAGTTGTTTTAGGGCAGATCTGGACATACATTTGCATGTACTCAAGTAGACAGCCACCTGGACTGAGCCTCCTTTTGCATAGTGTAAAGTGGACTACCTGACGACATCACGGCGGCGAACAACTGAGAATCAGAAGACGCGAGCATTCTGACTATGCTTAGGGCGCTCCCTGACACCTCTGCTGCCCTGTCCAATGGAAGGCTGCCAGTTGGCACCTGGAGAAGCCCCTGCAGGGCCTTCTGCATGCCAGGGCACTGCCACACAGCCCTGGCTGCATCAGCCCCAGCCCTGATGTACGACTGCAGAATGACTAGAAGGGGAGTAGTAGCTGAAAGGGCAGCTGGGGACCTGAGCAGGAAGCTGATGCGCTCCAGAACCTGCAGCACTGCATTTTTACAAAACCAAGAAAACAGACCTGCCATTGCGTTGTCCAAATGGGAGTATTCTACCATGTCATGTGAATGCAGAGTACGCGGCAGTGTGGTGTAAATGCATGGCAGACATCAGTCACACATGAACACAGAAGACACCAGACGCTGCCATCAAAGTCAAATGGCGCACAGCAAAGCTGGCTTTTTTTGGGTCTGTATCACACAACGCAAAAAACTGGTAACACCTTGCATGCTTGTTTTGCCTAGCAGGGGGATGGCTTGCCAAAGCATAGCGGCCTCTTAGTCAAAGGAAGCACAGATGCAAGCTCCCGCCACAAACAACATTGGAACCATGACCATCAACTCTGAACATTTAGTACTTAGCGTGTAGAAATCCCAATGATTGTCTGATGACTCCACTGATGAGGCCCAAAGACATGAACGTACCATTGATTAACTGATTCATTACCAACCTGTCAGGCCATTAGCTACAACTCACCCGGCAGAACAATGAGAAACGCTCTAGTCTGACCTAACATTGCATGTGTTGATACCGTCTAACAGGCTTGTGCTCTCAACCACTGTTAGCACGTTCAAAGTACAGAAAAGAGCATTGTCCAGAGAGAAGTGTACCTGCATGCCCAGCAGGCCTATCAGGGGATCCACTGTGGCCACTCTACCATCATCTGGGGGCTGTTCCTCAACCAGCCCTGGCCCTGGGGGTTCAGGGCCATCCCTGTCAACAGGGGTGCTCACCCATGCCCCCACTGGATGAGGCCTCGCACAGTATCTCCACGGCACAGACGGACAACCTGCAGGGTGGGTGGGTAATTCAGCTCAGTGCACCGTGATGTGCTTTGTGTTGCATTTCCATATTGCAGAACATGTGGAAGCCCATGTACCAATTGGATGGGGCATGGAATGGTATCTCCAAGGCACAGCCGGAGAGTTGACTGTTACAGGCAGGGCACTTTCAGGTAAGTTTGCTCCCCTGTTGTTTACTGGATTGGGGGTTGGATGTGAGAGGAACAAAGCTCCTGCAGCTATACTACAGCCTTCATTGCAGCCATTGATGGGATGACCACTCAAGTTTGTGTTTTCTGCTTTCAAAATGAACTGCACACTAACCAGCTTTTCTTTACTGGTGCATTTGGTACCAACCACAATACAAGTTTTTTACCTTGCTTGCATGTGTGGTGCACATGTGCTGATCTGCCGTGCACTCGAATGACAACAGCTTGACAGAAATGCAGCATGTTGGTCAAACATAGGAAATTTGGCATCCCTAGGCTATGATGCCAGTGCCCTGACATGTAGTCATCATGTGAGCGCATTCAGATGTCCACCTACCAGTGCCAGGATTGCAATGAGCTGCTTCCCACACTTCCTCTTCTTCAGGTCCAGGACCTACTAGCACTGCCATAGCTTCTGCCGCTGCAGTCACCACTGACATGTGCGCATCATCCAGCAGCCGTCGCAGGACTGTTGCCACCTGTACCTTTTGCAGCGCATACTCCCACACCAACAACCAGGTAATCCTTGTCTGCACACACATTCATGCGTGTGAGCCAGAGCCTATGGTCTTAGCTCAGGGGTGCTGCCTCAGAGGCTCCTTGAATGCCACAGGGCGCAGATTCTTGCTATTCTTATTGTTTCTAGATGTGAGCCAGACCCTGACTAAGATGCTGCTGTCTGAATGTGACCATTCCCACAGTGTTTTGATTCCAAAATCATGCGGATGCAGAGTCATGCAAATGCAAGATCATACAAAAAATATGCAGGCAGAGCACACATGTGTAACCAATTACAGCAAGGCAGCACTACCATGCTCAATCACCTGCATTGCAGCGCTGCTTACCATCATATTGTGGTTGTTGCTCAGATGCAAAGGTACATTCACCGGCTGTGGCATCAGAACCCCAGCTGCTTGCTGATGACTAGCCTGGGGCCTTGCAGCTGCCAGCACAGCTGCCAGCATGCGTAAGGCCAACAGTCTCTGCTTAGTCAGGCTGCTGCGAGCGAGCATGCAGGCCTCCTGCAGGGTATAGCCCTGCGGTGAACTGCCCTCTGACTGCCTGATGCAAATCACAGGAATTCAGCAACAACTCTGAAGTGACACAGCAAACACACAGGGTAGGTCCGTGCATTGTCCATGAACCAGCTGCCCCATGACAGGTGCCTGTTAGCACCATGCAACAGCGCATGAGCTTGGCAAGCACCAACAAGATATGTCTCGGTACAGAGACCATCAGTATGCAGCATTCAAGTGGCCTGCTTGTTGCAGTGTGAGTGAGTGACAGGCGATCACCTGAGTATGTCCCGCTGTACGACCTGCTGATCATCCCCAGGGCCCCTTGCAGCATCTGCAAGTGCCTTGAGCCCTACAACCTGCCCTTCCAGTGAGAACCGCAGCCTGCCAACTATGTCAACATCTGCGCTGGCAATACTGTTGCTGTTTGCTCCTGTGTCTCTCTCAGCTGATGGTGCATGCCGACTATGTGCTATGCTGGCTTGCGTTGTGCTTGCCTTGCTTGCATTGCTACTGGTAGCTGCTTTGCCTGCTGTGCCTGTTGTGCCTGCTTTGCCAACTGTGCTAGACTTGACTGCTGAGCCTACTTTGCTTGCATTTTCTGCAGCGCCATTTGATGCAGATTGAGATTCTTGGCCAGCTGTGGCAGTCTGTGTTGCAGCTATGGTGGGATCAGCTCTAGCAGTGGCGGACACTCCTCGAGCAGTGGCAGGCTGATCCCCAATTATGGCAGCTTGAGGCATTGCAGTGTTCCTTTGCTTGACAGCAGCGCGCTTTGCAAGGAAGGCTTGAGCTGAAGGTGACAACCTAGACATAAGCTCCAGCCTTGCCTCTTCAACTTCAGCAGGACTCATGCTCTTCAGCAGCTGCCTGTTCTCTTCATCGATTCTGCGCTGATCAGCTGGACCCACGTCAAACCCCATCAACTTCTGGTCAACAGCTGCAGCAGCATCTGCTTTGTGATGTGATACCCTGATGGCAGGTGATGCGGAAGCTGATGCGGGAGCTGGCGCAGAACCTGATGCAGTATTTGGCAATTGCAGGGAAGGTGGGAGACCAGATGTGGCGGGGCTGCTTTGCACACTGTCAGCTGATGGTGGGATAAAAGAAGGCGACTCTGGAAGGGTGGCATTGGGGGCATAGCCTGGGGTCTGAGGAGTTTTAGGCTGCTGACGGCTCAGCGCAAACTGCAGCATGCAGGGCAGGTCAGTAATTTGCAGAAGAATTGCAACATGAAGCTGTGCATACCAATGCATTTCAAAACATCAGGCAGACATACAAGTCTAGCGAGGAATGCACATTTTACTTTTATATCAGGGTGAAGAGCCAGAGGGCGCACAGTGAACACATGAATGCGCCACATGCCTGAGCAACAAGGCATGGATGCATGCCAATCTGCACTTGCGATTGCTTATATAACCTTTATCACCTTTGAGAGCTTTCTGTGTGTGGCCTTAGGAAATGCAGTGCCCCCTATGGGAGCACTGGGAGGGGCAACATGTCCAAGTGCAGGCTTCTCCTGTACATTGGTCAGGATGCCCAGCATGCCTGGCAACAAACCTGCAGGAAATGCGTGACACACTTTGCAGCTGAGTCCCCAGGCAATATGCATGCATGGTCCAACAGTGCATGCAAGAGTTGGCAGGAGCATACCACTGAAATCATCTGAAGGGCTGCTACATTGATTGGTGGTTGGCTGCTCATTGGGGGTTGCTGTCTTTGAAGCTGATGGGGCACAGGGTTCTGCCTTACGCACAATCCTAGTTGCCTTTGCGGCTGGCCTTTGTTGCCCAGACACGAATTCGCTCTGCGTCGTTGCTACCAAAGGTCAGTATCGTACATATTCGAAGCGTAGGGATATCGCCAACGACTTACAGTGCCACTGCCTAGTCAAGTGAGCATATCAGTGACCACCGATCACCTCGACATGCACCTCAACAAAACACACAACAGAAGCTCCAAAACAACACACGCAGATGCTTGATGCAATTACACTGCAGCAAGGCTGGCTTGCCTGCAAACGGAGAAGCTCTGCCTCATCGTCGTTGTCGGGAAGTTGCGCAGAGGGTCTCGGTTTTTCTCGCAGACCCTGCAGTCGGTCTTCATCCATCACTTCAACGTCTCGAGTAAGCAAAGTCTCAGCACGGCAAAAGTTCCGCTTGTGCGCCCAGCATGCAATATGCACAACCAGGGGCGCTGTCGCCAATAGGGCAAGGGCGAAAGCAGCGGACCAGGAAGCTGAGGGCTTCGCACACCCCTGTGCACTGCATCAATTCTACACAATCTAGCACAACACATAGCACATTGCGCCGATCACGGCGGACGCCTCATAGCGTGGTTGAGCTGCTGCATTGATGTTCTTCACTTCCGATTAGCGTGGGCCAGACAGGCCACAGATCTGATCAAGCATAGACGGTGATCAGCTCGACAACCGCCGCTCCCAAAGGTCCTGCGCTGTGCTTCTGATCAGCGAGCAAAGAAAACATGTCGTGCATGGTAATCCAATGATTGTGATTCGACAGGCTCGAAGCTGTTCAGGCAACCCGCCAATATCAGCCTCAACCTCGCAGGCTATTGAATCACCTCGCACTGCTGCTTTGCATGCTGGTAGCTGGCAGGGTGAATGTTCTCGCTGCAAGATGCCGCAGACACAGGCTGATCTTGTCAGACAGATGCTGAAGTCGCTTCTCGAGAAACGGCCCAGCCTGGCGAAAACAACTGAAGGACGCTCAGAGCTGGCTATAGTTGTGGCACATGTGTTAGAGCAAACCTGCCAAGTCCAGCATTGGTTCGGATCACAGCATACAGGCGCTGAGCAGGACCTGTTTCTGGCCCTGAACTCTGCTCAACCTGAGGATGCTTTGCCAAGCCCTCTCCAAGTGGACAACACTTGCATGCTTGCCAACATGGACTTGGCGGCAGCAATTATGCCAGCTTTAACACCCCTCGCCCTGTTGCTCAAGGTGCTGGACAGCTGCACCTTGACAAACCTGAAGCCTCAAGAGCACTCATCTACTTTGGAATATTGCCAAAGACTCATCAGCATCCCAGCGCCAGAGCTAAAGCCTGACTACAGGATGGTGCTGCTGCGGAGCGCTGTGCTGGCAACAAAGCTTTTCTCTCTCATCTGAAACCATACCTCAACAGATGCTATAGTTGAAGACTTGGCTTGCTGGTGTGTAGCCAAGGTACGCAGACTAGTGTGTTTCCACCTTCAAAAGATGCCAGACAATCCGACAGAGGGCAGCCAAACATTTGTGAGTGGTCAGCAGGAGCAGCAAATGCGCCTTTTGCTGGTCAGGATGTGGGTGACATTCCTGCGCCAAGGCATCAAAGCTGCGTGTACCTCATGCAGCCGGTGCCAAAGCAAGGCAAATACGGCAGCTGACATGCTTGTCCCATGGTTGTTGCCAAATCAAGGAGGACTTGTGGCCGGTTTGGCTGACAATCTGCTTGTCTCTGGTAGGCGTTGCTAGCTGCAAAGAGTTCATACATATTTGGCAGGGCTCTTGAAGCAGGTTCATGCTAGTGAGTGCATGTTGTCAATGGCTTATGTAGCTAGCCTTGTATAGTGCCATGCCAAGGTGTGTCAACTGTTCACAGTCACAACAGCTGCTGCCATCATCGCAACTTTTCCTTGACTTCAGGCTGTGGGGTGGTGCTAATGTCATGCATACAACAAAAGCTGCCATGGGCCTCCAATGCAGTCATGCTTCTTAGCATGATTTGCATTCAGGCAAGAGCCCAGAGGCCAGTGGCTACAGCTATATTGAACAAAGTGCAAGCACTGCTCCGGGTTGCTCCTATGCTACGTCCCTTGCCCAAACATGCCAAGCCAAAAGGTGTGCTGCTTCACACTTGAATGCACCCATCGTGCCTGCAATGTTTGACGTGGACTTTGGCATGACTTGGCTTGATGTCTGCCGTGAGTCCCTGGTGGCAGCATCACTCCCCCCAATGCAAGGCATGTCTGACACGAGTGCTCTGGGCTTGCCAACAAGGCAATGGTGTGCTTGCAGGCATGTTTGATAACGATGTTGCCTCACACCCTGTGGTCCAGGCTGGCACAGTCCGTGCTACTGCCATGCTGTTGCTGGACATGGTACAGCTTCACAGTCAGCCAACAGACTTTCACATTCAGAGCGCAGCAGCTCCTGGGCCACGGAAGATTGCTGCCTGTGTCTCAATACACAAGCGCACAGCATTTGCGGTAAGTGTGATTGTGCAAGCATGATTATGTTGATCATGGTGTCTTGTGAACGTCTCAATACACAAGCGCAAAGCTGGCTTCATGTCATGGGGCATCTGACACAACATGGTGATGTCAAAATGTTGAAGATTTTGAGGTTCTTGTAGTGGCTATGTTGTGTACAGGTGGGCTGTGAGGCTTGGGCGGCCTTGGACTGGGCCATGCAACATGTGGATGGACAGATATGCATTATGCATATCCTAGATCTGCTCCTTGCTGTTGCCTCTCCCCTCCTGGACCTATCTACAGATGTCAATCAGATCTTATGCGTGGGCCTGCCAGCCTTGCTATGCTGTGTGGCATCCCCGAGTACAGACAACAAGGTTGCTCAAGAGCTGCTGGGCCTCATGCTGGACCGGCTTGCCACAGACTCCAGCCTGAATCTGCTGCCTGCTGCCGTCAAGCTTGAAGGAGCTTTACAGATGCTTGTAAAGGCTGTGTGTATGTCTTTCTTGGACACTCCAAATGCAGTTGCATGCAGATACAATGCCTCGCGCTGTGGCTTGGTCATGAATTGCTCACACTCATTGCACTGTGCATTTAAGCATCAAACTTCATTTGGTCACTTGCATCGCCTGCTGCTGTCTCACGGGGTTGCCAGATCAACAGAACGGAGCAAGCTTTCGTTTTGTTTCTTGTGAGCTTTGTAATCTTTTGACATGTGGCTTTGTCTGTTTGCAGCTACCCAGCAGCATGACCAAGAGCTTGGGCATCTTCAAGTGGAAGCCATCTATGCCATTTTGTACGTCCAAAGCACTCGGGCATGTATCGGCAACACAGCTAGTAAGGAAATCTTTGTAGCACTGAATGATCTTGTCCAAGGCGCAGCATCCACCTGCCCACCTTTGAGCACTCTGCATCACTGTACGGCATGCATGAGTCTGATAGGTGGTTGGCGCAACTTTGCCAAGAGACAGAGGCCAGGCGCACCCTGCGTGGGTTCTGCTAACAAGCATGGTTACGCTGCTACAGGTAATTACCTGCACATACATGTCTTCCCTATGTCCTTAAGCTTGCATGCATCAGCAATGTTGCAGAGGTGGTCAGCTATCTGCAGGCAGTTTCATCTGCAGGCAGCCATGCCTTCACCATCTGATATGCTAGTTGCTTTTGCATTCCTGTTCAGAGGCCATGCGCAAACCCACATGCAGAATGTCCCTTATCCCCACCCTGCAGGACCATCAAGACCGGACACGCTGCCTGATGGCAGCAACACGGTGCCTGCAAGAAACAATGTTGTCAGAGCAACACTCGCTTTGTGGGCCGGTAAGCGCATGCACAGTGCTTTGTGTATGAAGCTGTGAGCAGCTTTGCTCTTGTCAAACATGAAAGCTGCTCAGATACCATCGTCTGCCTTGACGGTTGCAATGTCTGCTGTGTTGAAGATCTCTGTGGTCATGACATGCATAATTGTGACGCTTGCTGTGCTTGCAAAGCCCTATACAAGCACCTGTCTTTCAGGATATTTCCCTGGGCATAGAAGTTAGTTTCAGATCATTCAAGGCAGCAGACAGGGTAGCTTGTGACACACTGCTTAAAGTCTTCATCATGACAGCAGCCACCTACTTTCTCAGCGATTGTCTGTGTGAGTATGACACCAAGAAGTCTTTGCAGGTCAGTTACCCTGTTACCCAGTTACCATCTACCCAGTTGCCATGCACCCAATTGCCATTTACCCAATTGCCATTTACCCAGTTGCCAGTCACCACTTACCCAGTCGCCCTTGTCATGTGCTTTGGTCAGTGACTGAAACGTACTATTGATTTTTGATCGCAATCCAGTCTGAGCGCGCTGGACAGAAAGTTTCATGCTTTTAGCGTTGCCTCTAGCTTGGTAGCTTGTGATCTGCACAGCAGGATTGTGCCATCTGTTGTTTCATGCCATTCACCATGACAGTCATGAATCTTCAGTGCCTTTCTGACAACCACAGGCAATCTTTGCCAACCATTGTCGGACCCAAGTCTTGGTTGACAACCTGGTCAGAAGATCAAGCGGTTGCATTGACGTACCCACAGAGTCAAGCCCAACCAGCTCAAGGCTCAGGCCTCACCACCAAATAGGCTTGGAGAAAGCCACCAAACTGGCCTTTCAGACAGCCTTGGTGAACTGCACCATGAAAACAGTTCAGAGCTCGCCAAGTCCCAAACAGGATGTGATGTACTTCGTGCATCATGGACTTATGCCCATGTTTGCCAGTTTCAGCACAGCAGTTGCCAAGGCTGTCACGCATTCTGCAGCCTCACCAGATCATGACTTGGAGCAGGCAGAAGGCGAACTCAGTGAGGTCAAAAGCTTATGGTCGAGTTTTGTGGAAGTACTAGGTAAGATGTGTCATTTACGATCCTCACCATTTGTAGCCATTTTGTGATCTCATAGGCAGCCAATCAGCCGATGAGATGTCATGTCATCCTGCTTGATTTCAAACCATTTTAAGATGTTACTGCCTGCATGACATGCCTCAAACACACCTTGTGTTGTATATCTGAGAGCATGTATGAGCAAGCAAAGTGTGACACAACCTATCAAATTTTGGCTTTGTGATTTCCAGGTTGTGTCACGTTGCTGGTGCCTTTGCAGTTGCTTGCCACTCTCATGGATGGCCTGATCCAAAGCAGACCCAGCAGCTCATGGAGAGTCACCTTGCATTTTCTCTGCCGGAGCACACACGCACCATCATATTGAGACTTGTGCAAACCCACAAGCAGTCCAGGGATGAACAGCATAGCAGGGCGTCTGCTCCTCACCAGAAGGCCAAGGGCAAGAGCAGAGCCCAGCGTGATGCTGCCGACTTGCTGCCAGAAAGCCTCAAGCTGGCGTATGATAGCAGGATGCAGATGCTTACACAACTGCTTGGTATAAACTGCCCTTGATGCCTTGACTACTATTGTCTGATACGTTGTTGACCGTCATGTATGTGTGTGTTTTTCGGTCACGTCCATGTCAAAAGATCATGCAACAACACTCTCTGTGCATTGCCAAATGAAAGGGGCACATTCCAGCTGATCCATTTCCACGCAAACTTCTGGCTGCGTATGCAGTTTGTATGTCTGAGGGCGTGTGCCTGATCCAGTCTCAGTCTCTGTGGCGACCAATGAAGAGGAGCAACAGCGCTTCCATGCAAGCAGTCACATGCCTGCCTTTACACAGGCAATGCAAGCTTGTGATGAGAGCCATCTGCTTCCATCCTTGACCTTGAAAAGGCTGTCTAGTCTGTTTGCACTTCAGGTGGGAGAAGTGCATGCAGCACACTGCCCTGGAATGGATTCAAGTGCGACCAAGCCTTTTGCATTGCTTTTCACCGAGCTTATTGCATACAGGCAAAATGGTGTGTTGCTACAGCATTGTTGCAGGATCATCCACGCTCAGAGCCAATTCCCAGTAACAAAGATTCCGGTGATGCATGCAGATGAGCTACGCTCATCCCAGCACTGCTGCCAACTCGGGCAGAAAGGTTGTGAGTGCGCCCACTCAAAACATAGCTGGTGAGACAGCCATTGGGCAGCTGCTGGCTGAGGAGGAATCTGCCAGGGCCAAGACAGCCTCCAAGAAAGCTAAGAGGCAGCGCCAGCAACAAAAGAAGCGCACCCAATCATCCCTCAGTAAGACTCGCCTGGCAAATCAAACTGTGCAGCCCGAGTCAACTGACCACTACAGCACTAGTGACACCTTGCCAAGTTCAGACACTGGCTCGTCGCAAGCTGATTCTGAAACCTGCCAGTCCAGCAGTCCCTCCCTGCCTGGCTCTAGGCAGACTGGCAGCAGCACAGACAGCTTTCTGCCCAAATCTGCGCACATGACAGTCCCGAGTGATGCAGTGCAATGCTCAGATCATTGCGCAAATACCAAGCTGACAGTCTCTGCCAGTGCTTGCATGCCAAGCATGTCCGAGGCTTCCCCGGATCAGTTAGCACCAGAGGTGCTTGATGTCACAGCTCTTCATGGATGTTCAGAACCTCCCGACAGCCAGAAGCACCCCTCTCAGCCTCACCAGTACACTGCTTGCCTCCACAGCCTTGCTCAGACAGACCCACATCTATATGATGGAGTCTGCATCCCCCAGCCTCATGCTATCAACTCACAGAGGAGACCCACTGGCTTGCAAGAGGCTTTGACAAGTCATCAGGCTGAGTCATCAGGCAAGCAGGTCTCAGCTGCAGCAGATACTCATGCGATTGACACCGCATACCAGGCAGCAGGCTTTCCAGACATCGCAGCTCCGAAACCAAAGCGCGCAGAGCATTTCCTGGGCAGCATCTTCTGTTGCCCACTGACAAAGGTGATCTTGTGTCTGGCTGCTTGCATGCTGCCGACCTGCTCAATTTTGCAACATACAAGCCAGACTTGTTTTGAGCGGGTCGTACAGGAGGTCAGCAAGTCCTGCAGACTGATGTGTCCTAGGTCTCAGTGAATAAAATCTGCTCCAAAATCACAGCAATTTCCTTCACACTCGCTGTGAGAGTGCAGGTCATGATGCAAGACCTGGTGATTGCGGCTGATGGGCACACTTATGAGAGGGATGCAATGACAAAATGGCTGCAGCATCGTCATACATCACCAGTCACTGGCCAGCTGCTCAAGCACACACGCCTCATCTCCAACTTTGCTGTAAAGTGCGCAATCAGCGCATAACAGGCTAAGTGAACTGCATGCATTGAGTCTGTACCTGGTAGGCCATGACACTCCGAACTATTGGATCTGCCAGCTCGCCTTTGCGCCTATGCAGCAATGCATTGCTTCTGTGCATGCGCAGGTAATGCAGTCATGACAATGGCATTGTGGTGCCATTTTCTTGACTCTGCATGCTTGCAAACTCTTCTATGACAGCTGGAATGTGTTGTGTACTCTAGTCATCTTGCTTCACAAAGTCATCTTGTAGTAGCGTGTAGCATACAGAAGCAGAAATCAACGGTCTTGTCACAACACCCAAAATCACACGCTGGTGAATGGTACAGTCTTCTCACGGCATCTGATTGGTGCAGACGCATAGCGTAAGGGTGTAACGCACGAACGTAACGCACGGCCGTCACAGAGCATGAAGTAGGGTCAACATCTGTGGTCACTTTCAATAGCGGCTGCAATGAAAGTCTCCAAGAGCAACAGAAGACTTCCGCCAGGAGGCAGGAAGCAGCACGGGCAGCCGAAGGATGCCAGTAGAGCTGCTTACGTGCCGCAACCGGACAGTGACGACGACCTGGATGGCATCCTTCCAGCCCCTGCCGTCACGTCTGGAAGCAGCGCTTATGAGGCCCTGCTCGGAGGTCTGGATAGCTTCACTGCGTCTGTCAGCAACGGCGTGAAGCCCAAAGCCTCCAAGGTGAAGGCTCAACTTGCTGCAGCTGTCGGCGCACAGCAAAGACAGGACGGCACGCCGGCTGAGCCTCCGCTTGACGATACAAATCACGCTGCATCGTCTAGTGACGATGTTGATGATCGCAGTGCAGTTGGGGTGGACGAAGCGCTTCCTAGTACTGATGTTGCAGATCAGGTTGCAGCTGACTTCTTTAGCCGGCAGTTTGCCGAAAGTCTTGCTGAGCCTGACAGACTGCAAGGGCACGGCAGCTCAGCGCCAGCCTGGAGTGAAGATTTGCATGCTCACTCTGCATGGCCCAACGCCGGCTGGGTGACCACGGGGCCGTCAGTCCCACAGGTATGCCGTCGAAACAGCATTTGCCAGCAGCCACAATGCCGCTAAGGCCAAGCTGCAAAGCGTATGCACCACAGGCAAGATTTGAGAGCTGAAAATGCATGCAGGCGTATGACAGATTAGGCAGCTACGGTGTCAAGGCTCGCTTGCAGACCTTATGGCGAGATGCTCACAGCACACTCTCAGGTGCAGATAAGCAGGCACAGAAGCAGAACACATTCCACAGCAAGAAGAAAGCAAAGCCCTGTAAAGCTGCACAGACTGATGCCAAGGCTGATGCTGCAGCTAGCGAAGATGCACTGGCCAGCAGCCACATGAAAAATGTCTCTGAACAGCCTGCAGACTTTGTCAATGCACAGCAACAGGCAGCGTTTGCAGTATGCAACAGCTATATGGATCTCTTCCTGCCCAACCAACCCTATCCTGTCAGGCAAGTGCTGTTGAAAGCCATTCCCAGATGATGTGCGTGCCTTGTAGATTGAGTGCTTCTGCTTGAGCTCATAGCAGTCTGATTGAGTAGTGTGCAGTGTACTCTGGCACAGATGTCTGGACATGGCATTTTAGCCGCTGCCAGCCTTTCGCTTACAGAGCATTTGCTGCGCTGTGTCATGTCATACCTTCTGTACAGCATTTGATTTGTGGCATGCAGGTCTGATGTTGAGGATCCAGTTCTGGATGCCTGCCTGCTACACTGCATCAATCACTGCTCCAAGACTGCAGAGCTGATCAAGAAGACCAACCAGCAGGCCAAGGCTGACCCTGACTTTGAAGCACCTAGGGATCAGGGTTTCACTCGACCCAAGGTACAGTTATGGATGCTCTTACCACAAGTCATTTGCAGCTACCTTTGGCTAGCTTGCCCCTGGTGGTCTCAAGTTCTTCTCATTTTCACAATCTTATGGCTGCGCCCATTTGAGCTCTGGTCTAGGCAACAGGCTTGTGGCACATGTCCTGCGCTGCTGTGGGGTCTGCAAACAAGTTGTCTTCATGCCACACGCATCAACTGTCCATTGTGCAAGCATTGCTTAGATGATCAGTCTTGTTGGGCCTTGGTCCCTTGCATCTCATTTCTTGTACCATTTCTTGAGTTTTGCGAGTCATTGCTGCACAAGCGCCACGCTAGTATAACAAACAAAGTTTGACAGACGTAAAATTTCACCATTTCAGGTTTAGGGCTCCATCATGGCTGCACACGTGACTGTACAGCTGAGTAAGGCAAGGAGAGCAAGTCTGCTTAAAAAAGCAGAGGCTGAGTATGCATGGGATTTGACCCTTGCTATGACCTAGCCTCTCGTCATGAGTAGATAGATAGATTCTGCAGTGGTTATGGGTGAGCATGGGGATCCACATGATCCGGAGCTCAATCCCCACTGCAACATTTAGCATGACACAGAAGATAGTTACTACTGCGCATTCTTGGTATTTTCCGGTGTTGCCAGCGTTGGCATGCGTAGACACGCAGCATGCACTTCTGTGACTGCCAAACGCACACGGCTTGTGCACATTATATCCTGTTGGACACACAGAGGAGTACGAACATCTGAGTGGTTATACACTGCAAATACAGCAGAGTGTTTTTGTGTCACACAGGTACTCATTTTGCTGCCCATGCGCAATATGGCTCTCAGAGTCATCTTGCGGCTCCTTCAATTCACCCAGAAGGAAACAAGGGCAGATTCCATCCAAGGCAAGCAACGCTTCCTAGAAGATTTTGGCCCTGGGGAGGACGCATCTGATGAAGAGGAGCTGACTGAACGGGGCAAGAGGGTGAAGCAGCAGCAGCCTGCTGAGCATCAGACGCTGTTTGATGGCAACTGTGATGATCATTTCAGAATTGGAATGAAGATCACCAGGTATGGCACGTTGACTCCTGCTGTTTACACACTGCAGCTGTCTGCTGCATGGGCATCAAGCACCAGGCATAACTCCAGAGTGTCAGACTTGATTACATGTACATGACCACGTCTCCTAGTTGAAACTGCATCATTGCTTTTTCTTCTGATGCATCCAGGTGGCCTGCTTTGCATGATCTGCCTGTAGAATTGTAGTGAGTCGTGGGAAGTGATGATGTTTTGTCTCGTTCGTCAGACTTGCTGTGGTCCCAAGGGACTTGGTCGGCACTGTTGAAGAGTATACACCACCCATAGCCTGAGCTTCCCTCACCACCCAAGTCATCAAACAACCCTGTGTTTCATGTTCACATGCCTCCAGCAAAACCATGAGCTGGACTATTTTCTTGCTCTGTCGGGCCATCATTCACTGTTTCACTGTGGTGAAGCTTAGCATGCTACCACTGCAAGGCAGGGCTGTCATGCGTTCTGCACACGATCATAGCCAGATTGCTTTGTGACATGTTCTTCTGCTGTTGTTGCCATTTACCAGTGTTGCCTGCCTGTCTGATGCTATGCCGTGGCTGGTGCAGGGGGTCTGTACGGCTGTATTCAGACTTCTACGAGTCTGACATCATTGTGGCCTCCCCTCTGGCTTTAGCAACCAAGTTGACTGAAGACGAGGAAGAGGGTGAGCCTGCTGATGTGCATTTTGTCCATGCTATGCTAACATGGACAGTCCATGTTAGCATAGCATGAGTCATGACACATGCCATTGGCAACTGCCTTCTGTTTTCCCCCTCACAGGTCTCGCGCCCCCCCCAACATCTTCTTGAGCAATTGGTTTTGAGTGTTGCACACAAGCATGTGCAATTGGCTGTGCATTCCTGTCTGGTCAACTGTGGTTTTGAAATATTGCGTCATGCTTTTCAAGCATGTCACAGTAATAGGAACATGCATCAGCAGCTAGAGGACAGTCATTAGTAGCTGAAGAACAGGTGTTGAAAGCTAGAGATTGCCAGCATGAACAGGTGTAGTTTGGTTCAGCTGAGACATGAGCCCAGTAGCGTGAGCATGTCTATGCCATGCAGGCGGCGCGGCTGATTTCTTGTCTTCTATTGAAGTGCTGCTGGTTGACCGATTGGATGTACTCCAAATGCAGAACTGGGCGCACATGACCACGGGTGAGCCTTGCCATCACATGACTGGACTGCAAAACCGCTGCTCAGCACATGCATGCAATTTGTGCATTCCAGGTTGTGCAATCTGTGCGTGCCTGCTAGGGCATTGGTCAATGAGCCACGCATGCTGTATTGGTTGTCACTGGTAGGAGTCATATGCCCAGAGGCTGGCTGGCACCATGGTTGCGTACTCGTGACTTGTAGTGACGGCTTTGAGGGATATGGTCAGGGTTCTTGTGCGTTGCTAGGGCTCCTCTGGCCTTCTTGTGGTCATACAGCGAGTTTCCGCAATTGCATACAGCGAGGCCGCCCTTTGGGGCATGTGCACAACAGCCCCATTGTGTTCATGCCATTGCAGCGATGCACCAAGCTGGCGCACATCAACATGTTCCCCACCGATTGTTCACTTGAATGCAGAACATGTAGCATATAGAAAGCGACTGAGGACTGTATGTATGCAACCCTAAGGGGAATTACATGTCGAATCAAAGCAGTGACCATATGAGCAGATATAGCCCGCAGCTGGTGATTGTAGATCTTGCTTTGAACAGCTCGCTGGGTGCATTGTTGTTCCCAAGTCAATAGCTGAGAATCCTTTGTCTGTGTACGAGCTAACTGGTCCTGATACACAGCCAGGATCCTTTGTTTGTCTGTGTGTCAGGCAGGCCTCAGCCTCTGCCTTTGCCTGCATGACACATGCGCCTATTCATGCAGGAATGGCACTGGGCAGTTGTAGTGCATGTAGTGCACAGTTCAGAGTACCTCGCTGCTGCCTATTCATGCCCAGCAACACCAACAGGCAGTGCTGTGTATACTGAGCAAGTAGATTGTGCAGCAGTAGACGCCCCACCCCCCCCTTCCCCCCCCTTTCGGTGCAGTCATGTCATCAGTGTCTTTGATTTGCAGTTCTGGAAGCTGTGAATCAAGTTCCAAAAGGGCAGCATGGAGTGGACATCATGCGGGGGCGTGAGTGGTACCTGTCAGGCCACGCCAAGCAGCACAGACAGACAATCCTGCTGAGCAGCTTTGCCACGGCTGAAGCTAATGCACTGTTCAACAGGAGGTGTGTCAATCATGCTGGCAAAGCAAGGCTCAAGGTCTCATACAAGGTCCGTCTTGGCATGTTCCTATCTGCTGCATCTGCTTCACAATGTCATGCATTACTGGACTGGGGCTACTGTTTTGAGAAGCTCCTGCCCAGGAATATGACTCTTTGCATGTTGTGCATGCTGTAGGATTTGCCCTTTGTTGTTTCTTAATATGCTCCGTAGCTTTGAGCAAAACAACCTTGCAAGGCTTGCTGCCCGTTTCTTTGGACCCCTCTGTATTGTACGTAGACCCCTTTGGGATGTGTATAGACAATCCGGCGTGCCACTGTACAAAGAGAGCGACATCCAGTATTAGAACGACCCAGTGTGGGTTGTAAAGTTCCTGTCTTGGCTGTAGGGCGTGTTGGGGCACACCTTGAGCCCAGTCAGGCAACTGTTTGAGCGCATTGCGTCCCCCAGTGCGGCTGCTGATGCAGAGTCACGCTTCCAGCACTTCAAGAAGCACGTCTGGTTGCGCATCAAGGAATCTGGCTCCTCAGGTGATAACTACCATTATTTATATAAGCAGGAGTCAGGTGCTGCTCTGCTTGACTGTGCTGCGCTGCGCTGCGCTGCAGACTGCCCTGCTGTTGGTCTTTGCTGGGTTTTGCTGGCTGGTTGTCACAGAGCAGTCCTTGCAAGCATGCTGTGAATGCAGCTTATGACAAAGAGGCAATGTTCAGCCCTGTTGCCTTCAGCATTAGCACAAGCTTCCTCGCTTCCAATGGCAAGCGACAGGCTCACACCCGTGTTGCTGTACAGGGCAGCTTGTCTTTGTGCGCTCCTATTTTGACTTTGTACGGCTGCGGAACTTCCTGAAAGAGGAGGGGGCGTCCTTTGTGGGGCTGTGTGAGTACACTAAGCACTCTGACGTGTCACGCGGTCGCTCCAACTTCTTCCATGGCCGGCGACGCATCATGCTGTACACGGAGAGAGCACATTTCTATCACCGCTACAGACTGAGAGGGATCAAGGTGAGCTAACTCATGAGTCGTGTTGCCTTGTTGTTGGATACTGGCTGTAATGTGCTGGCGCTATGTTGCAAGCACACCAGTGTTGAGGCAGGAAGCTTCAGTCCTGACACTGCCCAACAAGAGTGCTGAACTGATGATGCTATGACTGGGAGATCACACAGTGGCAAATCGAGACTTCGTCGCATACACAGCATGTTCATAGTCTTGACACACCTATGCCACATGTTTCTGTGTCTCAGCTCTTCTTGCTTGTGGTGCTTAGGGCTGCCCATTGCACTACTTACAGCATGGCCACCACACCTCATCTGCACATATGCATGTCATAACAGCCAACATGCTGCTGACACTGATAGCTGATGCAGGATGCGCTGTTTTATCAGCTGCCGGAGCATCCCGATTTCTACTCTGAGCTTGTGGGCTGTCTGGAGGAAGCATCCAGCAACAACAGCAGCGGTGGACATGCCACCGTGACTGTGCTATTCAACAAGTTAGACAGTTTACAAATGCATAGAGTAGTAGGCAATGCGCGGTGCATCAAGATGCTCAAATCAGAGTCTTCCACCTTTTTGTATTGCTGATGATGATGTTTGTCAGCTGAATTATCTATTACACTATGTACTGCCACAAAAGGGCTTTGGTGTACAGCAGCCAAAGGGCTTTGGTGTACAGCAGCAAAAGCCTTCTGCGCACCCAATCTGTAGAGAAACCACAATTGAGACATTCTCTGACAACAAGTGCAAATCTTCTGCAAATCTGTATCAGAAGCCCTCTGCGCACCCAATCTGTTGCTGAACCACGATCGAGACATTCTCTGACAAGTACGACTCTTCTGCAAATCTGCTGCCTCTGCAAACCCTGTAAAGCTTCGCAAAATGCCTCATTGTAGGTTTATCTCAGCGCCTTCTGTCACTTTCTGCTACTAGGTACTCATTCCATCAGCCAGATTCTGATTGGCTGCCGGAACATCATGCAGGATGCAGATATTGCCGGCAAAGCAACCACGGCAAACGCCACTGGCAGCGAAACATTGATCCCCAACATGAGTGACGGCTTTGCTACTGGGGCAGGTGCTGCGGGCTTCGAGACAAACGACAAGACGTATGCACCCACACCGGGGGCAGGCGCACACGGGGGAACAACAACAGTAGATGCCTCCTTGAACAAAAGCGATAGCAAGTCCAAGGAGGCGTCCAGCGACAGTAACTAAATTCCAAGCCTTCGATTACCTTTCCTTGGATCTCAGATACACGTTACTGGATCATAGAGATATTGTGTCAGATACAGCATGCAGTCAAGCAAAGGTTGTGTTAGGCTGCGCGATGCATTGAAATGCATTGAAATGCATCTCAGAGGCTACATTTACAGTCATGTAGAAATGCTGACTTCAAAGCTGCTGAGAAACAATCGTAGCGTCTGCTGTTGGCTGTTAAGTCGAGGCTGACAGTCCTGACGGCCGGCCACGAGCGCAAGCACAACGCATGGCGCAACGCATGTAGAGCTGAAATTGGAGGTTGTTTTAGTGGTTATACCTATATCACCAGAATGTGAAGCTGATATTCTGCTTCGATTACCTTTGCTCCTTTCAATGTATCAAACACTGCCCTCATACTCGCCCTAGGCAAAGTCTTCAGGTCCATCCTCTCAACGTTTGATTGCCATTCTTGGCTTGCCGCATGATCAACCCAGGACTGCATGCAATTTCGATGCTTGATTGCATCTGAGGCATGGTGATGTTGAAAGGCAGGTCTCGACAGTCTTATGCCACATTGCTTGTGAGCTGAGCCCAGCAGGTACTGATATTGCAACTGTGAAGCAACTGTGATGCATGCCATGACAATGCACAGCTGCAAAACACAAATGATCCCCATTTTACATGAGGCATTCATGAGACAGAAAAACAATCACCAGAAGTAGCAATTTGTTTTCTGCCCACTAAGCATCTTAAAAGCATGAGCAAAGATCAAAGCATCATTGTAAATACTGAATGGTCTCCTCAGGACTAACTGGACTTTGTATACATACAGGGAACATAACAGGTGGTCCTGTTAGTTTCTGTTAGGGCAAGGGGTCATCAAAAATGTGTCTAGGTGGCTGCCCGAGCTTTTACAACTGCTCTACCTCATCCACAGCATAGTTGTTTGTGGACACACCAGCGTAGTTGACTGTGCTGAACCTGACAACTACTGGATACCTGATGCCACTCTGCATCACAATACCAGACATCAGTAAACTTGGTTTGCGCTCAGTTCCAAGCAAGATATAGCACAGCCATGCAGCGCTGTGCTCATTAGTCAGTGCAAAGATGCATGCAGCAACAGTTGTGCTTCACAGAATGGTATAAATTGCGACCTTGCAATATACAGCTGTTACTAAAGCAGCCGGTGTGAGCATAAAAACGACGGTGATACAAGGTTCTGCAGGCTTGCATCATGCAATCATCATCTGTGGGTGCTTACCTGGTCTACTGATACAACCTTGCCAGTCTCCCTGTACCAGAATGACTCTGGCCGCAGAACTCGCACCTGCCACAGGGCACACTCAAATTGACTCATGACCCTCAAATGCTTTCAGTCAGCTGCAGGTGTGTATGTGTCACTTTCATCACATGACACATGATGCTTGTCAGAGAGGTAAGCATTACAGCAGTCATCATCAGCAAAGTGAAAAACGTGCAGATGTTGTTGACATATGTGCAGCCATTACGCAGCATCAACATACAGGTGAAATGGACAATGCAGTACAGTTATGTTGCAACACACCTGTGAGCCTCTTTTTGGGCCATAGGGCTGCTTGCCCTCTTTGTTGCTTGCTGCTTCTCCCGTGGGTTGAGCTTTTTGACCAGCGACGGCTTTGTCACCCTCAGGTGCTGCCCTGCAAGATTGAGAGCAATAAGCTTTATGTGGAACACATGGCTGACCAGGATCACGCGGACCAGGCACGGGTGAGTTACCCCTGCTCTGCTGTCTTGGCCTGCTTGTCGTCTCCTTTCATTCCCTTATCTCCCTTGTCGGCTCTGACAGTGAACACCCGTCGTGGAGCGCATCGTGCTGCAGGGCCTGCGCGAGCAGTCAAATAGTCGAGTTGCTTCTGCGAGTGTGATAGTCGCCATCATTGTGACTTGGCGGAACTACGACGATGTAGCTTCGGCACAGTGATGCTATCACGCGCCAAGCTGGGATTTGTGTCAAGTCTCACCCCGCGCACAGTTGATCCTGCGTCCTGCCAAGCTGCTCTTGCTGGCTGTCAGGTTAGCGCAAGTCAGGGAAGCCATGGCGCTCACAACGAAAGGCGTGCGCACACGGCGAGTACAAGAGCAAACACGATGCAAACGTTTATTGGTGCGGTTCAAGTCGACCTGCTCAAGGCAGCCCTTATCTTGTACGATCTCATAGCTCCAGTAAAGGGGCTGGCGACCAAATACACCGTAAATTGCTCTTACGGTGATGCTGCAGCGGATATGCCGCATTGGGCCTACGTTGCAGAGCAGATATCTGCTCGATGGGCGTGAGCACAATCCGTGCCCCGAAGACATGTAAGATGTCTAAAGGCAAGGTGTCACAGGAGCCTTTCAAAATCTGTACAAGCTTGTAAGACTTGCAAAGCCTTAAGGCTTTGCACCTGAACTGTGCACATGCGGCTCAAGCTCGTCAATAGCATACCTCAGCCAGATGCTTTTCAACAATACTGTATCCTGACTGCAATGTTTAGGTCACAGGCTCACCCGGCCTGCATGCTTGGAGTACTCGAATAGTGCTGAGCTTTGTATGATAGCTTCTTTGCACATGCTGCACTTGATTCGACTGCAAGAAGTGTCGACACACCACGAATGTACAAAGGATCCAGCAAGCTGTACTAAAGACTAACTCAATTGCTATAGCTAGCTAGCTATAGCATACTGCCAAATGTAATATTTGCAACAGCTTTCAAGAGAGAGAGAGAGAGAGAGAGATTACAATGCTTTAGCCAGCCAACAAGTCTGATCACATATAGAAGAAGACAAATGTCAAATCTGGAGGAAATCGAGACAACTCATAATAAGCTTGAAAACCCGCATGTGATCTTGCTGCGCAAAAAAGGACCTCATAGTGTCAGTAATAATAATAATAATTTACAGGTGTGCCAGCCGATGCTAGGTACCTACTAGGTGTGTCCTAACCTAGTTCTGAGCGCCAACATGCACTAACACTATAGACACTAAGTTGCACCCCAAGGGTGTGCGCTGACAGGGCGAGTGCCATAGACGCATTGGCGAGGACGGATATTCCCCTCCCTATTTAACCCGCCCAGAAGTCCGAAATATCAGCTTGTTACCACTGGGACTTGAACCTGGGCCTGCCGGAGTCACAGCCTGACACCTTAGCAGCTTGAGCCAACGGCTAGGTTGAACCGTTGGGGGGGGAGTGTCAGTGTTCGTGGAAAATAAAGAAGCATATTGCTGCCTCAAGCATTTGTCACATGTTGTATGCCGGAGGTCTTACAAGCTTGATACACGAACAACACTGAGAAATAGCTACAGAACTAGATAGCCAAGATAAGATAACAAGGCTTTGACAGGGCCGGCAAACTCATGAGCAGACAAAAAGTCTTATGTCACTGTGCGTAGTAATTCAGAAGATCAGTTGCCTGCTGGCAGTGAATGCAACCTGGTGAATAATTGTCAATGATGTCAATGTGCAAGCTCACTTTATATTTTGCCATGATATCTAGGTCATTTTTTGGGTCATCAGAAATGCAACATTTCGCTGTGTTTGCAATCACAATTGGTACCAGAACACTCATCACATTGTCAGCAGATTGTACCATACAACACCATGCATTTTTGGCCTGCCATGGCGAACCCATTTGAGATGCTGACCAATCTCTAAATTGGTCACGTGATTCTATCTCTAAATATCTATCTCTAAATTGGTCACGTGATTCTATACCCTAACTGACTGCACCTATTGACAAATGCCAATGACTCCCAATGGCAGGCGCGATCTGCACGTTACTACCCTCGTCACAAAGTCGCTGCCTGTGGTCATGCCCGGAAGAAGCAGCATGGTGTCAGCTCCTGCTGTTGCTGCTACTGACCTGCTGCTGCTCTGCTGCAAGTCTGCTGGTATTTCTGGCTGTAGGAACGACTGACTGACTGCCACGCATGGCCACATGGCTGATGCTCTTGCCACTTTCACTCTGCGACTGGGTTAAAACTTGCGAGTGCCTTTCAAGTGAAGTGACACAATGCAGCAATCAGGATGGCAATGACTGCCAGGCTCTATGGTAGGCCTCTTTCAGCATTTCAAGGTCTACCACCATGTTGCCCGCAAGGAATATCCAGTGTTGCACGCAGTGTTGCTGTATCTCGTCATCCTGCAGACAGTCAAAACCAGCATTCACATTGTACTGGGCAGCTTTACACAGAGCTTACAACGCATGCACCAGTACTGGTGCCAATGCAGCAGTGCTGGTGTCAATGCAGCAATGCTGCAAGCTTGAGCAGGCGCAGACCCTGTATGCAGAACTACCAGTAGCAGACTGTGTCCTACCAGGAGAGAGGATCTTCATTGTCCAACTGTCAGAAAAGAACACATGGCCTGTTTAGACTAGAAACGTGCAAGGGTCAGGACAGAGCATGACTGTATGTGCAAGACACTATGCAAAGACACTATGCAAAGACACTATGCTATAGCTTTGTGCAGTGTGGTGTCACGTTTGTGGGCACCTGGGAATAGTTGTTGCCCTGAGGCAGTACAGCGTCGCACACTCAACTTTACCACATACTCCATCATGTATGCGTGCATCAACAAAGCCTCAATGCTCTGCTGCAATGGTCCTGTGATGTTTTTGTAACTTTTGGTATCCTTTTACGTTTACATTGCAGCTTACCTTTTCGCCTGGGCACAGCCCTTGCTCCCACAATTGCAACTGCTCTCCGGAAGTCAGCTTCTGGTACACCTCATCTTTCTGCACCACAGCAGCAGCTGGTCATAGACTTCTCAAAAAACATACCTAGAGTGTCTTACCCAACCTGCTGTAACAGTGATTCCATAGGCCCCTAAAGAAGAATTAGCACATGCAGCTCAGGTGGGATTGTTAGTTGGCCTTCACAGAGATTAATTATTCTAGAGGTCTGCAACAGTCCATGCTGGCTACAAAAGGCTACTCTTGCACTTTTGTTGACAGATGATTGTTGTACTAATCAAACATAGCTTTGATCTCTTGTGGATACATTAGGGCAGTGCACGTGCTGCCCAAATACATGGGCCCAGCATGTCTTGTCAGTATAGCAGGCACTAAGGGTTTAGGGGAAAACCCTGAACCATAACCCTTAGTGCCTTCCCTTGCCGAGGTAGATGCCAGTGTATACGCCGCAGGCATTTGTAGCAAAACGCGTGCTACGTAAAGTGTCCAGACAAAGGCACAGAAGTGGGACAAACATCTGAGCAACAACTTACACGCACTGGCACACAGGAAAAGGTTGAAAGCATACCAGCACTTTCTCTTTTTGCAGCGAGATGTCTGTGGACTTTTGCGATATGAGAAGCTCATGGTGATAGTCCATGTCATATCTGGTGACAGTCCTTTGGTGCATATCACTTGGGAAAACGGCAGAGTGCGCATAATGGTGCTGAATCTGCAGGCCAGAAAGCTCACTTGCTCAAGCCAGACACACTGCAAAGGCTTACTTGTTCATGAAAAGTCATTGATAGGAATCTGGTTTGCTTCAACAAGCAGGGTTACTGATTCACTGTGTTGGTCATCTGTCCAACATAGATGACTCACCATGTCTTGCAGATTGAAGGACCCTCAGGCGCAACTTGAACACTCAGCATCTTGCCTTGCTGGTATACAACACAAGCATGTGCAAATGCGTGACAATTTGCAATTGCTAGTAGCAGCAGATGACACCCAAGGCAAAGACACGAGTGCTGTTGACTCTCCATAACAGCAAGTCAGCCCTCAAGATAGTAAGAAGACCCATTGGGCAGCAAAACATGCAACAAGTAACAAGACTGTGCTGACATTTTCCCAGCAGAGCATGACTGCGTTGATACATTGCCATGCCGTAGCACAATAGATGGAGCATGCGCGTGATGAAGCGCGATACCAAGAAACACTCAATGGACAGTGAGTGCGGTACAATATGAGCATGGCAGCAAACATGACTCACCTCTATGATGGCAGCATGCTTTGGCAGAAACATATACAGGGCCATTGCAGCTCCATGGACTAGAATGTAAATGTGAGAATGCGCCAGGAGTTCCGCCTGCTGCTTCAATGTTTTACCTGCAGGTAAGCCTTTGTCACCAATTCATCAACATTCCAATGTGCAAGCCCCTCAATCTGCTTTCAGTCTGGATTCCCAGACTTTCAAACGATGACTCATCACCATGATGACCATCACAAAAATGCAGCAACCACAATAAGAACAACACACATTGCATCATGCAGCGCATCAAGGCGTATGGTGAGTAACACACCCTACGCAGCAGACTGATATGAAGGCAGAGCAGGCTATGGCAAGCTGGCAACAGACTGATGCAAGGCATGTGTGTGCTGACTCATGCCATCATGCTGGAATCTTGAAAATGCTGGGCATAGCATGCGTCTGTCTGAAAGGATCCTGTCAAAGCTGCCTCTGGTATTCTGTAGGGGCAGGGGGGGGGGGGGGCAGGGGGCCCTGAAGTTAGGGCAAGGGGTCAGGGACAGAGGCAATGCAATGCAGAATGCGCACAGCTCAGAGCATCCTTGAAAATTGATGCAGTTGCAGGGCTGCAACCATTGCAAACAGCGCGCAGAACACACCTTCCATATTGACAATCTGAACATCAGCGCCAGTAGCAGCAATAGCACTTTCCATCTCCAGTACGTTCAACATGCTTCTGCCCTTTGACAGCAACCGCTGCACGATGGTGACTTTTGTCTGTTGCTGAGAGGGCTGTGAGGATTTATCTGTCACTCCTAGACAATCCAGCAGCAGCTGCGGATGCCCAGAGGTGTACTCATTCTGCATGTACGAGATAGAATCCCATTCACACTGCAGCTTGTCTTCATGTTCTGACTCATTGCAGTGGCCCCCAAGCCCTACTGCAGTCTTGCCAATGACTACCACCTGCGCTGGAAGAAAAGCCCTTATGCCCTTAATGCCAGGAAGGGCTGTTTTGGCAGACAGCAGCCCCTGCATTACTCACTGCATGGGGCTCCAGAATGAACATGAGTCGGTGGGTTGATGGATGAGACCATGGGTGAGCAGTTGAGATCATGAGTGAGTGGGTGAAACAAAGAGTGGATGTGAGCAAATGTGAGCAAGCTGAGTTATGACTGAATGCAAGTGTGCATGGCTGCTGCCTTCCCACATGCAAACATTCCTTCAGCCAAGCTCATCGCAGATGAGTTGGCATTGCATGCACCACCGACAGTCAGACATACTCAGTAGCAGGACTTGACTAACCTGGTCATCCCAGTAGGGATCTTCAATCCAGCGTGGCATCATGCTGGACAAGCACTTGAGAGATTCATGTGCTGCTGGCAAGCCGTTGTCATTCGCATACTCAAAGTATCCCTGCACCAAAAGCGACATTTGAAGGTGTTGGTAATATCAACGTCTTGCGCAGTGCACCAGGAATTGGTCGTATGCTTGTGGATAGCCACAAGGCATGCAACATATCTCAGATGAACACGTGCCATCGCAAGGTATGCTGTATGTAAGGTCTATAGTCAGATCCCATCATTAGCTGGCAATATGTCCCAGCTTACCAAGCCAAGGCAGGATAGGATATCAAGTCTATGTCATTTATTCAAGATGGGTGGTCTCTCACCGTCGCAAAAAGCTGATAATGACTGGTGTCATGCGTGCAGGCATCCAGCAGTCTGCATGCAGTAGCATAGATGAAGTTGCCAGCTTCCATCATCTGATGGAACATGTTTCCCTGATCAAGCCAGTTGTATATCAAGGCTTGGTCCAGGTACTCTGTCTGAATGCCCTGCTCATGTTCCCAGGGAAGGGCAGATGGGCTGACAACCGTGACATGCTCAGGAAGCATTGCTTCGCCGCGAGGGTGCCATGACAGATGCCATCCCTCTCTGACCTGTGGTATGCTTATCTCCTCTGCAGCAAGGGCACAACACACCCTTTGACGCAAGAGGAGAAGGTTATTGCCTAGCTTCTGTGACTTTTATGTGCCAGTCTGTACAGTTCGGTATATTCCAGCAAGACTGATTTCAAGATAAACAGGTTGAGACTTTAGGTGGAACATTTGCTCTGCAGATGTGAGTACTGTCCTGATCATGAGGCATCTTAGCTGGATCACTGCTCTTGCCAGGATTTACACCGTACCAGGCATTAGACTAAAATTTGCTATGCTATGCTGGAATCAGCAAAACTGACACATTTGTTGACATTTGCAGCGCATGTAAGTCGGCCACTTACTAGAACTGATGTAGTAAAATTGCTTCTGCCACAGAACAAGGTTATGAAACAGGCATAACAGCCCAAAGTGTCCGCTTCCTGTGCACTGCAGTCCACAAACACATTCAAGCTGTTTGAAGGTGCAGCCATTCGGATGCAGTGCAGATTCCTAGCTCCAAGTTCGTCATGCAAACACAACGACAAAACGCAAAGTTGATGCACATATCAGCGCTGCCTTTCACAGTGTCTGAACCAGCGACTCTCCCGTGGAGGCGACCATATATGTGTCCAAGCTGTCTGTTTTCGTGTCACGCATTAAGGCGTCCTGATACCCAAAGATACGGCGTTCACCTCATGGCTAGACAGATCCGGATGAGCCTGCTGATGTTGAGCTGTGCCGCCTGACTGTCGTTGCTGCAGTCAGCGAAACCTGCCTCAACATCCGCTTAGTCCGGAGCGTGTGGTAAGCAAATGTGCGGAAACCAATGCACGCATACCGACGATGTGACGCGGAAGCTGATCTGCTGCGCCGTGATTGAGCGTTATCAGCGACCAGAGCAGCAACAGTGCTCGCCATCTCGACATTGTCCGGCAGGTACAACCCATCGCAAGCCTCGATCAGTTCAAGACCCCCTTTGCAAGTTGAACAATGTCGAGCACTGGACAAAGGACCTGATTAGCGCCACATCGCCGTGCCGCTGGCCCGGCGTCAGGCAGCAGCGATTCTTCGATGTAGGAAGCTTTACCTTTTAGTAATAGCAGCACCAGAGAGAGAGAGAGAAGTGTTTTACATCCTTTGCCCAGCCTCAAGTCTGATGGATGTGCCAGGGTATGTGAACCCTGACAAACTGATGAATGCGCCAATCGGATTTGTCTGCAGGTAATGG
>JAABUP010000655.1_pt1 | contig 74412 bp, 86 predicted proteins | sample 5559201 | NCBI WGS metagenome assembly JAABUP01 (sample SAMN10711887, study PRJNA513373) | rock metagenome | isolation source: Antarctica rocks | place: Antarctica | reverse complement strand
TAGGTGAGCGGCCGTAGGTGAGCGGCCGTGCATATCCGGACCTAGGCTTACCCAAGGGGAGATGACGCGGACGTTGGCAGCGCTCGAATCTTCGATGCATGTTCCAGCGCTGACACGAACTTGTCGTGGCAGCAATTTCCAATCGCAGTAGCGTTGGCCGCGCTGTTTCATGGTCCAGGCCGAGTTGGGCTCTCGGGGTGGCTGCGAACGCTGCACTACTGCGATTGCGTCCATGTCTCAAATGATTCGTTCTTCGGATTCTCGCTTAATCGCTAGCGTCATTATTCATCTGAAGCGAGTCCTTAGCCCGCTCGCCCGATCATCCTCACCTCTCTTTGTCATGCCCCCCCTTGCATCGTCCATTGATGGTTGCCTGGCAAGGCCAGCCCTAGGGTCGACAGTGTCGTTCTTCGTACTAGCTAATCTCCATCAAGGACACTCCGCGAAGTGGCTTTCCTGGCTTTCCAGCTGCTCCTTTGCTTTTGACCGCTTCGATCTGGCATCGCGGAGCTGAAGGGAACTCAGATCTATCAAAGACGAAGGAAGACGCTCATTCACCGTTTTACTGGAACGGCTGCACATGTGGTCTCTCGCAACTCGCTCTCGCTAAAGAAAAACATTTAGACTTTTGTCGTTTTGTAGTTTCTCATGATTCCGGAACACAGCACATCCTTCGTACGGACACTAGGATTTCCGTGTCCTACCGACGCTAGCTAAACCATCTACTCGTTCGTCAATGTCGATGAGTCAATTGGCCAATTTCCATGTTAGGACATGCTTTACGGCGTGGCGACGCTCGTTCGTATATTGGCTGCCAAGCCCAGGCAGATCGGTTACTGCGCACCAGCTCATCAGTGCTGGCCTCGAGCAACGTCTAGCGAGGATGGTGCGCCTTCTGTCTCCTTCCCGCCCTATCAATCTGAACCCATCTCCTGGCGGTACACTCCCAGGACAGGTAGATTAGATTGATGAGGCGAGGTCAATGGACAAGGTTGCTGTCTCCCCGACAGCCATTCTTGAGGATAGTGCTGACTGCCACGTGGACTCTGCTGCGGTACCTGACGATCTCTCCCCTGTCATGCAGGTCGTTGAAGATCAGCCCACGACCCCAAACGTTTCCTATTCGTCTCTATCCGTCTGAAACACAACTGTGCCCAATGGCATCATGAAACTGCATCAGGAATACATCTCTGACATCAAGAGTTACAGCAGCGAAGCAATTGGTTCACACCGCCGTATCTATGCTGTTGCAAGCGTGTTTCGACTTGAGAACTTTGAAATGTGAAGCTGCCGCTCAAGTTGTTGCACATTTGTAAACAATCGAATCCCTTTCAGCTGAGTTCCTTTGGCGAAATGAATGAACGCTTACCGGTCTTCGCTTTAACGTCTTTGCCATATTGAAAGTCAAATGAACCCTATGATTTTCCATAACAGGACTTCATTTAATCCTTGGAATTTGGAAAAATGTGCTAGTCGTCGTATCCTGTTATGATCGCTCTATTGTTAAATCAGATTTACGAGCTATGCCTTCACGAAGAATTGCCACCACAACTGCCGGACGCCCAATCTCTGTAATTGGTGTGAATGTGGTAATCTGGCACCCATGCAACGGATCGATATCCCGCTCATCCAATGTGGAAATCACGTATTGGAATTGGAACAAGGCCTCGTGACCCTACGAAAGCCCAATGAATCCTTTTGCGACAATCCGACCATTCTGTATGGATTGTAGCCCATTCCTACAACCACAGGCAAGCTTCGATCCAGCAACACAGCCCCGTGACTTGCTTTGAAGGTCCATTAGGTCCTCGATCGGTACGAAGAGTTCAGCTGCAATCTGAATCTTCCTCTGATCATTTCCTGGAGTTTCTTTCAATCATGCGGCTGTGGTTCTTATCAGATGTGGACTGGTCCTAAATGAGCATTTGGCCACTCATGACACGCTAGACTCGAACGTTGCTTGGTCTGTAGTCCGCTGTGTACGTTGATATACTCAAGCCGAGGAAGACTATGCTGGAGACAAGGAAGAAGCTATGAATACAATAGCCATGCCCTCTTATGCGCTCCCTCACAGTAGAATCGCACAGGTAGCAATTGGGCCCAGATAGAGGACGATCTCTCAGTAGCCTGCAGCCAATCCTCCAGCTGAAAGGGTGTACGATTCCGATCCTTATCCATACAAGATACTGCTCCTCATTCCAGCGGTTGCAAGCCATACTGTCAATGTTGCTGATATACCACTAGACAAGAAATCTGGATACTCTCTACCTGCGTCCTCCTAATCCTCACGATTTGCTAGCATGGTGATATGAAAGGGCGGATTTGCTTAAGCCTTGTTCAATGGTCATGGAATTCCCTCCCATTTGCTATCGGAAACTAGCAATTCTTTGGGAATTGTCTTGCGTCAGGGCCAGACAGTATTGAGATACTGGTGCGTCGACCCGAGGAGTGAAGACCCCAATGGGATTATGGGTCCAAGAAGTTACGGTACCTACTCCACTGGCCCGAGTGTGCTTGGATACATGGGTGAAGAATGATGGCAAGTCAAAGGGTTTTTGGGCCCATGCTCTTATGTCGGCTTCTACATATATTCCAATAGCCCGAGTGCGCTTTGGGAGATGGGGAAAGTTAGGGACATTTTGAAGGAGTTTTGGGTTACTGAGGTACCCTTGGATTCATTCACTACATGGGTCCTAGAGCGATTAGTCTTTAGTCCAAGCGTCTTTTGATGTGCAAAATCAATGCATCAGAAACTCTGTAGACCAACATTTGTAGAATCATAGAAGGCGCTTTTCTCATCTTTGGATATGATGTCTGATCTATGTCTATATTGTCTGGCTAAGTACTAGTATGACAATACACACGGACACAGCCATCACGACATATCAAGATCTTCAAATCGCTCAATAGCTCACTACCTTTGCTAGTAGCTTGCATGAACAATCTACAGCTTTTGCATAGCAGCCTGTGAGGTGGGCTTGTGTTAGCAAGTGTTGAAGAGCTGGGAAATGTACAACTTACGACATCGGTGCTTTGCACATGGTCTTCGTCACCCTCGATCTGTCCTTGCAAGTCGTCGACGGAAACTTTTTCATCCTCTACTACCAACTATTTTGACGTAACTCATCAGTTTGATGTAAGGCATGGTCAGAGCTTTAACCTACGTTGATCTGTAGCTTGCTGATGCCATATCCCACGGGGACGAGCTTGGATGCGCCCCACGTCAGACCGTCCATTTCAATCCCACGCAAGTTGGATTCAAGTTCTTTCATATTGGTCTCGTCGTCTGGATTGCATCATATGTGAGCATGAATATCTCCACTACAGGCATGTGGTCAACGTACCCCATGGCTTCACGTCCAAAGTCACGATACTCTTCGCTGCTGGCTTGACTTTGCCCTCTTTCTTCTTCTTGTAGGCAGCTAGATTCTCCTCCCTCACTCTCTTAGCCTCTTCATCTTCCGATTCCTCATCCGACCCAAACAAGTCATCATCCTCGTCTTCTTCTTCGGCGGCTGCATCGTCTTTGGGCGCCGATTTCGGGTTGACCTGTAGAAATGAGACGAGGTCTCCCAATGCAGGGTACACCTTACTGTCAATTCGCTCTGCTCAGGGCCGTATGTTGTATATGCTTTTGATGGATCCCCAGGTAGGGAGGAAAATTCTGCCTCGTAGGAGGACATGTGCTTGTACCAACGATAGGCGTGGGGGTACTTGGCTACCTCAGGCGTGCCCTTCAATGCCTGGAAGCATTTCACATCGGCTTGAGAAGGGCCATAACTTTGATCTCGTCAGTACTGATATCGAATAGGGGAAATTGAAGTTGCAATGCAGTGCGTGGCATTTGGAATCAGAGATGCGCCTGAGGCACTTTTGGGTGTGTATTCACGGAGTTGTGGTGTCTTAAGCCGCTGTTCATAAACACGGACCAAAATTTTCTCATCATAGAGAGAGGTGATGTGGTCTCTTTCAGTACATTTTTCTTGACGTACCCTGTGATGTAGCTTCTTGTCCTAAGCCATTTGTCGAGTGCTAAATTATGATGTGTTAGCAGCATCTGTACAATCTCGTGCGCGTCAAGAGCATACTTGTCAGACCGGCATCGTTAACGAAGTCGAGGAACCCCATCTTGTAAGGCTTGTCGGTATGGCAATAACGAAATACGATGCAGGTGTGATATGGTATGGGAGCTGTGGGAGCTTTGCAAGAAATTGTGGCACCCAAATGAGTCAAATTTGGCCGCGAATTAGCCGAGGCCTTCTCAAAGCCGGATCTATCTCCGAGCCCTCATGTACTTTTTCATTAATTCATGATGTCTGCGAATCTTCCAGCGAGTCACAGAATGGTCTCGTGCAACTGAGATCATTAGCATGGACTATTATCTCGAACACCGATAATACAGACTTTTCACGCACTCTAAGTCACTGCTAACGATGCCAAGAGGCCTACGCCCTGCATCTCAACTCCTGCCAAATGCTATTCCTCTAACGAGAGCTCATCCACTCCTTACACGATTACGCCCTGTATTTACGACAAGCTCAAACAGTAAAGTTCCTATCATACAAGCATGGCCACATTCAAATCTACACATTGGCGGAAATCGACGCTATGCCACCGGGAGAGCGCATCCACCAGGAAGGACACATCGCATGAACCTGGGCAGCCAGGAAGACGAGAAGCCTGCGTTGGAGAAGTATGGTGTCGACTTGACTGCGAAAGCTGAAAATGGAAAGCTGGATCCAGTCATAGGAAGAGACTCGGAAATCCAGCGCCTCATACAGGTCCTATCAAGACGGACGAAGAATAATCCAGTACTTGTTGGTAGTGCTGGCACGGGGAAGACAGCTGTAATGGAAGGTCTGGCCCAACGGATTATACGTGGTGATGTACCAGAGAGCATGAAAGAAAAGCGTGTCACGGCTTTGGATTTGGGACTTCTCATATCTGGCGCAAAGGTAGGAAAGTACACATATTTTGTCTTGACATGACCTTGAAACGTTGACAGAAATTTCGTTCTAGTTCCGTGGAGACTTTGAAGAACGTCTGAAGGCTGTACTCAAAGAAGTAGAAGACGCTCATGGAGGCGTCATATTGTTCATTGATGAAATACACTCTCTGCTTGGACTCGGCAAAGCAGAGGGGTCAATCGATGCAAGCAGTCTACTCAAGCCTGCGCTTTCTCGAGGTGACCTTCAATGTTGCGGCGCAACAACTCTCTCCGAGTACCGGCAAATTGAGAAGGACGCTGCCCTTGCCCGAAGATTTCAGCCTATATTGGTTGGAGAACCATCGGTCCCTGAAACGATTTCGATTTTGCGTGGTCTGAAGGAGAAATATGAGATCCACCACGGAGTCCGCATTCTTGATAGCGCTCTTGTTGCTGCTGCAAACCTGTCTAATAGGTATATTAGCGATAGATTCCTGCCAGATAAAGCAATAGACTTGGTCGATGAAGCTGCATCTGCGCAGCGGCTGCAACAAGAGAGCAGACCTGATGCAATTCAGGAGCTAGATCGTCAAATTATGACCATCCAGATCGAGTTGGAAAGTCTAAGGAAAGAGACAGACATTACGAGCGTTGAGCGCAAACAAAAATTAGAAATGTCTTTGCGCTCGAAAGAAGAGGAAATCGCTCACTTGACTGAGATATGGAATGAGGAGAAGAGGGAAATTGATGCTGTTAAAAACGCCAGGTCCGAACTCGAGACCGCACGCATAGCACTTGAACAAGCACAACGCGATGGAGACTACGGTAAAGCATCTGAGCTGAGATACGCTACCATCCCCAAGCTTCAAGCTCAACTACCACAAGAGGGCAGTGAACCCTCTACTAGTGGCATTGTGCATGATTCAGTCACCGCCACCAACATCGAGGCTGTCGTGTCTCGTCAGACTGGTATACCGGTCACGAAGTTGATGAGCGGTGAGATAGAGAAGCTTGTCCACATGGAGGATGCATTACGGCAATCTATCAGGGGTCAGGATGAAGCTCTCACAGCAGTTGCTAACGCTGTCAGATCTCAGCGAGCAGGTTTGTCTGGTGACAATCGGCCAATAGCATCATTTTTCATGCTTGGACCTACCGGCACCGGAAAGACTTTACTCTCAAAAAAGCTTGCAGGCTTCTTGTTCTCCACGGAAAACGCAATGATCAGATTTGACATGAGCGAATTTCAGGAAAAGCATACAGTCAGCCGACTGATTGGGTCTCCAGCCGGCTATGTCGGCTATGAAGACGCAGGACAGCTTACCGAGGCTGTGAGGAGGAAGCCATATGCAGTACTGCTATTCGACGAAATCGAAAAGGCACATCGTGACATCGCGGGAATTCTTCTTCAAGTCTTAGACGAAGGGTTCCTCACAGATGCCCAAGGGCACAGAGTTGACTTCAGAAACACAATCATAGTCCTCACATCTAACATCGGTGCTGATATGCTGGTAAACGACGAGCCTTCGCGTCAAGAATCAACGGAAATCTCGCCAAGTACGAAGGATGCCATTATGGCTAAAGTATCCTCGAACTTTCCTCCGGAGTTCATCAACCGGCTTGACGAATTCGTCTTCTTCCGTCGTCTGTCGAAAAGCGCCTTAAGAGATATCGTTGATATTCGTTTGAAGGAATTACAGGTGAGGCTTGACGATCGGCGGATTCTTTTGAGGGTCGATGATCAAGTCAAGGAGTGGCTGACTGAGAACTCCTATGACCCGCGCTATGGTGCACGGCCTCTCAATCGTTTAATCCAGAAAAGTATCATTACTGCCCTGGCTGATCGGATTATCAGGGGTGAAATTCGGAGTGGGCAGGAGGCTACGGTAATGATCCAGCCTGGGTCGGATAATCTCGCGGTCCTGTCAAATGCATGAAAGATAGCATCGACTATAGACATCTTTGTGTACGTCATTGGCAAGGCTGCGTTTCGGCTACATGGTGATAATTCTGCTCACTTCTTTCACATACCCAACTCTATAATAAGTAGATGCTTCTAATAACAGCATTTGACCCACTTAAGCATCAATATGATCTATACGCGGTACGTTTGTCGTGCGAGGACTTGAGACCTTGAAATACTCAAGTAACAAAATCGTTATGTTTGAGTCGAGTGTGGGGATTTCTTAAGTAACTTGAGAAGAGGACGAGAGTCTGGTAACTATGCATAACAGGTGAAATCGCCAGATGTGAGTGGGTAATCATTCTGCTGGCTGCTACAGTTCATTCCATGTTCCTTCACAGTTTCCACTCATTTAACAGTTTAGAGTATTAATCATCTTGGTAAAATCCGAGTTGCAGAAAGTACCATTGTTACCATGACTTAGGCTAAGCCCCAGGAAAGGCAAAAGTAAACAAGGGTAAAATTGTTGGCTCGTGGCAAAACGGAAGCTTAAAGAAAATGAAGAAGGAGGTGGAAGAGCAAACCCTGCTTGCATAAAATACAAGCTGAAATACAGCAATCTTGCCCACGTTAGGCGGTGTCCGCCGTAACAGCATCTTCTCAAAGAGTACATTAGGTTGCTAAAGATAGTCAGCCAATAAACTATGAATAAGGTTGAAATGCTGGAAAAGAAATTTGCGTGCACGATCGGCTTTAGTCATTGGAAAAGGAGGTGTGAGGAGAGAATTAATTGTGTGTACTTTAATTTCCGTTCTCCATGAAAGAAAACTCCACCATCTCCTTCCTCACCGATCATGCACCCCCATCAACCCCAGAATTTCCCATAGTTCCATGGAATCCGATTAGCGCCATGATTGGTGCAAAGCGCCGTCGTTATGGTTCTGTAGACACCACACAATCCCTGAACCCTAGTCATAGTCAACGAAAGTCCTCATCGGCTCAATCTACGCCAATCCATCAATCACGTCATCAAAAGCACTCTTCACAGCGGCCAACAAAGCGAGTCAGCTTGCGGCCTCCTACTGTTCAGCTTGGTTCAGAAGGCCTATCTTCTCAACAGCATTACGTCGCCACGCACCCTCGTGTTCAAGCTATTTCTAGTTCCGAAGGGGAGATTCGTTCAGAAGATGAGAGTGTTATTGAAGAACGGGAGGATGCCGACTCACTCAACGAGGTTATCATGTGTGTGGATATGCGAGATCGGGGCACAGTTGGTTGCTGCTACTATGTAGCAAGAGACCAGAAATTGTATATCATGGCAGACGTGACTTATGTTGGAGTGGAAGTCATTGAAACCTGTGAGTTGTCTCATTCGTCCCTACAACGTTCTCACGTCGCTGAAGATTAGCAGTAAAGCTGCACATCCAACCCACTGTTGTCATACTCTCAACCCGAGTCGATGAGGTCGTAGAGACATGCTTCGACCCTGAGGGCAGAAGTAGAGTCTCTGAAGGTCAGCCCATCCGTCCCTCTCGCAAAGCTGCGGCTTATAAAACCCTGTATTCTTAACAGACCAATTCGCACTGCCCTACACGATTGAATCACGCCCTTCTCCGGAATTCAGCTATGAAGCGGGGAAGAACAAACTCATCAATCTCAATGTATCTGCCGACACTAGACCGGAGATATCCTTTATCACGCCGGGCTACGACGACGCATACGAGTCTTACCAGGAAGGAAATGACGCGGGCTTCACTGGCCGCCAAGGCAAGCTTCTGAGGCTATCCACATGGGTTGACATGGAGAGCCGCTTAACGGTTGGATGTGCCGGAGCGCTACTCACATACATTGGGAGAAGGAAAGCAGTCGAACACCCCACTCACGATGGCGCCGTCGGGAGTCCATTCCAGATCTCAACGGTAGAAGCATTCAGTCTTGAGGGCATGATGTACGCTTTCCTTCCCATCACAACGTTTCAGTTCAGGGCTCAGTGATTTTTAGGTTTGTCAACGCAGATACACTAGCATCTCTTCAAATACTGCATTCTGAGTCTAGCCCCAATAGCCACAGCCAAGGACCCACTAGGACGGCTTCAGGATCTAAGGAGGGCCTTTCCGTGTATGGTCTCTTTCACCATCTTGCTAGGACGCCACAGGGCAAATCTCTCCTGCGGCAGTATTTCTTACGGCCAAGCTTGGACGTGGCGGTGATCAATGAGAGGCTGGATACCGCGAGTACCTTCCTTCGACCCGACAACAATAGCCCACTGAACACCATTGTGAAAAGCCTGGCACAAATCAAGAATATGAGGACTATCATGGTTCATCTGCGCAAAGGTGTCAGCAATGGATTGAGTAAAGGCGGTGGGATCAAGAGCGGGATCTGGTCGAGTCTAAGATCGGTAGGACATCATTCGCCATAAAGAACGTTGCTGACGAAATTGAGTTCGCATTTTACACTTTGCAGATTAGAGACGCTCTTATGGAAGTCATCGATGTGGAGAGACTTGCAATTGGGACAAAGGTACCCAAGGGCCTTGATTGCTCTTTGCCATTTGCCCTAATTCTGTTACCAGGTTTTCGAAACTTTCGATGTCCATGCGATTGCAATGATTGGTAGAGCTATCAGCGAAAAGGTAACTCTGGGATCCCATTGTTCCTCGTTCCACTTTCACGGCAGTCTCTCTGATTGGAGTATTCCAGGTTGATTTTACCTCTTCTGCGGACATGCATCGAACAGTGGTCAATGCTGGGGTTGATCTTGAGTTGGATGAGATGAAGCGAAGCTATGACGGCCTTGAGGATCTTCTAAATCACACATCCCATCAAATCGCTGCAACGGTTCCTGCGGTGTATAATCTAGACCTCAATGTCATATTCTTTCCACAAATCGGCTTTTTGATCTCAATCCCAAACAACCCGGAAACGGGAAGAGGCGACTATGAAGGTGGCGAGGCAGAAGATCAGCGCTGGGATCGCATTTTCTCTACACCTCTGCGAGTCTATTACAAGGACACACGTATGCGAGCCTTGGATGAGCAATGTGGGGATATATATGCGGTCATATGCGGTATGGTGTGCCAATAAGAAAATATAAAGCGGTTCAACTAATGAAAACCTCCCTCATAGACAAGGAAATAGAGATCGTACACGAGCTCGGACAGCAAGTATTAAAACGAGAAGACATGTTGAATGCGGCATCAGACGTATGCGGTGAGCTAGACAGGTATGCCCAAGAACCACAAAAAGTGCGTGGCTCCATTGACAGGTCTAGCCTTCTAGCCCTTGCACAAGGCGCTAGGATGTACAAGTTCAGTCGCCCACACATTACAGAGAGCAATGTCATCGATATCAAGGCTGGTCGGTAAGTCTTGACAGTAGTCATGTCCTTCAATGGCGGCTCGATGCTCATTTAATAAGCCATCCTTTGCAGGAGCTGACAGTCCCATCCTATGTACCAAATAATGCTTTTCTTGTAGGTGGCCCTGGTAGCGACCTGCCGGACGAAGGGCGTCAAAGAAGCGAAAACACATCTATCAATCATTCCAACGATAGTTTGAGTCCAAGAGGAATCGAGGGGCCTAGCATGTTGATGATGACGGGACCGAACTATTCCGGGAAGAGCGTTTACCTCAAACAAGTTGCTCTGATTGTCTACATGGCTCACGTTGGCTGCTTTGTTCCAGCGGATCAAGCGACCATTGGATTGACGGATAAGATCTTGACCCGTATTGCTACTCGAGAAACGGTCTCCCGTTTTCAAAGTGCATTCATGATTGATTTGCAGCAGGTTGCGCTTGCGATGTCGTTGGCTACCCACAGAAGTCTGGTCATCATTGATGAATTTGGCAAAGGCACTGAATCAAGCGGTACGTCAGCTAGCATTAAGCACTAGGTCGGCAATTAACTGCAAGCATAGATGGTGCTGGATTGGCGTGCGGTGTCTTCGAATATCTCCTTGGCCTGGGAAAAGACCGACCAAAAGTTCTGGGCGCGACTCATTTTCATGAGATCTTCGAAAATGGATTTCTTGCACAACGACCGTCCCTAGCGTTCGGATATATGGAAGTACGCGTGGAGCAGGAGGTGGTGGATTTAGAGGATCAGATCACATATCTATACAAGTATGAGCTTTGAGCCATTTCCAGAGCGATGTTAATATGGCAAATAGCTTCCGCGCTGGTCGCAGTACGATGAGCTATGGGAGCTGGTAACGTTCTCTTCAATGACTGCAAGGCCCAGCTGATCTTCTTCGAAGTTGCGCCGCGCTGAACGGTGTCGACAGGACGGTTATTGACAGGGCCAACAAATTGGTGGAGCTTAGCGCAAAAGGCGAAGATCTTGTAGCTGCATGCGCAAATATATCACGGCAGGAGGAAGAAGATTTAAAGGAGGCCGTCAGTACGCCCGACATTTGAAAAAGGTAGAAACACTAAATTTTTGATAGGAGGAATTGGCTAGGGAATTTCTGGCACGCGACTTTCGACCAACCATCACAGAGAGAACGGGGACCGATGAAGCCGAGAACCCGAGAGAGCTTCTTGAAACGCTGATTGACACAGCCGAAGCTGCAGAAGCAGCTTGAGATCAGGAACAAAAGAGCAAAGTCTGTTTGCCCAAGGCGCTCGTGATAAAGAAGCAACTTTGCTTGAGCGATTTCTTCTATAGCTGTGGATTGCCTTGTCGCTTCGGTAGAGTCCTTCCGAGGATTGTTCTTGGACTGCCTTCATTCAATTGGCTTCCCCTTCCGTGTCGATCCATTTTGATATAATAGAAGTCAGGGTGAGCTTTGTAGACGGGAGTTGAGGAAGCATGGAGGCCCCTCGGCCGTTCTTCTGCGGGCGCTCCCGCCCTTGTCTGACCCTCTGTTTTACTGGACTTTTGCCGGCAAGTTCTCCCAGAGAGTCTGAGCAAAAAATTGGGTCCCCCGGGGTTTAGGCCTTCCGGGTCGAATATTACCGATTTGGCCCCCGAGCTACGTGAAATTAAGATTTTAGGCTAGAGATCGTAAATTACCACCCCCGGAGGGCCCCTAGGCTACCGGGAGGGTGCCTAATAACTAGGAGAAGAATCTCGTTAGTAACTTTCGCACTCTATATTCCTAAGTAATAAAGACGTATCTAAATATTCCGATAAGCGTAAATTAAAGCCCGGTATCGAAATAAGGGAATGCGCTCTGACGATAAATTCCTTACGTTATTAGTAGACTACAACCTTTAGGTGAAGTAGTTCACTTTTTAGTAGTAACGCGAAGGTTAAAAACGTATAGAAGGGTTAACCGGCCAACTGAGAACACTCCCCAAATGAACAGCTCATAGGGCTGAATTATAGCTTAGAACATTATCTTTTGAGAAGTCATTTTATGAGAAAATTTTATATAGGAAACTTATGTAAATTTTGATTTTGGGAAGATTTCGTATGAAGCAATTTTCAGTAGCTTGCGTGGTTATAAAGATATAGAGGGGGTGTTCGGTTGGGGGGTTAACCCTTCTATACGCTAATCTTTGGTCTAGACGCGAATAAGAATATACTCGAGTAGCTTGCCTACGACGTAATAGGCTAGCGTCCCGAGACGATGATCGGCCGAGCGAATAACAGCTCCCACGCCTACCACTATGCCTAAGTCGTCTCCACTACATCATTGACCCATGTAGGAGAGGTGTCGTTGAATTTGGGATAGTATGGCATCTTTCCTCTCTAAATCCATGGCCGCGCTCGGCCTAATACTTCTCGTCCACGCGTACGTAACTTCCGACGCTCTAAGAAGCAGCCTCAAAGCCATGTCTCTGATATCCCCTGTGCTCACTCACAGCTGCTACTCGGCCTACGAATTTTCCTCTCTCCATGCCAATGGTCCTCAAGCTTCTACTGTCGGCGGCTCTTCTGGTTCGTCACAGTCATCAACGTCAGCCAGCCTACCTCTCGATATTTCTCTGGAAACCATAGTATCTGTCTTGTTCATATGCCTTGGTCTCGTGCTTGGAGCCGAGGACTTGAAGCCCATAAACTGGAGGGTGTGGGCCGGAAAGGTGGAAAAGGAAAGTGGTGGAGGGGGCCCATTTCAAGGCCTGGAGGACCGGTTGGGGTTTGTGGATATTAGGGTATGTCGTTTCCACCTTCTGTGTGCTGAGACCTGGGGGATTGAGGTCGAACACACGCTACGGCTATAAGAGGCTTGAAGCATGCAATGGACTAAGATCTGTGGTGTTTGTATAGGCTAAAAGGAAGGAATTTGCGGATTGGGTCAGGAATCAGGACAAAGATACGAAGACATGACCGAGGTTTCTACAGGTCATGAAACCTTGTTTTGGAGTAAGCATTGGTCTATTGAAATAGATTAAGCTGGCATACTCATGATATGGTACCGACAGGGGAAGAAACACTGTTGGATCATAGAATCGTTTCATCGAATCAAAGTCTTTCTCGAGTGACACGTAAGTGTACTCTACCACTGAAGGTCTAGTGATGGCGTAAGTTATAACAGCGCCAAGCCAGTATGGCCAACATGCTGCCGTATGTGAAACGGTCGAAGGTCAGAGGTTAAGTTCGGAGGTGGACCTCCCCACCATGACAGCTGGAAATGCATGGATGTTGTCCTGATTTTATGTGCAGCAGTCGCAGCAGTCCTACTCCGTCGTCGATCCGCTCCCTTCCCAACCACAGCGTCTACCCGTAATAGAAGAGTAATAACCAGGAGGTGCTACCAGTGCAGAGCTTTGTTATTCTTGAATATCTTGTTAACCTAGAGTTGAAGAACATACTGTATACTCTGTGGTTCGGACAGCCCCCAAGCGTCTAGAATCAAGCACGTTCCACAGTCCGCTCTCCACTCGCGAGCTTTCGAAGAAATTTTGTTGCCATCTTTCCGCATTCAAGCTCAAGGTTGACAGCTCCCGACCACGATCACGAATGCTTCACTCCTCCCACGACATTACCCCGGACCTTCGCCCAGTCAATTTCGCTATCCATCTGCTCGTCCAAAAGTCCGCATATAGCTACGTTCTCGCCGCGGATTATGTATAGGCCATGCGGAACTTCTTCACTCTCTTCAGGATCGTCAGGCGGCCGTATCACGCGTTCGATGGTATCTTGGAGGACGAGGTTGGTCAACTGGTCGCAGGAGAGGAGGGTGCCGACAAGTGTTCTGCCGTCTGCCGTGAGGATCAGGACCTTTTCTATGGTGGACAGCAAGTGTTAGTAGATGGATCTGGGCATCTGGGGTCGCATTGCTTTCTTACTGCCGATGTAGGGCTGGAGTGACATGTCCGCACTCACAGTACTCCAAGCCTTGGAGGCGGCCTGCTTGAAGTCGGATTTGTAAGTCGATAAAGTTGTTTTGATAGTTGTGCTATGTCAGTGAAAGTGAGGGTCGAAAGTCTTGGCGGAGATCAGACCTCCGCCGCTAAAAAATTCCATGGGAAATCCAACGCAGAATCAATTACATACAACACTTTCCTCTAACCTATCCGCTCGTTCTCTAGCTTTTATGCAATGCGGCCAGCAGGGCGTTTGCTACAGTATACCGCCCGCATCACATTATTCACACGTACGAATTGCTCGCTTTGCGACACCGCAAAGTCCGTGATAAGTGACTTGGGCAAGAAAAGAAGCTTTGACTATCACGAAATAGATATTATGGCTGCTGGTCAAGAGGAATGGAAGCTGTACGAATTTGATACCCCGGTGGTAAGGATTTGTAAATTCACTTGAGACTGGCGCTCACAGATCTGTGTATGCAAGGTTCATGTGCAGCGAATATTTCACACCTATTCGAAGCCTGACATTGCTACCGAAGCCCGCAAGCTGATGCATCGCTTCACCGAGGACCAGGTCGAGCAGCTTATCGACGAGGCCGAGGGGCATTCATAGCTTCTGAGCTTTTCTTCATTCTGTATCACCATCTATTAAGTCTCCTCTCGAATCTCGTGATGCTATCCCCCGGCCATCTTGGATAGTCCTGACATTGCTCCCTTGCCTACATTCAACGCCGAATGCACATAAGAACCTTTGGCCGCCGTCAAAGAGGACGTCAGGTATGCTGGAAGTGCTATAATGTCCGTCATCACAGATATCTGGAGACCGCCCAAATATTAGCGTTGTTCGACATCTCTCATCACTCAAGGCACACACCATATTAAATCCCTGGTCCGCGAACTCACGGGCCTGGTCTCCCGATGTTGAATAGATACCAGTACTCTTGTTGTTTTCCTTTGCTGCCCGCTGGATCTTTGCAATGGCTTCCTTCAATTCATCGTGCATGGTACCGCTTAAAATAGGATGGCCGATGTTGTTCCCTAGGTCGAACGGCCCGACGAATAAAACATCTATCCCAGGCACTTTCGCTATAGCATCAACCTGGGATCCCAGCTAGTCAGTATGATCCTTTACAATTCAACTTGGCCCTGGGAAACCCACATTTTCCAGTGCTTCTTGTGTCTCTATCTGCACGATTGTTACCAGAGAGTCATTTGCTTGCTGCAGATATTCTGTCTGAGTTTGCCCTCCAAACTTTTCCATCGAAAATGGAGATCCGAAACCTCGGTTCCCCGTTGGCGGGAATTTGGCAGACTTCACGAGCTTCTTTGCGTCGTCGGCCGTGTATAGCAGGGGTACGATAATTCCATGGGCTGACTCTGATCAGCTTCAAAGACCTTAGAGACATGCACACAGTGTTCTGCAGGCTATAACGAACCTCCCGCGTCCAGGGCGCCTGATCGAAGAGATCAATTAGCGAACACTCCTACATTCATCAATTCACAACGAGTACGCACGCTTCACCATCCACCCTTCGTTGGCCGCCACTCGAACAATCGGACTGACCCCGCAACTCGCGATCGCAGCAACGGCTTCGTGCATAGCGCTGTCTATCTAATGTCAGGCAAGTGGTCGCGTCGACCTTTTCACTTGTGGAACCGGCGACTGAACCTCATTACCATCGATGTTGCCATGTTCTGTATCTACCAAAACCCAGTCGAACCCACAACGTGCTATCGTCCTGGATTGGTTGCTCCCTGGCAGCATTTGCCAAGCGCCGAAGGTCAGGCCAGAGCCTGTCCGGAGGGCCTTCTGAAGTCGATTGGCTGCTTGCATGCTGACAGGTCCCACGAAAGATTCGAGCAATGACCAGAAAGTGTATGTGCAGCTCGAACGGAGAAATTGTGACAACTGCTGTAAATTAAACGGCTATGTGGGGAACTCATGACGAAATTCCCCGCCATTTGATAAGATAGTGCCCCGCGAAATGCAATCGTTCTCTGTAAGAACCGCTTGTTGCGCACTGCCACTGCAGCTGCTATTTAAGATCCATTCTGGATTCTCCTGTAAACATCAGCTATGGTTCATTGTGGCACGCAACACTCCAAGTGAGATGTTTCTGGAAGGATTTTAATGAGCCCGTGTGAAACGCCGCTCAAGCTTTTGGCAATGAGATGTGCTCCTCATCCCTTCAAGTAAGGTTATTATTGCAGTCGTCATATTTTGATGGATCTGATCCTTCTGCAGAGTCTCTCTCTACAAGAGTCGGAGCCATTGAGTCTGTGTCGCGCCAGGCGGAGCTAGGCTCAGAGGAATACGTCGTACGCCTTCGTACGGTAGGTAGAGCTGGGCGAAATGACTCGGGTCGTCGCAGCGCCTCAGACCGAGCCCATCTGGCGTCTTCAGCAGCGATTCCTCTCAGACTTCTCCTTGCAGAGATCTCGTCCAATTCGCGCCGTCGCTGAAGCTCATAAGAGTCAGGGATCCAGGGGTGTCCAAGCTTTGGAAGTGGGCTTTGAGAGGTCCAAAGTGACTCAAGCTTGACTGCTTCCATGACATCATCATCGGTGCCACGCTCATATGTGGATAACGAGCGAGCGAGTAGGTGCCTCGAATTGTATTCCCGTCTTGTCGATGCTCTGTCGTGGTCATTCGGCAGGCGTCGACCGCACCAAAGACAAACCCGGGGTGGGAATCCGCCTGCTTTGGTCCTCGAGCAACCTTTGCCATGGCATCTTTCAAGATTCACTTGAAATTCCACCTTCTGCTTGGTCTTGCACCTGAAGCAGAGATGCCCAGATTTTGCTGTGCAAATACAGACTGGCTCCTCGGGATTGAGGATGGAAGCAGAACGACCGCTCGCAGATCCTTCCAATGAGTCATTGTGAGGTGTGTTCCCGAGATTATAGCAGTCTGGGCAAAGAGAGCGAGAACGATTGGCGAACGGCCTTTCGTCATTTTTGCTAAACGAAAGTTTGATGACACAGCCCTCGCACACCGGCATCGAGCACATAATGCAACCCTGAACATTGTTCCCTCGTACATGATGAGGCTCGGAGCAGATCGGGGGGGGTTTCACGTCCAGTTTTTCACAGCAGGGTGTTGTCTGTTGCTCAAAGAAGACCGACCTCTGTAGATTTATCAACGGTAGCGTTTCCCCACCGCTTGAGACGATTCGCGAGTCGTGGAGGGCGGCATAGATTTTTGCATTAGTTTTAGACAGATTGGTTAAATCGCAAAGTGTTATCATTGAAAGCAAGCTTCTTCGGATGGGCAATATGATCAGCAGGTCAAGGAACGAGGCCATAGCCACGAACAGGGCGTAGCCTGAGGCGCAAAGGGAGTAATGGCAGGCTGTAAAGGCTTTCAACCGCAGGGGAAACGCTAGGGCTGGCGGGAAGCCGAGTAGAAGGGAAACCAAGTAAATCAAGTAAACCAAGTAAAAAAGACGTAGCGATTCAGTATGAATGGAGGGTGGACTTGGAGCAGACGGGGGAGAATTTGTACTTTGCGCAGAGGCTGCTGGGGGCCTGACGAGTCGTTCGCCCGCCTTGGAAGCTGTGACTCCACTTCCGCCTGGTCAACGCTGCCACACCTCCGTACGACCCAGAGTTCTCATTTTTGGGGCTTTCGATCCCTCTGTGACGGCGTCTTGGTTGCAGATGATCTGGTGGCATATGTCGGCTTTCATCTCATGTGAGAGGGAGAATAGAACATACATGGTCGAGGCCGATGTACAATCGGCTATGCACAGAGCTTGGCTTCTTGAGGGCATTCTATGAGAACAGTGAAAGCGCCAATCAGGCGAGCCGGGATTGAACGGCGAAACCTCGGCGTCACCAAGTCGTTAGCTTCGTGAGGACTGAGGATGTTTTGGTTCCCCTCGGTTCCGAAGTCGATGATAACTGCATGGTCTACTGTCAACATAGCCTTTTCCCCATTCTGCCTTTCAGCATAGTATGGCGCAGAAATGTTTGCATAAGGGCTGCGGCAAGACATTCACAGATCCCGAAGAGGATTGCAATTACCATCCAGGGCCGCCAGTCTTCCACGAAGGGCAGAAAGGTGTCTGGGCGCCCTCTCATAGCATAGAAGCTTTCACCCCCCACGCTCTGGCTGACTCCACATCCTAGGCTGGAAATGCTGCAAACCACGTTTCTTGACGTTTGATGAGTTTCTGTCCATCGCACCATGTACAACCGGCAAGCATTCGACCGTCGACGACACTCCTCAACCCGACCCTCCCGCAACGTCCGAAACACCAGAAGATGTCCCCCCACCTCCAAAACCCATAGCTACCAATGGCGTCGCTCATAATCTACCGGCTCCCCGGGCACCGCAAGCCACTGCGCCAGCGGCACCTTCCCCAGCTCCTCAAGATTCTGAATCTGACGACCCTTCGATACCCATTCCATCGAACACGACATGTCGACGGCGGGGTTGCAATGCGACCTCATCTGCCGAGCCAAAATCTTCAAGGGAAGGAGAGGAATGCGTCTATCATCCTGGCCAAGCGTTGTTCCATGAGGGCAGTAAGGGATGGACATGTTGCAAGCGGCGGGTCTTGGAATTCGACGAATTCATGAAGATCGAGGGTTGCAAGACCAAGAAGAAGCACTTATTCGTCGGTAGCAAAAAGGACACTGGAAAGGAGGAAACAGTATCAGAAGTCAGGTAAGGCAAAGGATTCTTCCTTGAAGCCAGGGCCCTACTGCGCTGTGAACTGTTGACTTACATAGGCATATTGCAGGCATGATTTTTACCAGACGCCAACTAGCGTCATCGCAAGTCTGTTCCTCAAGAAGATCGACAAAGAACGAGCAAAAGTGGATTTCAGCTCCGAGGACACAGTGGTTTTGGACCTGCCGACATCAGACAACAAGAGATATAAAACCGAGATCCCGCTCTATGGTCGCATTGACACGAATCAATCGAAGCACAAGATAATGGGCACCAAGCTCGAACTGACGCTGGTGAAGTTGGGCGGATCGAGTTGGCCTACATTGAGGAGTGATGAGCAAAGAACGAGCGAAATCATTCAGGTTAGGCGAGCCGGAAGAGCATGACTTATAGACAATAGTTGTATACACCCCGAAAGCTGAGGCTGTTGTGCTCTCAGATCCGTCTTAACCGCAGTCTCCTGACGCCTTTCCTTAGGCTTCTCTTCCAATCGGTGCGTGATGACCGTTTTTGCTGTTCTGTTTCGCTTCGCATCAAGCGTTGCGTGATGTGGCAATCCTGTCTCGGTAGGCTTCCGCGGAGACTCGCCACGGGCGTGCTGCCATCCTGCCCTAGCTCGGAGGGAGCAGAGTAAGGCCGTGTTGGCGGGGGCAAAGAATCTGCACTTCTTCTTTGTCAAGACCAATGCCGTTTGCTGTCTCGTGGAGCATCCGACCCATATGTGGGTCTCTCCTTCCGAGCTTCGTGCTGCGATGATTGCTTCATTCCATACCCTCCATTAGGTCTGGGTTATCCAAGACCATTAACCTCCGCCCAGCCCATTCCCTCAATGCTTCCCACTCTACCCCTTCTTCCTCACCTCTCATTAAATGGTCCTGGAACCCCCAAGCCAGTGCCACTCGATCCACCAGCGCCCGTTCATCCTCCCTGATCCATCGCTGTCTCAGCGGCGTTCCCTTCGCCCATGTTATTCGGTCCATCTGGTCGTTGGAAGTGGTTATAGCCACGTACCCAAGTGTTGAAGTAAAACCCACATATGCTATGATTGCCGCAAAGAATTTGTTTGTCGCACTCTGATACTCCATGCTCTGCTGCCATTGTGCTATTTGAGACGCCAATGCGTATGCAGCGACCGGTGCCAATGCGACTCCTGTTGCTGGGAGAAGGAGTCTCCGAATCATTTTGTTTCGCTTAAAAGCAGTGGTGCAGACGGTGGTCTGTATAATACTCAAACATAGCGCAAGGTCTTTTAGTTTGATAGCTGCATCGAGGGCGGAGTTGGCAACATCGAAAGGTACTGCCGAGGAAGCTCGGTTGGGGTTCGGTCTTCTGTATTTGATCGGCGAGGTTCCAGGCTGGGGCATGGGTTTTGAAGCGTAGAGATCGAAGACCTGAGGGAAAGATTGCGGGCGGCCGAGGTTGATTTGCGTGGTGACATACGTGGAGAGCAGTTTTGTAGAGATGAATACCTTGGGATCAGTCACAATTTTGTAAGCCAGCATGGAGATTTTATCGGCCATCTTAACATTCACATTAACCGCAGGTTTCACCTTCGAGGAAGGAGGGTTTGAGACTTTTGCTGATTCTTGCTCTAGAGACAACAGGCTTGAAGTTGGGCCAATCCCGGGCTTTAGGAGTGCTTCTGGAGAGTCCAATGGCTCGTTTAAGCTCGTTGCTAATTCCTTGCATATCCCCAACGCGTTCTGGACAGCTTCTTCACTTGGTATTGCCTCGGACTTTAATACACTCGCTGCTTTCCCAAGCTCTTCAGCCAATACTTGGTCTGCGATTCCGGCGAGTATGGGTAAATGCTTTTTTGGCGCTGCCGACGCAAAGCCACGAATTGAATCGCTCGCTGGAGAAACCCATCGAGGCCGAGACTGTGGAAGCCAACATCTGGCATCCCTCCTCTCGCAGAGCCAAGGTCTTGCGGAGCAGTGGACACTGGCACCTTTAACCCAAACACCGAATACGCGAACTTGGGGGCGTGAATAGACAGCCGCTGCCATAATTGATCAGAAGAGTGGTAACTGGGATCGAGGTTGGAGAAGGGTTTCGGAATTGGGAGCGGAAGATCAGCCGCCTCCGAGAACGACGCTCCGCAAAGACATCAGCTTTCCTCCAACATGACCACTTCGATTCAGACCATTCCAACTCCGTACTTTCCCATCGTCATCTCTCTACACTTACAATCAAGAACTCGGCTTGTGCCTTGCCCCAGGATTAAAAAATGACAGCTTCCTCGAGTAGATAATCGAGTCCTGACTACGACAATATGCCCGCTCCACCACCGCCACCACCTCCTCCACCCCCACCTCCTCCTGGAGGTATTCCTGGTTCGAGTAGCTTACCAGCCAAGCCGCCGGCAACAGCTGCCAAGGGTAGAGTAAGTGAAAGCGGTTATGCCCCGGTGTAGAAAACATCTTACCAGAGTCAGACTAGATGACGTGAAGACTAACATGGTCACCAGGGTGCCCTTTTGACAGATATCACCAAAGGTGCACAGCTCAAAAAAGCTGTGACGAATGACAGATCAGGCCCGCAGGTAGGAAAGGCTTCTGGAGCCTCAGCAGGACCGCCCATCGGTGGAGCACCCGCTATACCAGGCCTCGGGAAACCTCCAAGTGGGCTTGCACCCCCGGTCCCAGGTGCTGCAGGAGCCAATCGCGCACGAAGCAATAGTGATACTGGAGGAGGCAGTGGTGGTAGAGATGCGGGCGGGGCAGCTACGGCTCCTCAATTAGGTGGCATCTTTGCCGGCGTCGGAATTCCAAAGCTGAAGAGGACGGGAGGTGGTGTGGATACTGGCGCAGAAAGAGAATCGTCGTCTGTGTCGGACTCAGAAACTTCTAGGCAATCGGCGCCGAAACCGCCGACTTCTTCAGCACCAAAGCCCCCTACAGCTCCAAGATTGAACGCATTGAGACCTACACCACGTACAACAGAGTCGTCACCACCGCATCCGGCCGCAGCAGAGAACCCGTTAGTCGCGAGTCTCCGTAAACCTCCTCCAAAGCCGGCACAGAGAACGCACTCAGATCTACCCCCGCGAGCCCCTCCTCCGCTACCAGGGGCAGCAAAGCCTCCGCCTCCTCCAATTACGTCCAGGAAGCCTTCAACAGCCGCGATTCCCCCGCCGTCATTGAGAGCGCCATCTCCAGCTCCAGCTCCTCCTCTATTGCCATCATCGTCCAGCCTTCGTCCGACTCCGAAGCCCCCTACACCCCCTTCGGCGCCTCCTCCTCCACCAGCTTCTGCCCCTCGACCGCCTTCAAGTATCTCTACTCCGCCCACAGCTCCTCCGCTACCGCCTTCTTCTACATCGCGACCATCTTCAGGATTATCCACACCACCTGCAGCTCCGCCACCGCCGCCATCGTCGGCACCTCGGCCGCCTCCAGCTCGATCCACCCCACCACCGCCACCGCCAGCTCCTCCAAGCTCTCACACTTCTTATAGCGATGGGGTTAGTCAATCCGTGGCAATGCACGCGGCACGTAACGCTTTTGGCAATCGTCCAGGCTCACCTTCTGCACCTCCTCCACCTCCACCCCCAGTCTCATCGCCGCTAAAACAATCGACGCCTGCGACCCCGCCTCCAGCCCCTTCATTCCCGCCAAGTTCGAAGCCAATATCTCAACAACCCATCAGGTCTGCGCTAGATCCAAGTTCGTATACCTTGTCCAATGGCATAAACTCAAATCACACCAGTAGTCCCTTGCGAGACAATGTTTCCCCAAGTCGGAATGGGAATATAAAGATTGAAGATTCACGATGGCGCTTCCAACCAGACAGTGAATTGCCTAAGCCACGAGAATTCATTGGCGGGACAAAGCAGTACAGGGCAGGCAGAGGAAGTAGTGTGCCGTTGGATCTCTCTCAATTTCGTTGAAGCATCATGATACCAGGAATCCTTCTTAGCATACACTTTGTACACAAGATATCTACTTCAAAATGAGCCTTCGTTGCCTCCATAGTCTCACGCTGCACTAGATTTGGCGGGATATACGTTGAAAAGTTGCAGTCCCATCGGCACTATCTTCAATCTTCAAGTCACCAATCGAAGCTTGTTGAGATCAAACACTCAGCTGGAGTAAAGAGAATGCGTCTCGAGTAATGCCTCGTTTGTTCAGCCAAACCCTTCAATCTCGAATCAGCCCAAAAGATGATGTTTCCGACAAGGCTGGGCAATGTGTAGCGTTCTCACAGGAACTTCTTACCTTGAATTGGAAGATGCTAGATTTTGAGCTCATAGACATCGAGCTTCAAATCTATCTGAAGCAACAGATAACGATATTGGAGAAGACAATGTTCTTTACAAATGCACGCCATCCTCATCCATATCTCCACCTTCAACCATTCGCTCTCTTAACCTCCTAGCCAGCTCTTCGTCAGATAAGCTGCCTCCAGTAGGTATTGGCCTTTGCCCTGTTCCCGTTGCCGTAGGTGGCGCTGTCTGCATAGCATTGCCATCCACTCCATTCCCATTTGTTTCGGCATCTCGATTCTCCTGCTCATCTTCGCCCCATTTGAAGCCTCGACCTTCGACCTCCTGCTTGAGCAGCTGTATTCGAGCCTCCATTCTTCGCATGACCACTACGTTCTCTTCGATAGCTTGTTTACAGTCAGCGTCTCCATCATCGGCAAATGACCGTAATTGTTGGTTGGAGGATTCGAGGTGAGCTATTGAATTGCGGATTTCGGCAGCTTTGAAATGAAGGTTGGCCAGAGGAAGATCTTTGATCGCTGCCGCGAATTGAGGAGCGGATATGGGTGCCGAATTAGCTGACATAGTAGCGATTGGGATTTCTCCCGAATAGCAGTGTAAATCAAGCTTGGAGAAATGTACATACACTGCATAGGCATTTTCGTACGGTAGGGCTCGGAGCTAAGCCTAGAAAAGTCCGAAAGGCCTACCAAAGCTGTAGTGACGGCTTGAGGACCCCTTGATCACAGTGAACGCCTTCTTTAAAGGACGACTGTAACGTCAATCAATCTGGAGGCTAGTTCACGATCCCCAAGGAGCATGAGATGACCGCTGCCTTCTCGGCGACTTGGCAAGTTTTTCGCCTCGGTCTGCATCCCTCCTTCAAAGGTCGAGCAGCGTATTCAATATTGAGTAACGCATTCGCTGTATCGAAGCAGTCCCCGAGTCGTTTCAACGGAAGACTCGAGCTCTTCCAAGGCGCGCCGCAACACCTAAAACCATGGGGATTTTCCCATCCTCTCCGGACGATTCTTCCCAACTCCAACAGGCTTCAAGGGCAGTCAAGATGTGTAAACTTATGGATGCCCCCACCCAAGGACGAAGTCCCAGGAAAAATGACCGCCAAAAAAGAGCTCTCGTTATCTTCAGCCGACATCGAGAAGGTGTTCGGACGAAAGATGGATACGGAGAAGGGTGCTGAAATTTTGATGACATTGCAAAGACACAGAGGAGAAGGTACTTTGGATCAAAAGATACCATATTCGAAGGCTTTGATAAGCAAAGGTCTTGCGTATCTTCGAAGCGTAGACCCAATTAACGAGGATGCTGCAATTATCGCCCGCATAGATCGAGAGACAGATACGAGTCCTCAAGCGGTGTCGCAGTTTGACAAGCTCAGGAGAGAAATCAAAAGGCGACGGGAGCTACAAGAGGGCATCCGTGAAGCTGAGGAGAAGAGAAAATCGGAACAAGCTGGTCGAGCAACGTCGAAAGAGATTGCCAAAAAAGGGACTACTAACCAAAGCAATGAGCTGGTGGAATTACGTAAGGAGCCAGAGTGGGTCAGGAAATATCGAGAAGAAGCAACAAATCATGACGAAGAGTTGGTAAAAAAATTATCAGTCTGGTCAAGACTGTTGCCCTCAGCTGCAATCACCTTCACAGTGGTATCCCTCTCTTTCCTGTTCGCCCAGTCCTACACGCCACCTTCACGAGATGCTCGATTGTTCCCTAATATTCCACCGGCTGCGGCTACCTTAATGGCTCTAATTGGTATCAATTGCATAGTTTTTCTGATGTGGGGGATTCCGCCTTTGTGGCAATTTACGAATCGAAATTTCTTGATTGCTCCAGTCTATCCTCACTGCATGTCGATGATTGGAGGTGCTTTCAGTCACCAGCAGTTTACTCACTTGTTTGTGAACTCATTCATGATTTGGTTGGTAGGCACAAAAGGTAGGTGTCTTTCTAATTCCTCCAAATGGAGTCCAATTCTTAGAATTAACATCTGAAATAGTACACGACGATATTGGTCGCGGACCCTTTCTGGCCCTCTATTTCTCCTCTGCAGTAATTGGTGCATATGTGCCAATGCTCATCTATGTTTTGAGAAACAACCTGGTAGCTACCACCCTCGGGGCTAGTTGTGTTGGGACCGCATTGCTTGCTACTCTTTTCGTTCTCCATGAAGGGTGAGTAATATCAGTCCTACCGCGTTCCTATTGAAGCTGACAAGAAACCAAGGACTACTGTTACCTTTCCAGTGCTGCCTGATAGCTGGACTCGAGGCATTGACACTGGTGTACTCCTCGCCATGTTCATGCTCGCCGAGATATACACCATCCGTAGATATGGTATATCACCTCCAATGGGAAAACTTGCTGAGACGGCGAGGCCACATTCTGACAACATGGGCCATCTGACTGGGTATGCTGTGGGCATCGGCGCAGCTTCCATCATTCGATCAAGGGACCCAAAATGGAGGGATACGAAGAGACATCATTGGTACACAGGAAAGTTTAATAGATTCCAGAAGCAGCCAGCTCCGGATCTGCCGTCACCGGAATGATATCAGCGTCTTCTGTAGTAGTTGGGTAGCTTGGTCTGTTCAATCGCCTTCTGCTTTCGGAACACTATTACTTAACCTTTCCCTCTGCTTATTCATTGAAAGATCCTCAAGGAATGAACAATAATCAAGTTTAACGCCTATGGCTATCGAGGCCTGCAAATTGGCCTCACGCTGCCTTTTATGGTCTGTTTGAGCAGCAAGCCTCCAAGCCCCTTCAAGGCAGCAGAAATCCAGCGAATGGGTAATCAGGATTTGTGGCACATTGACCCAAGGCTTTGCATACGGCGAAGCCGCCAATGGTGGAGAGGACGCGCTCAGGAGTTGACATCAGAATTTCTCAATTAGGCGATACCTAATAAGAAAGTAGTGTGAGGCGCCAGCTACGCCAATCTAATTTGATGAAGCTGGCTTTACGCCGCAATGGAGAGGTTGTCCTAGCACAGTGGAGACTTGGTTAGCATATATGATTCTAAGTAAGGTATCTGCTTTGCGATACCCAGGTTCGCGTACTGTTGGGGCGTTGCCTATGTATTGACTCGGTTCAACTCCAGTGTATCGATGCCAACAGTGTATCAATCTCGTTACTGGAGAAAGGGGAATGTGCTACACTATTCTCCTTATATATAATATTAGGCTCCACAATATGCCAAATCCCCCATAGTCCTAGCCCTTTTAGAGACTTCTGCTTTCTAATTTGAGGCTCAAACTCCACAATGCACAGCCCAGCTCGCCTCATCACCCTACACAGGCTTCCCTAGCCTCAGTGGCGGTACTAAAGCCAGTCAGCAACTGCAACAATGAATCGTGTCGTTCGTCCCGACTTACTGTGAAACCCATATCCCTCCGTCTTCCCTTGCTTATCATGCTGATCAATTTCAACCTGCAAGCACACATCCAGGCCTCCTGGCATGGTGTCCGCATTGCCCCCATTGGCGGCAGGATGCTTCGTTCCGGCATCTTCTTCCCCAGAATGCAAAGGACGGTGGCCATCGTTTGATCTTCCTTTCGCCAGTGACTTCGTTACGGGGGTAGCTGCATCTCCGTTGGGAGCCTGGCCATTAGCTTGTATTGGGTTTACATGTTCAGGGGAGCCTCCTAGACTAGGCGATTCGGAGATGATGGCATAATTCCTACGAGGCATAGTGACCTTATTAAAATTTGCCGACTTGCTGACATTACCAGGATCTTTGTCAAAGATCTTCATTAAGGTCTCGTCGGTATCATGGTCAAGATGGTGTATTTTGTTTCTCCGAGCTAGAAAATCCGCTACTGTCTTTGGAGGAGGCGCGTTCGTTATCGCGGAAGAGATGACATTAGACATGTACCGATGGTCCTGTTCTATAGGAATGCCGAGCTTTGGGTTTGAATAGAAACGACCAACAGCTCCCAGATGGACATCCCCACCCAAGATTGTGACACGGATGTTGTGATCTTGAGCTAAGGCTTGCAAACGGAGCATAAGCTCTTTACGCTCGTGTTTGTGGTGGCGTGCCGTATAATGATCGTCCAAATCATCTAGCAAATCAACCTGTCCGTTAAAGTGATTAAAGAGGCCGCCAGCTATACCAAATCGCTTACTTAAGAAGCGTATTGGCCCAATTATGGGGGACGTGAAGATGTTCTCCAGCCAGATAAGACGAGGATAGGCAATTGGCACGCCAAGAAGAAGGATCAGATGGGTTATCCCGCCTTTACCGGCAGCTGAAAATTCGGATCGCATCCTTTCAAAGACAAGATCATAGGTTTCAGGGTAATTGACCTGGTGGCGGGTTCTCTCTGTTCGAGCATCGAGACCGAGAAAAGCGACATGGGCACCCAGGCGCATGTAGAGCGAACGTGAGCGCTCGGGTATGTATGGGCCGGGCCGTGCTCCCATTATGAAACAAGGGTCTTCAGACGGCTCTTGGTAAACCGTGGTGTCCTTGAGTTGAGCTGGATCGGCGCCTGAAGTGTGAGAATCTGGTGCGTTCATGGTCTGCGGAGCGGATATCGTGAAGGTGGATCTCGATGGGGGGATGTGGTGCTGGAAGAGACAATAGTATTTGAACGAAACGTCGCCTATCCCGCGAAAGACATCACATTTCATGAAATGATCGGTGTATGATCCGAAGCCGTCGATGATATCTGAGAAGATGGTTAGATTGAGAAGAGAATTCCAGCTGCACCCGAGCATACCATGATCATCCCATATATTGACTTGTGGTATCTGTCTATTTGCACTTGCGAACGGCTCTGCAGCATACCAGGCTGCATAATTTTCAAAATAAAAGGAATCGCACGCATCCCTCAAAGCTTCGTCGAAAGGATACTCCCGTCTTCTCTTAGGGTTTGCAATGGCGGTCCACGGCTTTAGAGGCCCGGTCACTCGGACAGAATCGTTGTAGATTTGATCACCACCTCCTATCATGACGTGAAATGGACGCTGCTCATGAGATCGGAGGACATCATTCCACAAGGCGGTGCCTGACCACGCTTCTTCATCCGTACCTACTGAAAAGCCATTGCAGGAGTGAAACATCATGCGCATGGATTGAGAGGCCGATGGGACGACGAATGTGTGAGTAGAAGAAGATCGAGGCCTGGCGGCCGAAAAGAAGTGAGTGCTCTTCAGCGAATAATCCCAACAGGCCTCGTACTCCTGAAAAGGGACATCGATGTCGAAGCGCCAAAAGGTCTTTACCGAGTCTTCGTACAGCTTGACACCAGGCACTTTGCGTTCAAACGAGGACTTGGGCGCGGTGTTGCCGGACAAATCCGCCTGGCCTCCTGAAGTTTCACCATGGCCAGGAGCGCTCGAGAGACCCTCTTTCCACGGGCCCCTGCAATGGAACCCCAATTCTGGTTGCTGTTGGCCAGGCTTTGCAACAATGAGCACACTGCCCCGCCAGACAGAAGCCTCTGGCCCAGCACCTTTCATCCCCTTGTAGTTCAAGAGAGGCCCGCAGACGATCTCAATTTCATTTTTGATACCGTTGACGACGGTTGGCCCGTCAGCATGCCCATTCTCCGATCCGTTGACAAGGTCCCGAGGACCGTTTGGCGTGCCCGATGCTAGCCCTCCGGTATTGTGCTGTAGCTCTGAAGTCATAGCCAGATCTGAGCTCCACAAGCTTTTGTCCCGGATTGGTAGCTCTTAATCCGTCCAGCAATGTCTCGTGCCCGCCTCTTCACAGCCACAAGTCGATGCACTTTCCACCGAGATGGACAAGTATCCGAAGTCGCCTTCACGGCGGGTCGGGAATGAGAGGCCGTAGTTCTATGCGTTCTGATGTGAATGGAGCTTCGCGTGAGGAGTTCAAGAGGGGAGAAATGGGAGCAGTGGCATACGGTGGCAATCGCATGACAGACTGCGCCAGCAACTGGAAATGGAACGACGACATTATTGCCAAGAAGACCAAGAGAAAGAAATGAAGTGACAGCCCAATAGGTAACTTGGAGGGCGGGGAGCCGCGCTAACTGCTTCAGGTCGCCTAGAATTACTTACATAAGCTCCCCGGGCCCGTCATCGTCATGCAGGCATGCACGCCTCACACGCTTAAAACGGCCACTTGCCCCTTGGGCGTGCGGGCCACGATGGCTCGACCATTTGGATACATCTGGAATCCGACAGATCCGATAGCCCAACTGGTACATCGCTATGACGGGGGATTCACAATCGCTTTCATTATGCATGGAACTCCGAGAGGGAGTCTCGTTTGATTGCGTCCGCACTTGAAGCTGACTTCAGATTTAACCTATCGTACAACATGTTGCTTTACCAAGCCACGCAGCCAGCCAGCCGGCTCGCTTCGGATATGGCATGCCACATGCACCGTTCCCATGAGCTTCCGTTCGCCATGTCGCCTGCTATGCGAAAGATTCACCTACTGGATGCCGCCAGTCTGCTATGGATGGTTTGACAGATGCCATGCGATTACTGGCTAGAGAACACGGCGCAAGCTCCGCTCGCGGCATCGGCGGGGATGGATCCGTTGGCAATCCAGATGTCAATCAGTGGCTGCATGGGCTCGGCGTCCTTGTCCGAGAGCAACCCGTACAGCTTCGCCACGGAGCAGAAGTGCACAAAGCAGGAGTTGAGATCGGTCCAGCCCTCGCCGTTGTTTTTCCCGCTCAGGTGCCAGAATGGGTCGACCCAGTGCGAGTGATAGAGGTGAGCATAGACGCGGAAGATCTGACGGAAGCACGTCCGGACATCGTTGACAAAGGACTCCGGGAAGCCGACGTTCTTGCCGACCCAATCACGCCCAGCCAACGTAGACTGTGGCGTCTGGAGATTGTTAGACCCCGCGGCGATGGGTCTCTCTTCGGCTGGAGAACTGAGACTGCCTGACGCATAGCTTCCCATGTTGGGGTCAGTTGGAAAGGCTTTTGCATCATGGATCTTGCCATTCATCCAGCGCTGTACGAGGCTGATGTACTGGTATGCGGAGACGTTGATTTGCTCTCTATTGTTATTCAGCCAAGAATAGACGTGACTATATCTAATTAGCCCCGAATCGCAGTCCACAGCCTTCATTCTCACCGTCCGGCGCTCATTTTTGGGCACGTTTCAACATTGCAGATGGTCTTATCAGTACTGGCGTCGACCTCAAAAATAACCCCAATAACGGTCGAGAGGATACGGAAGTTCTCCACAGCTGTGGCAAAACGACGTCAGCCAATAAAATACATAGAAGGGAAAGACTTCACACGACTCACTTTGGTGAGCGAGCCAATCTGCAAGCTCAACGTTTGTAGGTTGTGCCGCTAAAGGCATGAAGTTGCCCTTCACTCCCAGCTTGGCATACTTTTCTTGGAAGAAAAATTTGGGAGTTTCTGCAGAGGCTTGAGTGTCCGCGTTGCTAGTACCATTTTCAGTGGCAGAGCCGGCGTTTGTCGAGGGCGAGGCGGGCTGGGTGGGCGACGGCATTGTAGATGAAAATGTCGTCGGTGAAGGAATGGGTGACCCGTTGACACGCTGTTGTTGAGTGGTATTGACAGCGTTCCCATCAGCTTGACGATTAAAGCCAGTGCGTCTAGAAAGCCACCCAGATCAGCATTTGTGTGCGAAAGCCACAAAAAAATTCGAGACGAGCAGAATTCCAAAAGCAGTGTAGATTGCTGAAAACTTCAAGCGACAGTAACCCGTAGAATCGCCTTGTAGCCATAGATTTGATCGTTCTCTGTAGCACCGCGTGATAATCATACCCACTATATACGCGCTGTACAAGCCCCATGTAAAGTTCCCCGTTGATGGCGACCACGACATGTCCCACATTTCCCTGCGCAGAGACAATCCTAGCTCTAAGCAAAAGCATGATAAGATTGATACGAACAAGCTTGAGGTGAAGGTAGAGTTGCGAAAGAAATGTTGAGAACACAGGGAGTACGACAAATCATGGGAATGGACATGTAGGAGGGGGTCAGAAACCACGTAATACGCGTGACCAGAAAATTACACTAGCGACCAAGCAAGTGCATTCATTATTGCTACCCATTTTGGTCTTCAAGCAATGCATACAAGCCTTCGACATAAGTCTGATAATAGAGTTTCAAAGAGGTAAGACTTACATATTGCGAAGGAAAGAAGACATCATAGAGTCTACTGGCTAATGAGTGTCCTGCTTCAGCATCACCGTGGTGCATTGACATCAATCTAATAATCCAAGGGGAATTGTCTCTAGCAGTGAAAGCTGGACATCGTTGCACAATGCAATGCTCATGAAGAGACTTCAACAGCAAAGCATCCCTTATTTAGCCGCCTCTAACAAGGTACCTGGGTCGCTTGGTGCGTCCCGGCGGCTATTGCTGATCTAGGCTATGTCGAGCGGGGGAACACCGGAACTTCCCGATTACGAGGATTTTGAGGATTATACACTAGAAACAACACACGATACAGCACAAGGTACTGCCCACCACGCTCAGGGCACTCAAGGCAACCAGGAACAGGGTCAACAGGAGCCTGCCCAGTCACTTGTCCCAGATCGCCAAGGCAGCGAACCGAGAGGACGTCGCGAATCTGCGCCATCACCTGAACCAGGTCTCCATTTCCAGAATACTGTTCTCAGAGAGCTACAAAGCGCGTTGGCGCAAGAAGGCAATCATCTTCCTCCCAGAACCCCTTCCATTCCACCAACTCCGCCCACTACTGCTGCTTCATCTTCTAACCATTCATTCTCATCGCCAAATCTTTTATCATCTTCAAGCTCCGAAGACTCGTCCACGCCCACGCCCACGCCCACTCCATCATCATCCTCAAGTTTAGAGGGATCAATTACCCCCGACATATTTGACTTCCTTCGTTTCCTGAGGTCTTCTGCTCCAAGCCCTGATCTCTGAGATAATCAACTTTTAGACCGTCGCAGGCAAATGTCAGCATCGGGCTAGGCTAAAATCACGAGACGACGTAGGCCCAATTATACCGCATACCGCGTACGGTATCTTTCACTGACTGGACTTTCAACATCTTCACCAAATACTCAGTATCCCCCACCATGTCAATAGACCAGGATGCTAGTGTAACAAGCGATCAAGATCAACTCGACAATCAGCTTGATGAAGAGGATCATGGCGGCCTCTTCGGTTCTGGCTCGGAAGATGAAGGGTCTGTGTACATGCTCAACAGAGCATTATACAAATAATGCTAACGAAATTACCAGGGCTAGCAACGTCGGTCATAAGCGCCGCAAGCTTGATGACGAAGATCTCGACTCTGGCGATGATGAGGGGCGGCATGATCGGGAAGGCGACGCTTTTGATGGGGACGACCAAGAGGAATTACCTGCTAGTAATGCTAATGTCATGAATGCAAATATTGGACGTCATCCCGACCCGAACCCTAGCGATGGCGAGGTATAGATCCAAATTTCCAGAGGAACTCTGATTAAATCCAGTGACTAACCCTGCAACAGTTATACCTCCTCTCTTTTCCTAACTTTATTGGTGTTGCCCCTCAGAATTTCACTTTGAAGCACTTCCAACCTCCAACTACCGATCACCATTCCTCTGGTCCACCTTCCTCCACTTTTTCTGCATATCAAACATCAAATAACACTGTACGATGGAGGCATTCTCCCAAAAATCCAACCAAAATTCAGTCCAACGCCCGCGTTCTGCGATGGTCAGACGGGTCGTTGACGCTTCAACTCGCATCTAATCCTCGCGAGCAATTCGAACTTACTGCCAAACCACTCGCTCAACCCCAAATCAATCCAGAGAAGCCTACCCCGACCTCTAATCTTCAAAGCCGTGGACATGGCCCGGAGCCTTACAATGCGCGTCAAGATTCACATGCTTACCTTGGTGCACCGCATGAACATGCCCAACTCATCCGCTTGACCAATCACATTACTGCCGCACTGGCTGTTCAGTCCTCTTCAGACCAGAACGATGAGGCCTTGGTCCGCTTGAAAGAGCAAATGGCGGAAGCACAGAAAGGCAGCAAGAAGACTGCAGATGGTGGGCTCGCAGTCATCAGCATCAGCGAAGACCCCGAATTGGCCAAGAAGCGAGCTGAGTTGGCCGAGAAAGAGAAGTTGAAGATGCAACGCCGCTTACAGGTCCAACAAGATCGCGAAACGACTCGCAGTAATAACGTACTTAAGAGGTCGGGTTTGCGCACTGGCGGAATGGGGGCTGGCCTTACTGTTGGGGGCTTAGAAGATGATGACGGCATGGCGACTACGAAGGGCAGAATTAGCAAACCGAAGAGTCGGAAGCCAAGACGTAGGAACAGCGAATACAGTGATGATGAAGAGGATTTTCGAGGCAGAGGTCGTACACGGGAAGATGAATACGACGAAGACGATGGATTTTTGGTGCGAAGTGATGAGGAGCCGGAAGTTGGAGAGGAAAGCGAAGAGGAAGAAGAGATGGAAGATGAGATTGACGAAGATGCCGTCAAGCAGAAGCCACAGAAGAGGGAGAGTGAGGAGGCTGTGGGTGGAAGGACAAAGAGAAGGAGAATCATCGAGGACGAAGATGAGGATTGATGGGACAGTTAGAAGAGCCTCCAGAAAATCAATCTAGTGGCAGTGATGCCTGCTGTCGTCAAGGCATACATCCCGAGACTCTCCGCATATATCATCTGCCTACGAGGTCCATGTACGCTCTGAGACAAGTGGTCAAATCTCATGACATGCCGCATGTTCATCAAAAGAGTTGTCGGGTACATCGACGATTCCACTTGAGGAAAAGGCCTATGTCAATTGACCATGAGCTAAAAACGAGAAGATTGTCACTCCGAAACAGAGCTATTTAGCTATATACGGACTCTAAATGCCTAGTGAACAAATCAGATACTTCTTGAGCCCCTGAAAACACCATGGTTGACAATGTGACTACTACAATGGAGTTAATGTACTAGTATATCAACCTAGTAGGCAAGATCTCAGTCCTCAGATTTCCGAAATCCGAAGTGGTCTGCCAAGACCCCAAACGCCCTAGCGCAGCCGCCCCAAAGTTTCTTGCCCACAAAACCGCGGCCGGCCGTGCTCTTCTCTTCTTTTCTCCATCATCAGTAGTAAAATATAACTTTTTACTCTGGGAGCTCCGCTACGGCGGCTTGCTGAGGGCTACTCTGGTGAGCTTTCTTCTGAGAGATCCCTCGTGAGTGGGCTTCCGTTCCCGGCTCCCTCGAGCAAAGGCCTCGGTTCTTTCCTAATCAGTCGCGTCGTGTCCTGCCTACGAGGGACGGGGCTGTGGAATTCAGGCTACATGCAGTGATACTGTGCGAACGTTATGGTTGGAGGCTGTCGTTGTTTCAGACCGAATCGAGCTTGTCACAAGCAAGTCGCAAATGACAGCAGGGTGTTGTTAGCATGGGGATTCTCTACAGGATTGGTAGCGTTTTGGCCGATCGAGGATCAAAGAGTAGAACTAGGGAGAAATGTGCTAGTATTTCATGGAACGGTTGATCAATTGGTTCTTGAAATGCTATGTTGTTGACTAGGCTACGCCATGACAACCACCCAATTCCCGTCGTAGCTAGCAATGACCATTCAATCTTCTAGTACACCCGCTTAGGAGGCGACATGGAGGCCTTGATTGTCAAACTTCCCACATTTTGCCAACCCTTCTTCAGCAAGCTGACCAAGTAGTTGATAGCCAACATAATGTTCGAGATCAGCTCATCCTCCGTCATTCCCACATTGCCGACGGCAACGCCCAAGCAGAGCACCTTCTTCAGCTGGAACTTGATGGTAGACTTGACTTCAGTGATCTTGGATGCCAGATCCTCGTTGTGCGAGATGGGCGATGGGAATTTTCCGGCTTTGTATCTATCAGTGTAGACCTGAGTGAGAAAAAGGTGGGAGACTTACCCTTTGAAAGACCAGGACCCAAGAGACGAGGTATCTGCTTGATGAGGGTGTCAGACGCGACGAAGGCATCGTATTTGCGAGCAAGCTTCTTGATCAGCTTCTTGTTCTTATTGAGCTTCTTCAAATCGTCACTCGACATGGCATCTACACCAAAGTGCTTGGCTCTGTCGATGTCATGCTGGTCTCCCAAGACGCTATCACAGGACAGTCTCTATCAGCTCCTGGCTCTTGATGATTGCTATCTTAGGAAAAATGTACCAAACACTCATGCCAGGCCGGGGAACCCGAGCCAGCTTCACTGTACCAGAGAAACGCTTGTCGCCTGTCGATGCAGCATCAGTGCCTGCACGTCATCCTATAGGGCCCTAGGCTTACGCTGGGGGTCATAGTTTTTGAGACCAATCTATTCGTCTGATTAGCAACATGAAGTATTGAGTAGCCACAAGACACTGACCTGCAATTCGACGGTTTCGAGGAAATTGCGCTTCTTCTCGTTGAGGGAATATTCGAGAAGAGACTGGACATTCGTGCGCACTCCGGCGACTGTAATTTTGCTCATGATGGAGACAGTCTTCCAGAAGAATGGGAAATTCTTATGGTGAGGATTATTGCACTAGGTGGATGGAAGAGGTGAATCGAAGGCAGGGCATAGGCGGGGACAAAATCTAGCTTTGTGCGTGGCCGCTGTTGGCGATCGGCTAGTTCTAGATTCTAGGCTGAAGTGTAGCCCTAAAGCCAGAGTCTCGGAAGTCCCCAAACCAAACGCACGAAACACACGGAAAGGGAAGTCATCCAACTATCTACGAGAGGCATGAGAGGCATCTAGAGTTGTTGCCATTCTAGGGGATGTCCGCTTTCCCGGGTGTCGGAGCTGATTGTTGGCCTCATGCTACTCGAAAAGTGGTCCTTTGTTCAGCCTCGTTGTCAAGCGCCTTCCCGGGGGCTGGTAGTCGTGGGTGTGACCTCCTATTGTGAGGTCTCCTTCCAGTGTCTCGTATGGATCAGCCGCACAATATGATTCCTGATGGACCACGCGACCGCACCTCCTGTCAATGGAAGCGTCTGACAGCTCTCGATGTCTAGTGTGATATGATTGTATCGACCTGCATTGTTGTTTGGATTCTACTCTTGTTACTGTCGCAAACGCGGCGTTCGCTTTTCCTCTCTGAAATCGCATTGACCTTACCGACAAATCTAGTTTTCTGAATTATGGTCTCTGCCTCACAATGTCCTTTGTAGCAGATCTCCCAGAATTCGAAGATTTCGATCAGCAATTCGTCTATGATCGATATGAAGACGCATTTAATAACGCGAGCACTCTAAACTTTGTGATCCAGTTTGATCAAGCTAGTGCAGCGTCTGCCTTGAATCTTGATGAAAAATCGACAAAGAGATTTCTAGAGCTAGAGCGGCCGATTGGGGACTCTACGAGATGGATCAACATCTGGGGGCCAGAGCGCCAGAAGAAGCTGATCAAGGTCTTGTCAGATCGATACCATTTCACGCCACGACTTTTAGGGATCATGTGCTCGGAACACAATCCTCCTCGGTCAGTAGAACTACTCAATGATCGCTCTCGAGATAAGACACATATGAAGAATGATCTTGGATCGCGGCGATCAAGAGATACGGACCCTGAAAAGAACATCCTAGGATCTCATGCTGAGATCAGGAACCCCGAGCCCAGTGTGAGACATTACAGTGTGGTCAGTGAGGTGTGGCATTACTACTCTGTTGATTGGAATTCCAAATGTAAGAGGGACTCCTGTTACTTGATGCCTTTGTCTTACAACTGTAGATCTCTGTATTGGCTATAATTCACTTGCGGATACCAGCGCAATTACGGACGACAGCAGCATGCATAGTGCTACGCGGCATCCGGGTGGTGAAGAACAGTCTAATAACAAGCCGAAGGGGGTGAGAACCTGGACCTGGCTTGTTTTGTGTGACGATGGTGAGCTAAGAGCCAGTATTGCGTATCTATACGTATTGAGTATTGTTCGCAGGTACTGTCATTTCGATCTACGAAAATCCATTTCCTAATAGAAAGGAGGACCTGACCGTCAAAGAAAAGGATCTCCTGACCGTCATCAGACGAAATCTATTCAACGTCTTCAGGCAGCTATCAAAAGTGAACGACGATCATAGGAGGCAAAACCCAATCAATACCCTTGATATTAGGCCGGGCTTGTCGTCTAATCTCTCGTCTGACCAATCCAGTACCATTAACATCACAGATTCCCCAAGTCTGTTGTTTTATTACCTGTTCGATGATTGGTACACCACCTACCTTCTGGTAGCCAAAGATGAGCATCAATACGCCCATGAGCTTGAGATGCTTGTGAGTCTCCTCCATGCTCTCTGCCAAATAATGGACTAAGTTTCAATTAGCGTAAAGACATGGTTACGAAGCCCGAAGTCCATCTGATCGATCAGCTGCATCAATATGGCCGAGAATTAGCCGTTCTAAAACGAATGTATCAGAGCTATGCGCTCATTATTGAGCGCATACTCAGTAGGCAGAGACCTGTTGGCCTTACCACAACCCCGTAAGCTAATGGAGTTCGCGTAAGTACACGGCACATGGCTAATGACAGCAGCACGGCAATGGAAGCCCCAGAAGAGTCGCCAGTAATGGGCGGAGACATGCCCTCGGGGACAACAATACTTGGGGCACCCCTGTGCTCAGCGGCCGCCGTGCGTTTCGAAAGACTATTGGATAGAATCAACCACTTCGCCCTCAGCGAAATCCAGGAATGCCTTGATGAAAAGGAATCTCTGGTCTTCTTGGTTCGTCGCGGAAGGAAACCCCGATCGTCTATGTTGCTAACGGTATCTAGAACTTCAACCTCCTCGCCTCCAAAGAATCCCAAGCGGTCGAGCGCCTCACCCGGGTCACTATTCTTCTCGCGAAAGTGACCATTCTGTTCATGCCCGTCTCCATCATGACTGCTTACTTTTCCACCACACTGACGGATCTCGCGGACAAATACACGACCAAGACGTATTGGATCTGCTTCGCGGTCATCATGTGTATCACCTTCTTGTTCCTCTTAGTCTTCGGCCAGGTGAGCGGAACGGTGGAAGGGAAGCCGGTGTATCGAACCCTCAGGCAGATCGCATGGAGTGCGATCACATTGAGGTTCAATGAAATGACGGGGAGAAGAGGAGGGAGACGCAGATAGACTGGGCAGATATTGAATAGGATATGCATTGCTCTCGTTGTACTATCAATCTCCGCTGTACAGTACGTTTGCTACAACCAAGCCAAATACGATACGAAGCATCGAGTCGAGTACCATTTCAATCATTGGATCCGCTGCAATGGTCAAACTGCAGATGACATGGTCCTTGCTCTTTGCCAAAACCCCATCCGCCGTGATCGGATTTCTCTTTGAACGGTACGGGCTCCCCGCACGCTTCAGAGGGACATTTATTAGACAGTGAACCCTTCCGTAAAGAATGATGTCGCTACCAATAACAGTGCTTACCGAGATTGGTTGAATCCCAAGCTATCGGGTGCGGTGCAATGGGCGCCTGGAGTAGGCGAGTGAGAGGTGCAGCCTTTGAAGCGTGCACAGTTGGGCGTCCGTTTGGAGGGGACCTTGCCGCCAGCAATTTGGGCGCTAGGCGCTGTTCCTGCAGGAGACGTCGGGGCTGCAGGACGGAGCTAAACCATATGTTGATGTCATTGATCCCCATGCAATTTCCTTGAATTTGTGGCAACAAGTGGGATTCAAGATCAATGTAGAATGAGAGCGCAGAGGACCTTTGCGCATGTATCTGGAGCATCTCTAAGATACCCTGTCCTCCGTGAGAAGGTTCAATCTCCGATCTTTGGCTGCCGTGTGGGGCAAGCATGGGCAGGGCGTCGCGCAACCGGCAACCGATCCTTAGCTTCGCGCTAGGGCGGTGGACCCTGCGGTTGCGATTGACCGGAGCCCTGGAATCTGGAATCACGCGGTGCCGGTGCAGGTGCAGGGTGCTTTGTTGATGGCCACGTCGATTGGGTGTACTTCATGGCGCGTCAAGGCATCTGTTGGCCCTGGTGGCGATGGGTCCGATGAATATTGCACATTGTCCGTAGAGCGAGAACTACCACTCGATCTAAATGATGACGCAGTGAAGCTTGCAAGGCAGCGCCCTAGCTTCAAACATCACCACCTGAGCCTAGGGACTTCCTGTGGCCATTCCTCCATCTCAGCTCTGCTTCCGCCCGTCTTGTTCACCGGCATCCACGAACAGCTCACAGCTTCATCAAGCTTACCATCGCTATCAACCTGCAGACGCGTCAAGATACGCTGCTACTTCTCCTTGCAGTCGCTCGCTTGTAAGTTACCACTGCCTACCGAGCCTACGTGGTACGGCGAATCACCTCGACAACAGCTCCTTCCCGCTTCCATTCGTATATTCTCACGTCTCCGCTATCGATCATTCTTCAGAACCGTCGGAGAAATGAAGCATCGCTGACCAGATTCTCAGACACCATCAACATTCCAATCGATACATCAAGGTTCAACCATCTTAGAATGCATTCAGCGATCGCTCTCGCTGCCCTGTCGGGCCTTGCTCTCGTCACTGCCCAGGCACCTGTCGTCCCCGGCACGACAGGCAAGCTCGGCGATGCGAAAATCACCACCAGCAATCCAGTGGGGGTAGGTGTACATTGTCCAATCTGTTTTTCCTATACATGGTCAGCATTCATGATCCGCGTTTGCGGCGCATGACTCGTCAGACATGTTCCTCCAGTCATTCCTTGTCTTGCAAGAGTCGTGCTGACCCGACATTGCAAAAGGTGACATACACTGCCTTCCTGCCAAACAGCAATACTACCGGTATCCGAGGTCATGTTGCTGCCACCTCCAATGGCAACGGTACTGGTGTCAAATTCAATGTCAAAATTTATGGGCTTCCCGACGCCTCGTTCGGTCCATTCCGTAAGTCGTCAATCGCATTGACTCGTGTTCCTATGCTCCGACATTGACATTTACGCGACAGTGTACCACATCCACGACCAGCCAGTACCATCTGATGGAAACTGCACAAAGACTCTTGCCCACCTGGACCCTACCATTCGTGGTGAGAAGCCTCCTTGCGACAACACTCAGCCGGAGACTTGCCAAGTTGGCGACTTATCGGGCAAGCACGGCAACATCACGAGTAGCCCATTCCAGGCCTCGTAAGTCATAGTGGCACCCTCCGCAGAATGAATTCGCGCTTACTGTATGTGACAGCTATTTGGACCTATACGTTTCCACGCTGAGCGGCATCGGCGCCTTCCTCGGTAATCGGTCTATCGTTATCCACAGCAGCAACACTACTCGCCTTACATGTGCCAACTTCACCCTCACCAGTGGTTCCGGAAGCAATACCAGCGTCATCTCACCTACCGGGGGTGTCACTCCTCAGCCTTACACTGGTGCTGCCGCCGCTAGCTTTGTTGGTATGAGTGCTGTCGCTGCTGGTGTACTCGCTCTCTTCTTGTAGAGCAGCCACTCGACCGCTAAGATAAACCGTCATCGAAGCCCTGGTGATTAGCGCCGTTTTGAAAGTCGGGTTCGTACATTAGGAACGTATTCAGCAAAAGCATGCTTATGAGCGTCGGGATGGTCATGATAAAATGACAGTAATGGTAGGGGTTGTGCAACGATCTGAGCTGGCTCGTTGTGTAAGATAAGCCTCATGCTTCGTCTTCGCATGTACATAGACTGAATAGCAAAGATGGTTCTCACATCCATGCCATACCTGGGCAGGAATCATTGAAGCACTTCGGTCCATCCGGAAATATTGGAAGGTATCGTACTACCTCCCATGGCACAAGCCAGAGGTCAACTAGACCAAGCCAAAACAGAATTTCGTGGTATTTCCCCTGACATCCGTGGCCTGTAGATGGGAGTACTTGTGAGGGGAACATTCTCCCTTTTTGGAATTACCAATGTAGCGCCATATTGCAGCACCACTCCAGCAGCCACAGATATCATCAAGACTGTAGCTAGCTTGCGGTCTTTCCTCATCACACAGTGTCAGACCTGTGAATCATCCAGGTGACCCACAATAGGTAGACATTTTTGGACCAATGACTTGACCCAATTACAGCTGCCTGAACTGAATTGACCACATATGCTTCCAATGAAGATTACCTTAAATTCGAGCTACTTCCAGCACCATTGACCGTCAAGGAGCACAGCCTCACACACTCCAAGGCGTGAAGTGTGGCTTGTAGTGATATATCAGAGTTATCTCGTGATCCTTTGTCCGCCGGACAGTCACGTGACGGCAAGATCGACCCGGCACCCGCCCAAAGGTCTAAAACTTTCCCTGGTGGCCTCAACCAGCGACAGTAACGTCCACAGCCCAAAAAGTCATCCTCACAACTCTCGAAGCGCGACGTAAGTCCCTTTCATAGTCATTTCTGATGGTGTTCTTGTGCTCTGATTGTGTTTTAAGTGTTGCCATCCCCATCACCTGGGATGTACTCGAGCTGTATCCTGAGTGCGCCTGGCTTACTGATTGCTACCCCTGCCTTGGACTACACCCTTGCCCAGCGCATGCCTCTATTTGCCTGTACTAGCCGCTGATAAGATGTGCCATAGGCTGTTGAGAGCTTCCAACTCACATATCAAAGACCCCATCTCCCCAATCTCCAACACCACATATACCCGCAATCATGGGTCTCACAGTCTCGAAGCTGTTTGACAAGCTTTGGGGTAAGAAGGAAATGCGAATCTTGATGGTCGGTCTCGATGCAGCAGGAAAGACAACCATCCTTTACAAGCTGAAGCTCGGTGAAATCGTTACTACTATTCCCACAATTGGTATGTATATCCGAGCCTTTGATCAGTCCTAATTGGGGATCACTGACTATCCGTCTCGTCACCAGGCTTCAACGTCGAGACTGTTGAGTATAAGAACATTCAATTCACGGTGTGGGATGTGGGAGGACAGGACAAGATTCGACCTCTATGGAGGCATTACTTCCAGAACACCCAGGGTATCATCTTTGTGGTTGACAGCAACGATCGTGACCGTGTTGTGGAGGCCCGTGAGGAGTTGCAACGTATGCTGAATGAAGATGAGTTGAGAGATGCTCTTCTTTTGGTCTTTGCCAACAAGCAGGATCTGCCGGTACGTCGGCACCACTGACAAGTCCATCAATTTCCATTGCTGATCTTGAATAGAACGCCATGAACGCTGCCGAGATTACTGATAAGCTTGGTCTTCACTCCCTGAGGCAACGCGCCTGGGTATGTATTCTCTCGATAGAGTGCTGAGTCCGTTGCTGACAAAGCTCACAGTATATTCAATCAACCTGCGCTACTTCTGGAGACGGTCTTTACGAGGGCTTGGAATGGTTGAGCAACTCGCTTCGAAAGGCTGGGCACAATTAGGATCGTGTGGAAAATTACCTCATCCACTACCATCACCAGAATACCGTCACCTTGTCATCGACCTCTCAAGGCTTGTCTCCTGGTCGAGACCTCCATCTGTCTATCAATTGAAGTGTTACGAGGTTTAATAAGCATCACGGCATAAGCGACGATTCGTTGGTAGCAATGAGGCTCGAACCAACGATATCTCAGTAGTCTAGCTTCTTTTTCCTTGTCTACTCGTGCTCTGGCGCCTTTTAAAATGATGCTAAACGAATGGTGTTTGTTGTGCAATGCTAGAATCGTATTCTCACAGATGGCCTACTTGACTGTGTGATGATCATCCTTGCGACATTCCTATGATTCCGGTATGACTGTAGCGTACATGCGACAAGCCAGCCACGCAACGTAAGGATGACTTTGGTCTTCCATAAGGCAGTCACCAGTGAGCCGCCACCGGTGTGCAGACGATGCCAAGACTCCACTTTCACTTCTGACAACTCTGTGTCCTCCCCACTAGACAGAAGATCATTACGCCGAAGGTCTCAGCGACATTCTCTTGAGAAAGAGCGCTGGTTAGCCGACCGAATCAATGACAGCGGCAGAGGTGAAACTATCAACACAGGATCTGTGCCTTCAGCGGGGGAACGACTCAGACATGTAGACTATGACAACGAAATCTTAGTATGTAACGAGCCATCGCCATTAATATTGTCAAGCGTACCATCATCGAGGTCATCTGCTTCTTTATTTTTCTTGATAACCGTCCACTTTCTGAAATCTCCACCTATCTGCTGTTGTCTATCTCTCTTTGCTCATATCATGCCTGCCACGCGAGTCACCGTTGCGTCAAATTCCAACCAATCTCTAAAAGCACCTCTCCTTATCCCACCATCTACATCACTTGATCCACATGCATCTCCTTCTTGCTACTCTCTCGTCATCAAAACTGCACAAGCGAAATTACGTCTAAAGAAAGCAAGTCGTATTTTCGAACTGCGTGGGGGCCGAGAATTGACCCAACAAAGGGACTGGGAAGAGGTCCTGAAAGACGATGTGACTCTTCTCGTATCTGCTGGCGAGGAGTACGTTGGCTTAAAGAAAGAAGTTGCAGCTGCTACAAGCGGGCAATCAGGACAGAGTACCTCCACGGAAAATAATCCAGAATGTCCTGTGGAGCTTCTTGCAGAGAGGGCATTCGTCGACTCTTTGTCCATCACACAACTAGAGACCACAGCTCGGACCTTACCAGGTATAGTCCATGCTGTCGGTCAACCCGATCTCCACCCCGGTACCAAATTCCCTATCGGCTCGGTATTTGTGTCTAAGGGATGGATACACCCTCCTCTCATTGGTGGAGACATCGGCTGCGGCATGGCCTGGTACAAAACTAAACTATCCAGTTCTCTGGTTGAGGGTGACAAAGGCAGGAAGGTTGCTGAAAAGCTGCGAGGTCTCGAGGGCGCTTGGCGGACGCACAAGACTCGAGAGGTGTGGCTTGACGCCGGTGACGGAACTAGCTCGAGTGCCGGCGAGGAGTGGGATGCTGCACTTGGTACTGTCGGAGCTGGTAACCACTTTGCAGAAATTCAAGTCGTGGAGGAGTCGGCCACGACACGCGCTCCAAGCGGCTCTGAAAACCTGGAGAAGAAGCTCTACGAGAGTGAGGTTGTTCTGCTCGTTCATTCAGGCTCTCGTGGCTACGGGTCACACATCCTCAAGCATTTCACCAAGGACGGCGGCCGTGACAGTATACGTGAAGATGATCCAGTCGCTAGAGAGTACCTCGAAGCACATGATCGTGCCTGCGCCTGGGCGTCAAGAAACCGAGATCTCATCGCCCTCCGCTTCCTCGCTTGCCTTGAACCCGGCGACGAATCATGGGACTTGGGCATCAACGATACCAACCCAAACCAAGACATCTGCGCCCAAGACATCAAAGAAGCCCGGCAAAAAGTACAATCTAGGAAAGTAGTAGACATCTACCACAACAACGTCGAGCACGCCAACTGGCCACCTCGAACCCCAACCCCCAACGATGGAGCCATCCAAACCGACCTAGCCAACCTCCCCCTCCCCCCCTCCCCCAAAGCCTACATCCACCGCAAAGGCGCCGCCCCCACCCACAACCCCCTAACAACCCACCCCCTAACCATCCTCCCCCTCCCCGGATCCCGCGCCACCCCAACCCTAATCCTCCACCCAACATTCACATCACTCAACAACCACGGGCACACCAACGCCCTCTCCCTCGCCCACGGAGCCGGACGAGCGCTCTCGAGAGCCAAAGCTGCTACGTATGTTGCTGAGAAATACGGCGGGAAGGCCGATGATTTGTTGAGGGGGGATTTCGTGAGGGCGGATAGAATGGGGAACAAACGGCGAGGGGATGGGTCGGGGAGGGATGTTAACGGAGGATGTGTAAGTTGTGGATTTTTATTATTCTCACCTCGTTCGAAGCTCCGTACATACCCATCACGCAAATCTCCAGAATTCACTACCGGCCCAGGCATACCCCAAGTCTTAATCCTGGTTTTCTTGAACAAATGCTGACTCTAAAATCATCTAGTGGGTCGTGTGCGAAGAGAAAGCACTGGTGTGGGAGGAGGCGCCGGAGGCATACAAGGACGTTTGGGATGTTGGCGAGGATTTGGTGCAGAAGGGGTGTGCGGAGCGGTGGGGATGGTGTAGAGGGAGGGTGAGCTATAAGGTTCGGAAGGAGTGATGGTGGTTAGTGGATGAAGTGAAAAAGGGACGGAACGACAGGGTTGGGAATCATGAAACCATGAGTCCTCTATGATTACTCTCAGCAAAATTGATATTTGGACGCTTGCACAATCTCGCGCCTTCACGCGTGCTTCAATGATTCTCATCGAGCTGAAGGGTGGAAAGGAATTGTCCACCAAGGCTGCCTTCAGTACCGACATAGCACGACAAAGTAGTCCAGTGTGGAATTGCGTTCTATTATCTCACTCTTCAATTATGATCCATGGCGTCAAGCCCGTATAACTCTGCGCTCCAGCGCTGCTTGTACCAACCAGTACAAAGGGAAAAACGAAATGGGGTATATCCTCCAAACGCACCCAAAATAATCAATCAGTCTAGTCTGAAGCGAAGAGATCTGTGTGGTGTTCCAACCCCCGCCCTACGCAATGCAAGTATAAATTCCAATGACAAAGGAAATGGTCGGGAAGCCTCCCCTCTCACAACATCCATCTACATCGTCCCCACTATCCCTCCCAATCTGGGACCAAAAGGCTCCTCATCCTCGCTGGCCATCCTACTCCCCTCGATTCCTTCGTCGCCGAAGCCCGACACATTTTCGCTGGCGTCGAGATCGTAGCTCGCTTTCCTCATCAAAGGAGGCGTCACGGGATCTTGTTGAAGCCTCATATCATGGCGACCGCTGAGGCTCTGTCTCGGTGTTGTAGGCGATCTGACAGCGCGTTTTGACGACGAAGAAAGTGGTCTAGAACTGCTAGTAATGGGAGGTGTCGTTCGCATGCTGGTGCTGGGAGGTGTCATCAACCCAGCAAAGAAGCTCTGTGGAGAAGATTTTGACGGAGTCTGTTGCACGCTTCCGTTTGCAACAGCGCTGAGGCTTCCGAAGCCTTCTCGGCCCTTGCGCCAATTACCCCATGCAGCTGCTGCAGCGAGGGGAAGTGCTTTTGGGCTTGCCGCTAGGTTGGACATGCTGGCAAGAGAAGGAAAATTTGGTCCTCCTGCTAAAGCGCGCTCTTTTTCTTGCTGTTCCATCTGCAGATTAGCCTTGAGGCGGATAGCAGCGTCTTTGACAGCTTCACGGTCGTAGGCTGGCCGGGAAAGGATGGCAATGATGTCTTCTAGGTCGTCAATGCGGACACCGAGAAGCTCACGGAGCCAAGTGATTTCGACCTCTGCATCTTTCACTTTACCTGGGGCAGCCGTATCCACGGCCGAGAGCTCAGACTCTAGCTGCTCGATACGGGACTCGCGTTCTTGTAGCTGCTCTTGTAAGACCAGTATCGATTCACGGAGAGCTTGAGGAGAGACCTTTTCCGGGACTTCGGATGCTCTTGGATTGGATCGAGTTGTGATGCTCGATACCGGACTCAGAGCAGGCTTCTTGTTCTGGACGGCCTGGACCGCGGCATGAGCGGCGGACTTAGCAATCTCCAATTTCTCTTCGAGATGAGCTATTCTGTCCTGATAATGACCCAACTTCTCATCAGCCAGATTCAGGCGGTTGCCAAAGTAAGTCTCCGAGCGTCCTCTATCTTCGCGGGCATTGTTCAATGCACGCTCATGCTGGGCCTTCAACGCCGAGAGGGTTCGTTCGTGTAGGCGATTCTGCTCTTGGAGGGCAGCTTCTCTTTTGTCAGCGATTTCTTGAAGCGCGGCGTTTCGAGACTTCGCTGCTTCTTCAAGCATGAGTTCATGCCGAGCTCGGGCATTATTCGCATCTGCTGTGACGACGTCCATCTGCCTTTGGAGTTTTGCGATCATGACCTCACGATCAGCACCGAGGATGTTGGCCTGATTTCTAGCGTTTTCAACGTCGGCTTCCATCGTCTTGCGTATGCGTTCGATTTCCATTGTGCTGCTTTCCCTTACGTCTTTAAGTTCACGTTCGAAACGAGCTGCTGAGTTATGATGTCCATGGGATTCGAATCTAAGCCCGGTAACTAAGTCCTGAAGCTTAGCATTGGCATTCTGCGCCTGTTCAACCCCGAGTCGAGTTTGCATGGCCTCCTTCTCCTTCTCTTCGAGTCGTTCAATTTCAAGTTCCAATCGCTCCCTAGTCCGCGCTTCCGCTTCAAGTCTTGCGTGTAGCATTTCCAATCTAGCATTGTGTTCTTGCTCCTTGCCTTGCCATCTCAATTGATCCGCCACTGTCACCTGCGAGGCTTGAGTCATATCCTCTTGCAAAACATCGAATTTGTTTCGCAACGTATGGCGACTTTCAGTGTTCTCTTCAATCTCAGCTCTCAGGGAATTGATATTTCTGCGAAGATCCTTGTTCTCATGCCTCGCATCATCGATCTCTGTCCGCCACTGATCGCTTGACAATCTATACTCTCCCAAGGTATCTTCCAATGCTGCGCTTTTGTCTGATAGATCGGAGATAGTCTTTTGCGAGTGTCCCTCGGATCGCTCAAGCATTGCTGTACGCTGGAGCATTTCTTGCCGCTCTTCAGAGTATTCTCCCAGTGTACGCTCAGTGGCTTCAGCAGATTCGCGTTGCTCAGCAGCTTCCTGTAATGCCGATCGAAGAAGTCTCTGATTGTCCGCCAGTGCATCCTCATTAGACCTGCGGGCCTTCAATTCATCGTCTGCCCGGTTTTCTGCGACCTTTAGCATACTCTCGAGCCCCGCAATTTGGAGCTGGCTCTTCTCAGCTACCGCTGCAACAGAGCTTGACGTGACAGGCGCTGATCTGCCTCTCATTTGCTTTCCGACCGCTTCTTCCACGACGGTCTTTATATCCATCCCATCTGTGTGCATTGGAGGAACCTGTAGCATCGATGTTTTTAAGTCTTTGACAGCCTCCATGACTTCGGCTAGTTGAGTGGCAGATGCAAAATTTCGCTGAGCTGCAGTGATATCGTTTATGGTGGACTTAAGCTGCTCATACTTGCGATCTCTCAATGGTGATTTCAATCTCGTCTGAGACAGCTCTTCTGTGTCTTCGTCATCTGCGTCACTGTTGACGACCTCAACAGTGCCTGAGCTACGAGGCCGTCGGCTAGCGGACCTACTTGAAATTGCGGCTAAGGATTGTTGGATCCCAGATAAAGCTTGTTCCAGAGGTCCTAGTCTTTGCTGGACAACACTGCCGACTAGTTCATTCACACGAGTGTCAAAAAAGCCGGTCCTTGAGCGGAATTTGTCCTCATCAAGGGAAGAGATCGCATCGTTCCAGTCGCTCGGGGGTGTACTGCCTGGACTGTTCAAATGATGAACAGGAATAGGAGTGTTAATCGGCCAAGAGGGGCTGTTCAAAGGATTGTTTGCAATCTCCCGAGATATTTGTTCGATAGTCTCGATAGCAGAGGTGTTGGCACTTTCAGAATCCGTCTGTGGCAGACATTGAGTCAATCCACGCAGCCTGTTTGGGCTTGGTGAAGGCGCATCACTTCTAAGATTCGCTGGAGGAAGCAATTGAGGAGTTCTGGATGTTTCATAGAGCTCCCGGGTGGAATCCCGGACAGGGCTTCTTGACGTGTGATGGTGCTCTGGAGCAGAAGACCGCACCGGGCTCATGCTTTGGCCTCGACGTTTGAAGGGACTCGGGCGCCGCTCAACACCATAATCTGAGTCTTCGTTGAGATGCTTCATAATGGCGTCGAGCTCGTTGTAGGATGGCTCGACATATCTCACACCATCCATGATGTCCTGCGGAGCATGATCCACACGGTCGATGCGGTCCCCTAGCCCAAGGTGCTCGAGTGGTGTTGATCGTGAGCCAGAAGTGCGGTAGTCTAGGGCTTGATCGATATCAGCCTTGAATTGAGGGGACTTGCCAAGGAAATCTATGGTAGCTTTGGCAACGTCACCTGGGGTAAGATCATTGTGGTGGGATGCCTGCTCTCGTTGAGAGACCGGCGGCCGGGCAGCATTAAAGTTTACAGCATCATCAATGTCGTGAAAAGCATGAGGCTCAAACGACTTTTCTTCTTCGCTGACCGACTCATCCTCTCTCATAAGATCAGACGCCTCTGTGGCGGACAGATCATCGATGATTTCTTCCAATAAGTCCGTGGCGGCCTCCAACGTTGAGGCATCGGCTTTCTCACTCCTAGGTGACGGTGTTCTACTAAAGTAGGCTGCTCTATCATTATCCCCATGGTTCATCCATGGGGTTTGATTTGGTGATGCAAACAGCGGGACCTGGTCACCATCCTCGAGACCGCGTCTCATTCTTTTCTGTCGACCGTCGGCCTGCGTAATGCGCCCCGACTCGTCTTCTTGCCCATCACTTTCAAGGCCATTTTTCTCGAGCTTTCCTGAATCCTTTTCGGGCTCGATGATGGGGATTGCCTTGGATTTTTTGGCAGACTTGGTTGCTTCCGAGAAGTTGATCTCCCCGAAAATCTTCTTGACGGCTTCGACAGAATTTTCCTTGTCAGATATATCGCTTGTAGGAGCAGCTTGTAAATCCCTAGGCTTAAATGCTGGCGCATCTGGCCTAAAGGTGGGCAGTGACGCCGAGAAGCTAAATGGTTCCGAGGGTATCGTCGATTTGCGGACGATTGCGCCTGGAGTGAACTCGGGTGCTTCGACATTGAATTTCATAGCCTGGGGAGGTGCTTCTTTGATGGACCTAGCCTGACTGGTGCTGGCCCGTTCCTTGGGATCTGAATGTTGCTGATCGCCCATGAATGCGAAGACTCCGGGATCGGTAGACTTCTCTGGCTCATATTTGAATTCAGGTGCATTTACATTGAGCTTCGACGCGGACACCGTGGAGGAATGTTCACGCTGCGGCAGGCTTTGGCGATCGTTAAAGAGATCCGGCGTGCTAGACAAGCTCGGACTCGTCTCTAGATCAGATCCGTCCGTTTTCCCGTTCAAGAAAACGTCTTTCTTTGCTTGCTTCAAGTTTGCTGCTCCATCCTTGGATAGGTCTTTCTCATCCACCATTGGACCTTGCTGTCTGTCAACCTGAGTGGTAGCTGCCTTGGGGTGTGTTTCGGCTTCATCAACATCTTTTTGCAACGTCTCACTTGGATTTTGGCGATGGCCACGTGGGATCGGGGAGGCCATTTCAGGATGACTGCTTGAAGCTAACGGAAGAGGCCTCAAATTGTGATCAGGGTTCGACTCAGTGGAGATACGCGAATGAGATTGAAGCATTTGCTGGTGTTGCTGATACTGCTGGTGCTGATGTAATTGTTGTGCTTGTAGTAGAGCTTGTTGGCGCCGCATTTGGTTCAGCAGCTCAGCAGGACCGTGGCTGGAAACCTGACCAATGCCATTCTGAGCTGGCGGAGGTGCCGGTGGTAACATACCGAGTGAGCTCGACGTACGCCCATCGACGTTTGGAGATGCGATCCTTGACCCAGGCTGAGACCCCATATATTGCTGCGGTAAGAATGCGCCATGGACAGGAGATTGGCCAGGCCGGGGGAATTGATTAGTCGGCGAGAAAGGCTTCTCTCCAAAGGGCGTGGCCACAGAGTATCGTGGGAAATGAGATACGCTAGATACGCTAGGCTTGCTCAGCTGAGCGGCTTGATTGGAGGCGGAGTGGAAGCCTGGGGAAAATGGCATCCCAGGTACAGATTGCGGAGCCAAGGCTGGCGATGTCAGCATCGCGGAACTCTGTGACGAAGCTTGTCGACTCATCAAAGACGGTGCCGGGGATTTTTTGGGCGGATCTTCGTCACCGAAGCTGACGCCCAATGCACGCAGCTTCTCCTCTTTCAAATGATTGACATACTCTTCCCACTCCTGTCGATCCGGGATGTTCACACGATAATTCCGCCCCATACGTTCTTGAATTTCGTCTTCGGGGTTTGGATGCACCTCTCGACTCTGGCCTTCTGAGGAATGGGATAGGGGATCGGGCGATGAAGGAGCAAGCAGAAAGCCTGTCGTGTCGTACCCTTTGCTCTCCCAGTCTTGTAGCCGTCGAGTCACATCTTCACACCCAAGGTAGCTCTCCCTTGTCGTCTTTTTCCCGAATTCGCTGTCAATTGGCAGAGCAACGAAGCAAGCCTTGTTGCGCCATATGACTCGCTTTCTTGGTCGTTGAAATGTGGCACCGCCGGAAGACGAAGGTCTGGTAACATGCGATGGGGCCTCCGAGGTAGTCGTCGCAGCACTGGAGACAGGCGCCTCAGATGCCGTACGGTCGAAAGGAGGTGGCGGTGGAGGTAACGGCTTCTGCGCTGCTTGGAATTTGCAGTTGGACTGTCTTGAAGGTATATTAGGATCCAACGGATCCAGAGGGCCCGCTGAATCCATATTCCCGAAGAATTGATGTATCTCCCGAACCACCAAAGGGGTCCTTTATGTCCCGTATTACCACCGTGAGTCCACCAATGATCAGGCTAGCCCAGAGGCTCTGCCTTTCAGGATTGCATAAGAGGATTCCTTCCACAGAGCAAATGCGGAATCAGTAAGCGGTGAGTATGGCTCAGAAGTGATGGTATTGATTTCGAGAGCTCAGTGGCCGTTCCTTACGCACGGGGTCCAGCCATTTGGTAGCACAGATATGGCAAGCATATTTGTCTGTCTTGAAGCAGCAAATTCAGCCCAGTAGATATTTGCTCTTAGCACTTGCGGTGCGTCGGGAGACTCGGACGTCCAAACAGTAAAAAAAAGTCACTAAGGAATGTAGTATGATAGAAACTGATGTCAACAATGAGCAATCATGATGTTGATAAGTATGGAGCTGGGTGCTAGGCCCGCTGTGTTTGTGCCAGGAAAAAGTCGCGTCGAGGCTCAGGAGCGTCGTTGACTCGCGCATCAGCCAAGACTTCCCACAAATTTGGCTGGCTGTCGTCTCGGACGCTAGTCCATATTGCAGATGCTTTCAGCAAGTTCAGGTAATCTAATTATTCAGAGTCTACAAGAGGATGTGCACAAGTCACCCTTGCGCATTGCAAGTATGAGTGATGATGCGAGTAAAACGGCAGTTCATTTTGGTTTGATGACAGTTTCTTATTACACCTTCTGCTCATTAATGCTCCTGTATAATGCTAGCTGGATCACAACGTTCTCTTTTTAAATCTGAGCCTTGCCTTTGAGTATTGACAAGGTTCGCCGCAGGACGCCGAAGTCAAGAGAATGAAAAATCCAAGACCTAGGAAACCACCGAACCGAATGCATCAAGATCTCTAAGCCTACCCCGTCCATCTCACACAAGTACATCTCCTAAATTGTTGTGTCTAATCTAGGAAGAGTCAGGGACGAGGTATTTGCAGGAGTAGTCATCAAATTTGGGAGATCGATCCGCGTTGTAGGCACCCCAGTGATTCTCATTTCCAGGCTGACCGTCAGCTCCAGTGCTAGCGGGCTTCCATGGCTCATCGAAGGCCTCGAAGTAGAACACATTGAAGTCCCAGTCAAGAGCGGCACAGACACCTTGCTTCCAGAAGTAGTAGGCTTCTTTGGTACCCGCAGTCGCGGCTCCGTAGTTGGTTCCCCCTACCGATCAGGTCAGTATACATTTACAGAAATCGATTGAAAAATTCATACCAGTGGTAGGCCATCCGGTCTCTCCATTCCAAAGTTCAATTGAGGTAGTTGAGCCAGCGACAGACTGGATCTTTCCGTAAGCTTGTTGCAAATCATCCAAATAAGTGGCCGAGGCATTGGAGATCTGTTGTGCCTGCCAGTAGCCGAACGCATTCACGAGCCTATAGAAGAGTCAGACATTGACAAGCTCGGAAGTTAGGTCCGACTTACAGGATATCGACGTGGGGAATGATTGGGTTTGCTGTTCCATCTTGGTATTTGTTCCAGCTGTCTGCCGTGCCAACCTTGAAAGAGAGGCCTGCATTCTTCAGGGTGGACTGGAAACTTTGGATTCTTGATAGAAGATCATCGGCAGAAAGACCGGTCGATTTGTCTTGCTGGTACCGGTAGAGTGATTCAGATCCCACCGTGACGGCGTAAATGGTGGATTGATAGTCTGAGGCATTCTTCATAAATTCGGACACATCAAGGTCGAAGGCGGATTGTGTATCAGCCCTGACTGGGATCAGAATGACTAGTAGCGCTTTTGACTGGCGGCAAAGAGGATCTTACCACACGCCGAGTATGACCTGGAAGCCGGCTGCCTTCGCGGCCGGGAGAAGGGCGCCAGGCACGTAGCATTTGGGGCCACTCTCGTCGCCTCCGTCGACATTTGCATATGTCCTGACGATGGTTGAAGTGTCCTTCAAGACTGCAAGATCTGCTGTGTAGTCGGATTGGGATTTACAAGATCCATCTGATGCTCGTGTTATCCTTGTTGTCGTAGAACCAGTGCGAGGGCAACTTACCGCTCAATCTGCTGCCCAAGGCATACCCCAGCTTGCCTTTCGCAAAGACTGCCAGTGGCGCGGTCGCAGCCACAGCAGCGAGGAGTGAGGTGTAACGCATGCTGTTTAGTTGCAGTTGTTGATTTGTGATGCTGAAAGTCCGAACGAGCGTGAAAGAGACTGGAAACTCTTAGAACAAGAAAATGCAAATTGGAAGGAGCGTGGGTGGTGGTGGAAAACAAAGAAAGAGATGGTGGCCGCGTTGTTACTGCCCCTGAGGGCGCTGAAATTGCTCGTACCTGACGCTAGCGTGCTAGCCGCGTTTTCCAGCCAACCGAGCCATTCTAAATTTGGTTTGGCTTCTTCCGCCAATGAATATCAATTTTGTACTCGACCTGTGTAAGCTATCCTATTAGATGGACATCCTGCGGGAGACCTGAGTTGCCCATATCTGTTGTCTTCTAGTTCGTGAAGCTGTTGGGACTTGGGAAGAGCCGAACTTGCTCTATGGATGGATCGGGAATCATTGTGGTGCAAAAACCTGAAGGATAAATGCTTTCCCAGAATTGTAATCTCTTGGGGCGTCCGTCCCTCGTTCACAGTTGGGGTTCCCAATGATATCGACAGTCCGTAGTACGGTACCGTGCCGAGCTGCGACTCAATGCTCTGCTTACGCAGACTGTACAAAATTGATTATCTAGAGTCTTCATGAGACATTCCATTCCACCCTGAACGCAAAAAGATTACCGTTATGCGTTGGCACACCAAGAGTCGCTATGCATTCCAACCCAATTAAACGTGAGAAAGCGCCAGTGATCGATGCATTACAACCTCCTTAAGCCAACTCTTGCCTTTCCTTTATTGCTTCCTACACCCAAAGTGCTTGGCGCTGACACTGTTCTGGATGTGGAGGTATTCATTTTACTCGTGTTGGTGACAATTGGCACAGGCCTTTCGGGCAGCTTCTCTACCGGCCGCTCTTCAGCCATGTTCTCCTTTGATTCATCCGAACACAGCCGTTTGACGGGTCGGACAAAGTCACCGGTAGCCTTCTCTTCTGATGGCAGAGCAGCAAGCCCATTGAGTGTTGCGTCTTGAAGCCCACGACCAGTGAAGTTTACAGCGTGGCCTCGCTCAGCCAATTGAGGACCATTGCAGAAGGTGTCTGTGACGGTGTCGGCAGTCACGGAGACTGCGTTGTTGAGAATGTTTCGATCAGAAGGGCTTAAGCAAGCCTCACTGCCTTCGCAGTCAGACTCCATAGGCGTAGGGAGATCTGACAGGGGTCGCTTCGTCAGTGTCGGTCTTCGTGGATTCTGCGCCGGTACTGGTGAGGGTGAAAGCATTGGATCGTTCTCTTTCGAAGCCGACTTCTCATCTTCTTCTTCACTCGCAGAACCCCTATCGTCCTGTAGCTCACACTGTGGAACAGGAACCGATTGTGTGCTTGTGAGCCGATGAGGTAATTTCTTCATAACGACGCCTGAGGAGCTAGTAGATTTGGCTTTGATTGCGGGCCTGTGGTCTGCATCGTCCCGAACGATTGTGCCTGGTTCTTCCCCACGTCTTCTAGCTGCGAATGTAGCCCCTCTAAGATCAGACGGTATGCCCGCGTGGATAGAGGTCATCAATTTGGCTTGTCTCGCAAAAGAATCGTAATCATCCTGCAGGAGGTGGCCAGCGGTTGCGTTCAATGCGCTGTCCGGATTCGGTTGAATCAAAAGGCACGATATGGTCTTACATGGTCTTGTCAGCATGCCAGTACCTCTTGGATCTGAAGAAAGGGATGTCTCACAATCAGTACGTCACGTAGCGTGAGCTTTGGTTGCCAATCCTTCTTAAGTGTATCGACGCAAACACTACCACTATTTTCCTCGACGTTAGGATGCCATATGCGGGTACGAAATGATGCTTTTGGAGGATTCTTAGGATAATCTTCCGGAATCCTGAGATGCAGCTTCCAAAGGCCTTGCGAGTATGGTGTGCCTTGTGGTCCGGTGAGAAGGATAGTGAGTTTTGTCAGGTCATCCGAGATTGTTGAGGTCGAAGGTGGAAACAGATAGTGAGGTGGAAGCTCGGAGTTATGTAGGGATGCGTGATCTGCAGCGAGTCTTCTCAGGGTGGATGAATTCATGCTTGACTGGCGTTTGGATGTGGAAATGTGCTTGGTGATGTCAAATACGTATGTGAATAGCGGTGTCTCTACATTCCTTGTGCCACCCCACCGGCTTTATTTGGGTCTATCCAACTCGCGTTGTTGATACGCCAACCGACGCGCTAAGATGTGAAAACCACCAAATCTCATCCAGATTGTTTACCACCTTGATCATTGGCTCTAAAGGCTTGCAACTCACATAATGATCGCTCGTCTGTTTGAAGATTGTACTACGTTCAGGGACTACTCTTAAGGTTTGCCTACGTTTCTTCACAAATGCAGTATGCATGGTGATTTATCTAGCATATGGGAATAACATCCGATCTTAAAAGACTCGTTGGATTTGCTTATTATTCCTAATCATATGACGATCGTCTATACGAAGAAACCAAAAGACTCTGTATCCGACGTACGGTGGCGACTAGATAGCTCAATAGATACAGGTCTAGTCAATCATGATAGAAACATAGAGAGCTGTATCGTAGTCCGAATACAGAGTAATTCTAGAATGAAACCGCGCTCGGCTCTGATTTCATTGTCGACGTTGAAAATAGGGAAGGATGAGAGATTGGACATCTTTCATCAATGAAATCGATCCACTAGAAATCGTTAATTGAGTGTGAGTTTTCGTGGCGTTGTGGGAAGGGGATCAGCCGCTAAGGCACTCCAAAGTACCTTAAGGGTACTCAATCTCAGTACACCACCTCACAAACATCTTCCAATCCAACTCAATGCCTCCACTCCGCCCTCCTATGCACCTTGCTCGACCCTCCGCCCTCTGTCTCACACGCCCCATATGCCGTATACCACCATCACGTCCCTCGGCCACCCGCACCTTGGCATCCACCCACCCGCCAGACGTTTCCGAACACCCCTCTCCAGATACTGGGAGCCACGATAGTCATTACGACCCACCTTCAGGCTGGCTTTTTGGCGTTCCGCCTGGACAGAAGTATGAGAAGGAGGGCTGGGAAGATATATGGGTATATGGATATTGGGGCAGTTTACTACTTGGAGTGGTAGCTTATGCCTACAAGCCTGATACTTCGTAAGTCGCGACCTCTACAGTCTCAGCGCAGCTTGAAACTATCATGGAATGGGGGAAAATCATGGAAAGGAGGAGAAATTCGACAGGTGGTGCGGTGACTTTTGGTTCCTATTTGGCTGACGCCTGAGACAGAATACAAACTTGGGCTCTTGAGGAGGCGAGAAGGCGGCTCGAAGCCGAAGGTGTATTACCAGATCCAGATGACGAGGGAAAACAATAGATGAGGAGGGTAAGAAGAGATTATTGAAAAGACAGTGATTTAAACAACGGGCGAATATCAGGAGTCCGGTTTCATCAAACATACATTGCACCACCATGCTTCAGCACCGTCGATCGCAGATATCACGCTACTGTGAACGCATGTCAAGGCAAGGTATTTGTAGATAAGGGCTTCTTTCGCAGGCCCGCATTATATTTTGATGTATACCGTTTGGCCCACTCGCTCTGCTGCTGTAAAGAGATTGATCACAAAAAATCCGTATCAATCTTTATCCGATAGCATTGGCTTTTGTGATACGGAGAAGCACCTGCTGACGTCTCAATTTCTACGATACTCATCCTGTTAATCATCTAACATTACGTCGCTCATGAAAATGCCCAACTACAGCCATCAATCATGTCACACTGCCTTGCCCCATCAATCATTCTCTTTTCACCCTAGCAAAAGGACAAGCCTTCGTCCTCTCTGCCACCAATTTCTCCTTCGACTCTTTCGCATAACTTTCACCCTTCCCTCTCATGGCGTCGGGCCCAATCTCGTGTATCTTGTACCCTTTCGGCCAGTATTTGTCGCCTTCATCTCCCGGCACCGGAAGTCCCATCATCCACGAAGTCCACGATTGAAGCTTAAACCAGCGATTTCGAATCGAAGGCTTCACGTACCACGGGACGGTTTCCCAATCATGCATGTGATATCTACCTTCTTTATTTGGTTCATCTGCTGGGCTGTGGACGCGCAGAGGAAATGGGCGAGGGAGAAATAAAAAGCGCATGAGGTATTTGCGGGTTGTGAGAAGAAGTGAAACGAGCATGAAATAGAGAGTGGGCGGTTTCTCGAACCTGACACAGACAGCATCAGCGGTGCGTTGATCTTTGACATCTTATAGTTGTGGTATGCATACATCATAGCGTTTCTCAACCTATCATCCATGATTGCACTGACGACTCTCTTTCCGAATGGCTTCATCAAATTTGGCACTCCCCAGAGCAGTATCGCCACGGTATGTTCGGCGGTTTTCCTATTGTTCTCATCGGGCATCATAGCCTTCTTTTCATAGCCTTTAGCCCACTCTATTACTTCCTCCAACCACTCCAAGCCATCCCTCCACCCCTCACCACCTTCTCCTCCGCTCTTTAGTTTCTCATACCCAATACCCATCGCATCTCCCATAGCTTTCCAAAATGTCCCAATAGCACATTTTTCGAAATCTTCGAGCTTTCGCCATTCGTAGTTATCTATCCATCTCACCGGCTCGCCCGCAAACAAGGAAAGCGTGTATAGCATGTCATCGTCCAGAATCTTCCCACTCTTCTGATATTGATGGTGTATGTAATTCATTCTCCCCACCGCATCTATAGATCTTTCACTTTGCGGATGATATCCAGCGAACTCGCGAATCAGGACTGTGGTATCGGTATATCTCTTGGTGCTGGTAGCTTGCTCACTAAATTGTCGCGTGTCCACCAGTAATTTCGAGATCGAAGGTATGCCATATGTGCGAAAGAGAGCGAACTGCAATGCTTTTTCAAAGGTGAAAGGGAACTCCAGTTCGCCAATTATTTGTTGGATGTAGAAAGCGTGTTCATTGGTCATTCCTCCGAAAGAGCGGCGTGTGGTATAGGGAAAGTCTTCTAGCTCCTGGCGGAGACGGTGATGTCGGAAGAGAGCGACGAGGGCGAGGTAGAGAATGAGGGGAAACAGTAGATAGATCGGGGAAAGACCGATGGATTGAAGCTGGGAGAGGAGACTCTCATATTCTGGAGTGGTTGTGACATTTTCCGAGACGGTATGAAGACCTTCCATTGTACCGATGTTCAAAGGAAACGTGCTCTTAGATTCACTTCATCATTGTTGAAATGTGAAATACTGGCTGTCAGCATGATCAGCACGAGCTTCCCATGCGAGTCATGTGGCTGACAGCGCTAAATTGGCTTGAGAATTTAGCATATGCAAGTTTATCGGGATTCCTTGGCACCCTTTTCTTCACTCAACCCCACTCCGCGCCGCCCGCGCCCGCATTTTAGAAAAAGAAAACCACCGAAATTATATTACTAGTAGGCTTATTAAAAGGAAAACCGTAATTAGGCTTAATTAAAAAATGCGAATTACAGCTTAGACTCCTCCGAGTATATTTTATATAACATATTTCTCTTTATCTTATATTATTATAGTGCTATTAGGGTTTTTCGTGAAAGTTACTCACTTTTATAATTTTCTTTTCGGATTTATTTCTAAAACGCGGGCGCGGGGTGGGGTTAAGTACAGAAAGGGGTGCCAAGGAATCCCGATAAACTTGCATAGAAGGGTTCACCCCCCAACCGAACAAACCCCCCAACCGAACACCCCCCCTATATCCTTACAACCGCGCGAGATACTGAAAAGTGCCTCATATAAAATCTTCCCAAAATCAAAATTTACATAAGTTTTATATACAAAGTTTTCTCATAAAGTGACGTTGCAAAAATGATGTTCTAAGCCACAGTTCAGCCCTATGAGCCGTTCGGTTGGAGGGTGTGTTCGGTTGGGGGGTGACCCCTTCTATGCTAAATACGGGGACTAGGCGAGCCAAGAGCGGCCCGGAAGCTGTTGCAGAACGTTACCTTATTCGGTGCGCAAGTAAACAGTCTCATTCGCGCGTCTATCATTCTACGATGCCACACACGATTGTTGATCTTACGGAGTCCAGCCCAATCGCACCGGTAAAGCCAGCGAGCATGCCTCTTGACACCGTCCTCATTGATGCTATCAATGACGCTCAACCATCGCGTCTAGCCATAGCCCTTCAGCTGATATGCAGAAATTCTGTCGACGCGTCGCGCATCGCACAGGAGATCTTGCTGGTGCCAGAAGAGAAGGCTGTGCGCAAAATTGTTGACAGGAAGAACAGGACCGAGAGTGAGAATGAAAGTGAAGACGAGAGTGAGGATGGAAGCGAAGAGGATGATAGCGCGACGGATAATAGTGAAGATGGAAGTGAAGATGAAGAGAGCGATCACAGCGAGGCTCAAGGACAAGCAAATCATCACCCTCCCAATGCTCTGAAAAGGCTGCGATCAAGGTACACAACATGCGAGAATTGTTCCGAGGAGTTTGATGTGACCATGAATGGTAAATACGATTGCGTATGGCATCCTGGTATTATTTTCATCAACGTTCCAAAAAACTAAGAGCTCCATCTAACTCTTCACAGATTTCCGGGAACCTGACTATGATTCCGACGTCTGGGCCGATCATGACGAGGACTGTCATGGAAGGATCGACGAGATGGAGGACGAATGTCCTGAGGGCTTTATGTGGTCTTGCTGTGAACGACGTGGTGATGCTGAAGGTTGTCGTATTGGCACCCATGTCGAGAAGGAGGCATCGTCGAAACGGGCAAGATTTTGAAGGTCGAGGTTTTCGCTTTGCATGTTCAAGAAAGTAAATGTTCATTGTGTACAACATGATTGCTGTGTTTCTTGTTTGATATGCGACATTCTCACTCCTAAAGAATTTGTAATCCATTAGTCGTGTCATACATCTCTCAGTCCGTCATGACTGACGGCGATAGCTTGGACGTTGACCATAGAGCCTAGAGATTAGAACCATCTTCCTTGTATTTGATCTAACATCTCAATGTGATCATTTGCATAGATACCAAAATTGGCCCGAACTTCAGAAGCGCAGAGAATATGTGGTTGTGAATAGTAAAATGTGTACAGATACGTGGAGGTACGCCAGCCAAGGGGAGAATGATCTAACAATAAAGGCAATGCAGCTGGCTTTACGGAGCCGTAGCCAAAAAACAAAAAATAGCGACACCTTCCAGCACTATCTCCATAAGCCTAATTAACCAGAATATCAAGAAAATGTCACCAAAGCCATATGAGTCTCGTGTGTGTTGTAAGTCCAGCTAAGAATTAATTCTTTGGAATCTGTACCCAGCCATTGTGGGTAGGCATGACCAGCATAGTTCCCAAACGAGGAGGCGGCGACAGGATTATACAGCAAAACCGGATCATTGTATGGTCCCACAACATGGCCTCCCTGGCTATATTGGATATAGATTTGATTTGTGAAAGAGGTGAGGGAGACAATGAGCCAGGTGTTGTAATAATTCGACCAAAAGATGTCGCCACTGGAGTATTGAGCACCACCAATCGTTTTGGCTACTGTTTGGGCAGAGGTAGACTCGGAGACCCAGCCCGAACTACTCCAATAAGAGTACTATTAATGACACAAGAAGTCAGCATCGTGCGGTTAAAAAGAGTCCTTTGAGCTGTACTTGTGATATCTGCGATGCAGAGTCCCATGGCACCCGAGCGAGCTTTAGCCCCCCTGCGCCATCGCCGCCGAAGAGATACAAGTTTCCGTCCGTGTGTGAAGCAGTAGCAAATCCTCCATACTGGACTCCATTGATGGGATAGAGTTGTGGGACGACTCGTGTCATCGTGAGACTGTTGTCAGAGGCAGATATGGAGACAAGCGTATTGTAGAGACTGGAGCCATCACCGTCGGAAGTCCGCTTCCCAACGCTGTAGATGGCATAAGCCTGCGTCGCAGTGGGATCGTTGTATTTGGTAACGAAAGGATCTGGCGCGCACACCGTTAGTAAGGAAGGCCCAGTGTTTCTGTTCAGCTATCCCAAACCTACTATTTGGCCAAATATAATTGGTACTACAAGCCTCCGTCCCATACCAGGGGACGACTTCCGTGGGCACATCAGTCTTTTCCGGAGATCCAAAGTCTTGCAACTTTAACGGTTCCCTGGGATCCGGAACGAAGGCATAAGAGTTCGAGCTGAAGTTCACAAAGCCTCCAGCAGCATTGGTGGTCGTCGTGTCTGAATATACAATGACATTCTTCCCATCAACGACACCACCTCCGCCACCATCTCTACCAACATAGGGAAATCCAGTGGCGTCACCAGTATACGCCGAGACAGTGAAGGTAGGAGCTCGGATGGCTGCACGTGCCACCAGGGCCGAGGAATAATGAGAAAAGAGCAAAAACGCCAAAGTTGCGCTCCGCATGTTCCAAAAATAAATCAAGAGAATGTACGAGGGCTCTAGATGGTCCAAAAAGGTAGAGGAATGTCAACCCAAGGACAGTGTAGAGATTCAACCAAAAATACAAAGAGCGACGAGGCTAGATAAGCACGTAATGGTCTAAAGAGGGACAATGACGACGAAACAACGCAAAAAATGGAGCAGGGGAAGTGTCATTTGAATGGATGTTTCTCCTGGGAAATTTCGAATGCGGCGCCAAAAAGGAGTAGGAACGGAGGTGACGATCACGAAATGAAAGGGTCACCCTTTCAGAACGTCAGGTTGGAACACCAACAGGACGTCATTTTTTCTATCTGGGTAGCTTGACGAGCCTCACAGCCATCTGAAAGCGGCCTGCATACCGTTCAAACCCACCAAGACTGTCCACTCGAAGCAGTATTCAAGACGTGCCCAGCGTAGAAAACTGAAACATGAAGCCGGAGTTGTTTTGGAGTGGCCGACGTGGGGTCTCCAACGAACCACGGCTACGGGCCACAGCGGGCGCTAAACCTTACCTTTTGTTTGACCACGAGATTGATGAGGCGCTAAGGATTCCAGGACCTCATTTCCAGAAATGATGCTTCTGATGATCACCTCATCTAATTCCACAGAGCCTTTGGACGGGGGTCCGTTGCAGTCATTGAGGTGAAGTAGTCGTGGTCTAGGAAGTGATGAAGTCTAGAGAGCTCCGCCTGGATTCCTTTGCCTCCAGCTATTGAGCTAGCGCTTCCAGATTGCCTGCGCGGGACCCAGGACATCTCTTATGACCACATCACGGCTCCTTTTAGCCTATCAGAAGAATGTGAAAGGGAAAGACAGAAGGAGAGACATGGGTTGCCCAGCAAAGAATGCAGAGATGGTTCAGCAATAAATCGACGGTCATTGGGATGAGACCAAGCCCCTGGTGCGGTGGAAGAGGAAGGAGGGAACCACTAAGGAAACAGACAGGCTTCCTCTAACCGCCAGAACCATTTGAGAATCATTTTTATCGGATGTGAGAGATGCCATCAAATTCATGGGTGGGAAGAGCTCTGGGTCCATCAGTCCAAGTTCCCATCGTGCCACAATTCAGAAAAAGGTCCCTTGCCCTGCAAGCTAGTCATGAGCCCTAGGCGAGGTGGATAGTAAGTACAGGACGCCCATGGAATACAACGATGTCATGGACCGATGGACGATCTAATAGGGACAGAATGGTTTTGTCAAGTCGATTTGCCAGTGCGGCGAGGAAGGCGATATTGCGGAAACATTATGAGGTTGGAAGACAGTTAAAATCACAGCGGTCAAGAGATTGGTTTGCAATTGCAAGACCAGACTAGTTGCGAAGTTCCGGTTATCATCACCATGAATTCTCTGCTCACATCTTGCTCTTTCCTGTGAACATCAGCTAAAATTCAAGGAATTAATCGTAATGACTCGAAGCACTGACCGTCCTTGTTACCCTCGCCTATCGAGCGGTCCCACTTCTGCTCCCATTCATGTAGCCACTGCGGCACAGGTGTCTCGTTACGAGGATTCTCGACAGTTGCGCTGCTGATCATGTTCTGGTACATTTGGCCACCAGGAAGGTATTCACTGGCTTTGCTTGGCTCAGAGGGTTCCTTGCTTTCACCCTCAAGAGGAATTAGGCGTTCTAATTCCTCCCTATCCTTTGGGCTGCTGCACACAAAATCAGCAAACTGTGCCAGAAGCAGGGTTTGGGGAAGACACCAATGACCGAATCACGGTCGAAGGACGCTGTAAGAGCAAAGAGCACGATGGGCGATGGGATCACTAACGCCATCATTTAAAAACCTAGATATGTTTGCGACAAGGTAAAGTCAAAGCTTTATGTCCTTCAGCAATGACTGGGAGTTGTCCTTGGCTTATTGTGTGTTCCTGCACACAGGTTCGTCTCAGGATGGGGCCGAATCGCAAAGGTTGTGCTGAATAGCCAAGGTACTAAGGACAAATCAGGGATTCGGATGATATGCGCTCACGGTTTCATGAAGTCCATACCGGCTGTGGTCAAGGGAGAGTGACTGGATATGGCCGACACGCAACCTTGGAAACATGGAACTTCGGGCATCTTTATGTAGATGAGTCGGTCGGTACGGACGCTCGAGGGCTCAATTACGAAGGAACAGTTGTTTAGAAAACAAGTGGGGGTTTGCTGCCACTAGGAGCTGATGCATGTCCAAACCAGCAAACAAATTGAGGACGCCCTGATAACCCCCAGAATCAATAGCAGAGGGAGATTTACCCGTGGGATGGTGTGTCTTGCTTGTAAGATTTCCATGACTGTGAAGATCGCGCTGATCCTGCAATGTTCTTCTAATAGAATGTTGCGGCCACTGCTCCTGAATTGAGCAAAGGCAAAGGCGGCCACTACCGGTTCACTCTCATTGGTTACATCTAACATCCCGAAGGATCATATTTTCTAGATCATGAAAAGAAGGCTTCAAGATCGTCCGTTACGATCCGAGGCTGGACCGCATGGGTATCGTCTCGGCTTCCGCATACTTTTCCTGTAACGTCCTTTCATCCTAATTGCTATGACGTTGTGTCGGTTCGCTAAAGCATATGCGCTCTTCGTAACAGACATGGGTTCGTGCGAAGCCAATGCAATGCTTGTTCACGGGCCGACCTGTGGAGCTGGGTCTGTGGTCTGAGCTCACGTACCTGGATCTGTGACAAAGTTGGGGGTCGCAATTGAAACAACGTACGCTTCATAGGTTCTTGAGACTTCGTTCTTCTACCATCGAAGCGACCAAGCGATCTCCAACGTTGCTCCCAAAGGCGCAAATGCGACCATTCAAGCCATCTACGGTGGCTTCGACATGCTGCCGCAGATCACGAAATGGTATCAGCGCCTGGCTTCGATCTCTCTCTGGCTTCATGCGCGATTCTCTTGGATTTACCATCGTTCCTAGCAATGCAATTTTAGTGGCCCAGAGGAAAAAAATATTCCGATTGCGCTTCTTGCTAGCCTAATTGAGACACGGTCCAAGGAGGCACCGCAATCGAAAAGGCTTGTGTACGATTTTCAGGACATCGACCCTGGTTAACCCAAAGAATCAGAATGATTGGTGCTGGTCTCGCTTCAGAGAGGGGTTCCGTCCTGGCACCTGTGTTAGCTGGCTGCCTTGTTTTGCCTTGTAATTCAAAGCACAAGTTCGCAGACGCATGATTGACGTTCTAGAGTGCTAGTCTGAGATGGCGGTCTAGACCAGGCGGCCTTCAAAAGACGGACATGCACGTGACTGGCCTATAAGAATTACGAGTTATCTATCTCGCATGATCAGGGTCTGATCGACGAAGTTCCAAATTTAGGAATACGGACAGCGGGTTGCATTGCAAGGTCACCTACGTAAGCTTACCTTATGTGCCAAGATTTAAACGAGCTGTCACGGGTGAGAAAACCACGGCTCCGACGGAAGACCCCAAAGTATCAGATCAGCCTGCTGTTGCCCGTGGACCCGAGCCATAATCGTCTTCATCTCAATTCCGCTTCTCCGCGTGGGCTTCTCGTATTGAGAGATCAATACATGCGCTGAGTGACTACTTCAGATGGTCCGTCAGCCTTTGTACCGAAGCTTATCTCGTGGCTTGACGTCTGCATCTGCTGAGAATTGCCATACTCGACACTTGGAGATGATCCGTGAAGGCAAATTTATGCATGCGATCTGCCTGGGAACGGCATAGACTCTTCCCTTATCGACTCGAATGGGACTTGAAATGTAGAATGTTTGCTACGACTTGGGATCTCGCGGACTATTACGAACTTTGTTATCATGACCGGTATGATCGGTAGCAGGGTTTCTTCAATCCTTGGACCATACACGTCGATGAGCGGAAGGAATTGTATCTACAGGAAGTCGAATCGTCGGGAAAGCCTTACCACACTGTTACTTGATCCGTGTACCGATGTCGAAAAGACCAACACGTTCACCGAAGGATGTCTAATTACCATTCCCGGAGTTGTCCTGGAAGTCCTGGAACCTCTATCATCGACAATCTCCCGTACGAGAATTGTTGACTTGGCATGCTTGAGAGACGTTTGGAGCCCTGCACGGTAAGGCCAATCACATTCTAAGACTCTGGGACACAAAAGGCGGAACATTCATCGTTCTGTTATAGAGAATCTTAGTCAGCGTCGATTACACCAATCTCGCCGACGCCGTTTAATGAAGTATAGCAAAGAAGTGGGAGCATTCGCTCCTCCTATTGTGCTGGGCTGTACTCCTTTCCGACTAAGATGATGCTATACGAGATCTGGGCCTGGCAAGATCTGCATTATTCTTCCTTAGAATGTCATCTCTATCTCTTCATAACTCCATGAAATCCTTCTGCGTGTAGGGTCCTGTTTCGACTCAGACAGTCTTGCTCAACTGTCCTGGTACCCTTGTCCAACACAAATGCGCTTTGGTACCTCGTGCAGCTTTTCAAATTTGCGAATAACCTCGCATATCCAAAATCGCTATCAAGGTAATGCAACAGGAGAGATACTAGGATAGAAAATTGCTACAACGCATCCCCCAATGTGCTCATTGATGGTTGGTGGTATTGGCTTGTTGAGCTTGTTGATGTTAGTATAGCAACAGCGATATCATAAACCAAGATACAGGTATAAGTGGGGGCTTGCCGCTGTCATCAATACTCTCCCAGTACTGATTCCATTCTTCCAACCACTGTCCCACTGGTTTGTCCCCCTGATGATTGTTACAGGCTCTTGCAATGTATTCTCGATAATTCCGGCCGCCGGGGAGATGGTCTTCAGCTTTCCCAGTAGTATGTGAAACTCTTCGCAAGGCGTCAGTGCCGCCGGTTCCGTCCAGTGCTGGGGCCGGCTTCCTAATACTACAATCAGCGCGGTGTGTCTTCGGGGTGGGAGAGTTGCTCACGATTTAGAAGGCTGTACAGCAGTCATACAGGCTCTGGCGTCGCGCGGGTCTTGAGAAGACTGTTGATGACCGTCAGAACGCTGAAGCGGTCGGAGGGTTGAGTTGGAGTCCCTATCAAAATATAAGATATACGTCTTCAATAGCGTTCATCAGGATTGGAAAGATCTGTCAAAAGCATGTTGAAGACGACAATAAGATGCCGAGACCAGACGACAAGAAACATTGTCAAAGATCAACAAATCAATGAGTGAAAGCATCAAAAAGGGAAGTAGAAATACTAACGTCATGTTTTATGGTCAGAGTATAGGTAAAAGGCCGCAACTTTGGACGGGGGGAAGCGTTAAGATACGGGTACAATTGAGGTCGAATATAGGAGGAAGCGAAAAACTCGTTTCCTCCTTATACCCATCAAACGCTCAAGCAAATTCATGGCAAGGCAAATTAAACCCATGAGGACCTTCCGCCAGTTGAGGCCCCGAGCAAGACACCGTATGCTATGTGATATGTTGGTGGAGACAGTGGAGCTCAGCGTGTAAATTGCGAGTGCCAAGCACAACTAGCGTGTGACACTCGTTGCAATTATCAGACCTGCATCTACCAAAACCATCGCCAATCCTCAAACTACGCTCCAATTGGTATAGAAGCCGCCAGGGTGGTCACACAAATAGTGAACCAGAAGAGGTCAATGCAAGAGCTCTAGTGTCGGCTGTCGCTTGCTACATACTAGTCATGGCTTTCCCCAGGAAACCAGATTCGCGCGTGGGGAAGGCTAGGTAGAGGCAGTGATTCATGTTTAGAGTATTCCTGTGCTAAAGACTGCAGAACTACCAGAGGATCCGTGATGTAAGCGCTCCCCTAAGTAGATTCCCCCACGTTCGCTGTGGCAGAGAAGCTAACACTAAAATGAAGGCTAGCCGGCATATGAGTGTCCCTTGTCTCGCTCGGTGATTCTCTCAGGCGACCTACCCAACAGGCAAATGAGACTCGGGTAGACCTTATTCTTGGGCCTATCTTTGCGTACTATGAGTTTCGCATTTCTCAGGGGCCGTGATTCGGGTTCTAATGTTCTATCCAAGGCCAATCGCAAGGCTGAACATCCCCATTGTTGCCAGCCTTTCGGTAGAGGACTTAGCACGACACAGATCAGTGCCCAAAGCGAATGTCTGGATAATGATTTCCGTCATTCAAGGAGGCATATACTTTCTGACGACGTGAAAAACGCTGTCCCATGTGATGATAGTACCCTACCAGGGTGCCAACTCACCCAGAGAGGGACATGGATATTTTTTTGGTCCGAGTATCTCAGTGGTGTCTTTTGGACCGGATTCGTGATATGATCCTTTTCTCTGGGCATAGTCAGCGCTGCTTGTAAGTCAAGTGTCTGGCCTTATGATCGAATCTACAGAGAACAGCATATATAACCGAAAGAATAAAGAAAGAAGCTTCATAGACTTGCTAATACCTGTGGCAAACGAAGTCGCAGTTCGGCCATTCAAACATGGGTGTCTAGCGAAGGGTCCATCCATTGTATAAGCTTTGGTGTCTGACTCAATAGTCTTTACAAACATCATGACTTGTCCCCACGACTGTGTCTTTGCCATTCCTGCTCCCATTCATGCAGCCACTGCGACACCGATCTGTCACCTCGAGGATTGTTGCGAATATTGGCCATGCGTTGCTGGCAATTGCGGCCTCCTGGGAGGTAGTCCTCAGCGCCAAGGTTTTGTTGCGCGAGTTCCTGGGATGACTCGGCAGTACGGTGGCCTTTGCTGTTACCTACATTTGTATCGCTAACCCTATAATCAGTGGGCTCTAACGATTGATGCAGGGTAACATACCCATGGATTGTCTGGCCTTTTCCAGTCTGTCCGCTGCCAGAGTGTTGTCGGCTTTTGGAATCAGAACCCCTGAATGGAAGGTCAGCATGAGGAGCATGTAGGGCGATAGGTGCGATTCGATAAAACACTTGAGCTGGGAACACGGTGCCTGTTGATGACAACAGATTGCTTTTAAGATCAAACATTTGCTGAGTGTGAGCGGACAAAGAGGGCAGGAATACGCTTGAGGAATTGGAATGGGAAAAGAGGAACCAACGTCATGATGCAGGGAGATGGAGGAGATTTGGCGCAGGACTTCGAAGCTAGATACAACAGACAGGGTAAGAAAGGTGGCAGTAATTTGCCTGTAAGAGATGAGACAAAGGAGTCTCTGAGATCTTGGAAAGAGGGTCTCAGAACAATTTTATACCCTCCACTTTACATACCCATGCTGTCGAAAGTACGTAGTACGCCAGCCTGATTGAGACCCCTCAGTGAATCTATGAGGCAATAAGTGTAGTTGTTCACCCCAAGGGCTTGCAACATCTGGCGATTTTGTGATAGGCCCAATCTCAAGTCCGCAGACGATATTGAGTTGGAAGATCGCCTGTATGGGCAGTGTTGCCCTCCATCTGCCTCTTAGAATTATGGGTACCCCAACATTATTCCAAGAAAAATTTGCTTGCAATCGCGGTCAACTGGTCCCCGAAACTTCAGAGGGTAGTGGCTCTCCACGAGGCTTGTAGCACATCTATTAGATAGCTGTGTGTAGTATAGCGGTAGGACGTGGAGAATGAGCACGCTCCGAAGCAAAAGAAGGAATGTGTCATGAAATGTGGTGAAATTGAGTGGTGTTAGTAAATTGAAATATATATATTAAAATAATAGGAACATATTATCGATAGACGGGTTCAATGGCCTAGTGGTAACCTTGCGTATCATTCGTAATTGACCATGATAACAATTCTGCTGCATCATACCTTAAAGGGTGTGACCTGGAGTTAGCGTCATGCTGTATCAATGGTGATTGTTCGACGTTAATACCACTATCCTTGACCTAATCCCAGGGTTCTGGGTTCGATTCTGGGTTGAGACTTTCGAGTTTCATCCTGGGGATGAGTAGGGCTGACGAAAAATTTCAGTCTCGAACATCTTTTGGACTTTTATTTGTGTATTCTCATCTTCGTTTCTTTGCTTACGGACAATGCCGATCAATTTTTGTCATACATAAGCCATCGACCTCAACACCGATTCCCATGGAGCAAATTTTCCTCTGCGGTCTCACTAGCCGCTACGTGATGTATCGTAACACGAACAGAGTTTTCCACAAATACCTGCTTCCGTTCGAGTTGCTTACCAGCAAGCCTACAGTAACAACCCTAGATGAAGATGAAGGCTTATTCACAAGAACGGGGATGCCTGGTTGTCTTGGATGCCCCTAAAGAAAACCGTGTGTATCACCTCTTGCCGGACACTGTAGAGGACCAAGCGTCTTATAAGCAAATTTTACTGGGAAGTGCCAGTGATGACGATGATGAGCTGGCCATCTTAGCCCTTGGAGACAGACATCCTTGACCACGTTGGTTTACCGGACCAGCTAATGTCAACCAACACTATCCGTCATAAGTCGATCTGCATAGATCATTATCAGAAGTAGTAAGTCATCGAATGGCAATAGCAACCAAGCAGGAGAAGGGCTGACAGGGTTCTCACTCATCCCTGTCGCGTCAAGACAAATCCAGCGGCCGGCCGGTCGTGATCTCACACTGACTCGGTCGGTTGGCATGATGAGTTCAGGCCATTGATTCACTGGTTTGTGCAGAAGATTGGCTTTGGAGTAGCGATTTGAGAAAATGCAGGGCGCTGGCCATAATCGCGCTTTGTATAGGTTTTCAGCCCGATAGTTGGAGATAATGTTCGGTAAAAACTTTGTGAGGCTGACCGAGTTTCGGCGCGACATCACAGATCTAATTCATGTGCTATTCAATATCGTTCAATCTCTTAAATTATGCCAAATCAATCGTCTTAGAACTCTTGAAGTGGAAATGTGTCATTTCCAGGGTGCCAATGTGTGCTAGCACTTTTCAAAAGCCACCAACGCAAGAATAAAAATTCCAACCCCAAGCTCGAGAACATGATTCTGCCACACCTGTTGAGATTATACTCGCTTTCCATATTTCACAATTTTGGCTTTGCTGCGAGACATTAGTAAATGTAAATATAAGCGTGGAGATTAGAGTCGGCTTACGAGTCGGCTGTTGGAGAGTGCGCTCCCATTTCTGCTCCCATTCATTGAGCCACTTGGGTATAGGCATGCCTTTGCGCGGGCTATCGTCGTGGCAGATCTTCATAATGACCTCCTGATTCTCTGAGCTACCTGGAAGGGGGTTTTGAGGAGTCGAGTAAGTATTGAATGGACTGGAGACTGCTCTCTCTTGCGCCTTTTTCCGACTGGTTTTGTCGCTGGAGCCGCTTAATCGATCCTTAGTCAGCTGGGCTGCAGTGTCTTCTTGATAAACTGAGAAGAGAAAATGATCATATGCGAAGAGAGCGCTGCTACCCTCGTATGGGCTGTTCTGGAGAGCTGTGTAATAAAAGGATCGAACAGGTAGAAGACGTAACGACAACGCGATGTTCTTAAAGCCAGCCAGGGGCATTGGAGGCAGAATCAGGAAGGTGAAGAACTCATGGTTGTGCAAGTGTTCATCGTGAAGTACTTACCCCATGATTATCACTCTAATCAACATTCAAGAGAGCTCTTATTGCCGTTTCCTCAATCCGAATGCGTACTTTCCTTGTTTGATTATCGCTGGCACGAGTCCTGTCCAACACAAGAAGATCAAGGGACATGAACCTGATGATGAGGCCCAGTGACAGGACCGTGAAATGGCTGGCACATGCGTCCACACAAGGATTCCTGAGACATCTTGGCTTACTCTAGAGATCTGAAGTACACGTAATCATCGAGGTTACAAATGCCGAAGCTTGGGGGTCTGGTGAGGACAGCGGATAGAACCAGATGCATCTGTAACGACCCTTGACGAAGCAAGAGGAGCAACTAACCATGTATGCAACTTGCATGTAGGAGTGTGCACGGGCCATGAATGCTCCAAATCAGCTTGAACCCATGTCAGTGCTAATCTCAGGACACCGTTAGTCTTGCATCGTCTTTCATGGAAAGTATCTAGTGGACGCATCGAAGACCACGCGCTTGTGCCAGTCATCTGAAAACACGGAGATTTAGCAGGCCACTCGGAATATGTAAGCGTCTACCCGACGTAGGCGCTTGCTGCTGAGATCCGGTGGCCGTACTGAGGCAGCCACACCTCTACAAATTCATGAACGTCTGGTGTCTCAGCACAGGCACATGAAACATCGTACAGAACTGATGATTCCCAAAAGCCCTCCAGTTTGATCTCATCGCCAAAGCTATTGGTGTGGCTTATGGAGCGACCCACCTGCGGAAGCCCAAGTCTGCTTGCACGTTCAAGCGTGCCAATCATATCCTTCCGGATTCCCATATCGAAGGAAAAATGGGGAACCAATGCCGAAAATGAGAGTGCCGACCAAACCATGAACGAGCATAAGAGTAGCCATATGGATCGCTTCCGATGTAGTCCCGAGATTTTAATAGCAGTGTACCGAAATGTGGCCACACTGCTGCATTGGGCTGGGGACGAAACTGTTGCAGATGAACGATCTTCAACTCTAGTGTCCTGGACGTTTCGTTTGGGCTACCCCACGGGGTACATGTAACTTTGACAATGCAGGTAGCAAACCCTCTAATGACGCGCATCAAGCATCTCCAATTATCCGATCGGGGATTTTTTTCGTTGGCCTCAGCTTGACCTTTCATAGCCGCTAGGAGAATTAGTGGGCGATCATCCGCCGCCGGCTGTTCGCCAACTACCTATCCCTTTCCTTGTGAGCGGATGGACCGCACCAGGCTTTAGCGTATCCGAGGGCATCCCAAAGATGCTATTTGTCCATTCAATGATCCGCAGATGACTGAGAATCCTGCTAAGAGCTGGTAGGATCAATCAGGTAAGCTCCACGGCTCCGGATATCGTGCCTGTAAATACTCTGTTGTAGCGTGGTTTTCTCGCGCCCGGGCGGCCAACTCCTCATACAAAAAACCAATTATGATGAAGCCTATTAAACCATAGCCACGAGGTATATAGGTCCTATATTCTATGGGAACTATCGAAATACCCTACTTAATAATTTACTACCTTGCTCCGGTAAATCCTAGGGTTATATATCCGTGCCTGGCAAATGGCCAAATAGTGGTTATGGCTTCGTCGCAAATTCAGCCCTAGAAGGGTTAACCTGCCAACTGAACACACTCCCCAAATGAACAGCTTATAAGGCTGAACTGTGGCTTGAAATATCATTTTTAAGAAGTCATTTCATGAGAAAGCTTTGTATATGAAACTTATGTAAATTTTGATTTTAGGAAGATTTTATATGAAGCAATTTTCAGTAGCTCGCGTGGTTATAAAGATTCAGAGGGGGTGTTCTGTTGGGGGGTTTATTCAGTTAGGGGGTTAACCCTTCTATTATAAAACCTCAAATCGCCAGTAAAACGGCCGTTAAATAGCCAAATCAGCTATTAGCCACGTCGCACAGCTAGTAAATAAGCTAAAGACCTAATAGATAGAGTCGCTATGTATTAAATAGTAGTATATTAAGTCTATAGCCTATTTGCTAGCTGTGCGACGTGGCTAATAGCTGATTTTGGCTATTTGGCGGCCGTTTTACTGGCGATTTGGCTATTCTAGCTATTAGCCACGTCGCACAGCTAGCAAATAGGCTATAGACTTAATATACTACTATTTAATATATAGCGACTCTATCTATTAGGTCTTTAGCTTATTTACTAGCTGTGCGACGTGGCTAATAGCTGATTTAGCTATTTAACGGCCGTTTTGCTGGCGGTCTAGCATTTTAGCCATTTGCTAGCCACCCCATATTTCACTATTAATAACCCTATAAACTTAGAGTAAAGGGGGGCAAATAATTCCGTAGGCCATAGTGATTCTATATAGATAATATAAAGTCTATATACCTTATGCTCGTGGTCTAATAAGCTATCTAATAATTAGTTTTTTATATGAGGAGTTGGCCGCCCGGGCGCGAGAAAACCACGCTACAACAGAGTATTTACAGGCACGATATGCTAGTTGCTAGTGCGGTCCATCCGCTCACAAGGAAAGGGATAACGTCTTGCCATCTTCGCTATCTGCATCCTTGCGTCAAGAGTTTAGTGGCTTGACGTTCCACGACATCATCGACATGGTGCGTGTTCCAAATCGATAAAGAAGCGCTGCAAGTATGGCAGTGCTTCGGCTACCCTGTTGAGATTGTTGAGATGAGCTGCCTGTCTGGACCGCTTCATAGCGTCTGGGTGTGTTGATGTACGATAATGCTGATCAGTAGAGAGGTTTAGCATACTTTTTCAACGCACTTTTACAACCCGAATCGGGTAATCGACTAACCCACCTTCCTTATTAAGTAGGAGCCATTCTAGTCGTTCTACATCCGTTTGAAAACGTCTTTCAACTCGTGAAAGACGCTTTTACACGCCCACCTTCCCGATTAGGCCGTAGCTGAACCGTAGCGTTATTGCTTATTCTAACCCCTAGATAGAGAAATGGCCCCCTAAATTAACACAACCCGACCCCGGGGCCTACCCGGGGGCATAGATAATTGTCGCAATCTTTAACCACCTTATGAACCACCCTATAAATTAACCACCTTATGAACGACCTCATCAATTAACCACCTTATAAACCACCTCATCAATCAACCACCTCATTAATCAACCACCTCATTAATTAATAAGGTGGTTTAATAGACTTCTAAGTCGGGTCGGGGGTCAGGTTAGGCTCTAACCCCCGGAACCTAACCCGGGGCATAGATAATTGTCGCAATCTTTAACCACCTTATGAACCACCCTATGAATCAACCACCTTATAAACCACCTCATCAATCAACCACCTCATCAATCAACCACCTCATCAATTAACCACCTTATTAATTAACCACCTCATCAATTAATAAGGTGGTTTATAAGGTGGTTGATTAATGAGGTCGTTTATAAAGTGG